>Ga0105046_10014965_pt1 | contig 11937 bp, 11 predicted proteins | sample MAT03_FD_78385 | JGI IMG/M metagenome (GOLD analysis project Ga0105046, IMG submission 78385) | Freshwater microbial communities from Lake Fryxell liftoff mats and glacier meltwater in Antarctica - MAT-03 (megahit assembly) | ecosystem: Environmental > Aquatic > Freshwater > Ice > Liftoff...
AGGGGCTCGCGACCCAGCGCGCCACGGAACGTCGTCGCCGCTGCGGTGTGCACCGAAGCGGCGAAGTACGTCCCGCGGACGGTCGCCATGTCGCCTGTGTTCGCGATCGCGTCGAGCGGGGCGACCGAGAACAGCGCGCGCCGGTCGGCCTCGCCTGCGTGGATGATGCGGAGGAACCGGTTGGTGGCATCGATGGGCGCGGGGATGGATCGACCGGAATCGGGCTCCGTGTCGGGGACGGTGACCACGACCGCGCAGCGCTCGCCCACGCACTCGTAGTCGCGCACCTCGAGGTCCGAGGACTCGCTGACCATCATCGATTCGCAGCCCATGGCTCCCAGGAGACCCAGCGCACCTACCGCGATGCGGGCCCGTCGAACACCACGCTGCGAGCGCATCAGTCGCGAGCGACTTCGATGTAGAAGCCGTCGTAGGCCTCGCCGTAGTCGTCATCGCCCGCCGCGAAGACCACGACCTGCACGTTGCGCACGGAGATCGCGCGCAGAGCGATCGGGAAGGTCATCAAAGGGGCAGCCTCCTCTTCGCCACCGGGGGGACGCTCTCCGTCGGGGGGCGGCGTGGTGCCGCCAGCAGCGGCGGCCAACAACGCGTCGATCTCGGAAGTCTCGTTCGGGGCCACGGGGGTCGGCGCGACCTCCGCCGTGACGACAGGCCGGTCATCCCCGGAGTCGACGGCCGTCTCGCTCGCAGCGCGGTCGGCGGCGCTGATGGGGAGGATGGCCTCCGGGACCACGTCGATCGCGCGGCCACCCGTGGCGAGTTCCGCGATGATCGGCTCGAGGCGGGCTAGCACCCACTCGATCGCAGCCTGGCGCTGCTCGGGATCCTCGTCGGTCACCAAGACCCGGTTCTCCATCTCGTACCAGCGCGAGAAGCCCTTGTTGGGCATCAGGACTTCGACGCGGTCCACCCGACCGCGCTCGCCGAGCGCGAGGCGGAGGTAGAGGTGCATGTCCCGCTCGATGCGGGTGCCGCCGGGGTTCGGGATCGCGAAGTGACCGCGGTAGTGCTTGATGCACGCAGTCGGGGTGCAGAGCGGCGCCGGCTCTTCACCGAACGCGCGCGAGAAGTCCGGGTTGGCGCGCGCGACCGCGGAGATCGGCTGTCCGAAGTTGCGGATCGGCAAGAGGGTCCGGGCCCAGAACTCGACGGCGCGACCAGCCCACAGGCGGCGGCTCTCGGAGGCCTCAGCGGCGCGCGCCGCTTCGAGATCATCGACGTGGGTCTCTTCGACCACGCGCCGCTCGCTCACCGTCGAGAGCGCGTCGAGGCGCTCGGTCGCCTGGGCGACGTACGTGCCGGTCGGGTACGTGGTGAGGTAGTACTGAAGCCCCTCGACCGTGGCGTTGCCGCTCTCCCACACGTTCTCTTCGTGCGCAGCGAGTTCGATGTTGGCCTGCGCGACGAACGCGCCGTTCGGGTAGGTGTGCGCGTACTCCGAGATCGCGGCGAGGCGCGCCTCGTCGTTGGTGTTCTGCCGGGTCGCCCGCCACATCGCGACGTCTTCGTGCGAGGTGAACATGGCGCAGCCCGAGGAGAACATCGCGCAACTCGCGAGCACGAGAACCGGCGCCGTGGCCAGCGCGACGCGGCGAATCGAGGGGAGGATCGAGAGGAGTGAGGTCATGAAGGAGCCCTCCGAGAAACGAGGCGGAGACGAACAGAGGTGGCTGGGACGCACGAGCAGGGCCCGGGTTCTCAGATGCCGTGGGGGTCGACGGTGGTGAGAGCGCCAGTCGCGGAGCCGGGGCAGATCGAATCTCGCTGGCACTCGACGATGTCTGCGTTGAGGGTCGCGTTCCGCGTCCCATCTTGGAGCGCCGCGATGCATCGGTTCAGCACAGCCTGGGTGGGAATGCAGGGCTCCATCCAGGTGTTTCGGACGCAGTTTGCCCGGGCTTCTTCTGGACAGGCCAACCGCTCTTCGAGCGTGATCCTGCCCGCGTCGAAGTCACGAACGCACTCATACACCCGACGGTCCGTGCAATACTGCCCCAGATTGGGCGGCACCACCGTTCGGCTGCAACCGCCGATGTAACCCGGGCTCGGTCCCCCGAGTGTCATGAACGCCACGACGCCGACTGCGAGCCTGAGCGCGATGCGGGTCGAGAGAGAAGTGCGAGGGGTGGTCTGGTTCACGGCAAAAACTCGAAGTCGAAAGCGACGCCGCCCTCGATGGAGATGAGGGGATGAATGTCCGCCATCGGCTCGCCCGAGAAGAACATGGAGAACGAGACGTCGGCATAGAATCCGAAGCCCGAGAGGATCTTGAGCAGCGGGTGCACGCCGACCTCGAAGCCCCAGTTCGGTAGTGAGGACGCGGTGACGGCGACGCCGACCCGACCGATCAGCTGGAACCAATCACCGAACCAACCGCGGATCAGGTACTGCGGCGTGAACGTCCACGCGGTCAGCGCGTCGAGCCCGTTGATAGACGCACCGGTGTCGGCCCCGCCATCGACCTGGAGGTTGGTCGAGATGCCGAGGCCCACGCCGTGCTGAATGTCGCCATCACCCTCGAAGAAATATCCCGCGCGGAGCTGGAGATAGACCGGCGCCAAGCGGCTCTGCGCCAGCGGCTGGTACTCGAGGATCCGAATCGTGATCCCCGCGCCCACGGTCCCGAACACCCGCGCGTAGCGGTGCGTCTCGGGACCCGAGTGGGTGGGCACATCGTCCGTGCTCGAGTCTCCCCACGCGTAGCTGCCGCCGCGGGCGTGGCCTGCACGTTCTTCTTCTGCAGCTTCGTCGGTAGCGCGGTCTTGGGCGCGCGCCATCGACGAGACGTGCAAGATCGAGCAGAGGGCAGCCAGCGCGAGCGCAGGCGCAAGGAAGGATCGTCTTGAGGCGGGCACGGCCGCGGAAGCTAGAAGAGTGCTCTCTGGGGGTCAAGCCCCGCTGGCGCGCCGCGACCTCGTGGTAAGAGACGCCGCGTGGCGCGATTCGTCCTCGGCTTCGTGGTGGCCAGCCTGCTCTGGGTGGGGGCGGGCGGCGTGATGCATCTCGCGCTCGGCTGGGGCCCGCCGGTGGTGATCGAGGATCCCGACCCGGTCGAGGGCGCCGAGATCGACGCCGAGGAAGATGAAGACGCCACGCCGAGGCGGCGCCGACGCGGCACCCGCGGTGGGGCCTCGGCAGGCGCTCGGGCGACCGACGACGGAGTGCCCACCGGAGAAGCGACCATCGGTGATGATCTTCGCGAGGGCGAGATGCGCACGATCGACGGCGCGGGGACCGGAGGAGAGGCGCAGCTCACCGGCGGACAGATCGAGCACGCGTTCGAGGGAGCGATGGGGCGGGTCCGGCGCTGTTTCTTGCTCACCCCGGGGGACGAGCCCATCACCGGCACCCTGACGTTCGGGCTGCGCATCGCGGGCACCGGTCGGGTGAGCGCGGTGAACCTCAGCGGCCCGCGCGCGCTCACCAGCGGGGAGCCTGGCGATTGTCTGCGCGACGCGGCGCGGGGGATTTCGTTCCCTGCTTTCGATGGTCCGGAGATGCTGGTCCGCTACCCGATCACCCTCGAGTGAGCGCAGCCGTTTGGAAGCCCGTCGGTCTCGCGCCGACTCCCTGAGGTCGATGGCCAAGAAGCAGAAACGAGCGCGCAGCGCACCCGAGGCGCCCGCCCACGCGGCCATCGCTGGGCCGAAGACGACGAGCGAGCCGGCCAAGACAGTCGACGCGCCCCCGAGCGCGACCGCGGAGACAGCGGAGCCGACCTCGCTTCGGTCGTCTACCGCGAGCGAACGGCGCTCCGTGATCGGCGCGCGGCTCGCCATCGTGCTGGCGGCCCTCGCTGCGTTCGTAGGCGTCCTGGACAACGGCGTCCTGAGCAATTGGGACGACGAGCGTTTCCTCCGCGATCCCGACGTCGTTCACCCCTCTCCGGCGGCGTTTTGGCACCTGTTCACGGAGATCCGATTCGAGGCCTATCACCCGCTTCACCGGCTCTCGTACTGGATCGATGTCCCGTGGGTCGGCGCCGAGGGGGCGTTCGCGGCGAGCGTGATTCACGGCGTCAGCCTCGCGTTGTGGATCCTCGTGCTCCTCATCGCCTTCGAGGTGCTCCGACGTCTCGACTTCAGCCCGGTCGCCGCGTGCGTCGCGACCCTGGCGTTCGGCATTCATCCGCTCGCCGTCGAGGTCGTCGCCTGGGCTTCGTGTCGCAAGGACATCCTCGCGCTCGGGTTCTCCCTCGCCGCCGTGCTCGCCCACCTGCGAACGAGCATGCCTTCGCGGCCGTGGCACGACCGTGCAGCGTGGCTCTCACGAGTCCTCTATCTGTGCGCGGCCCTATCGAAGACCAGCGTGCTGCCGCTGCCGCTGGCGCTGATCGCGGTCGACCTCTGGATGGGCCGGCGCAAGCCCAAGGACGCGGTCCTCTACCAGACGCCTGCGCTGCTTTTGGGGCTGGCGCTGGCCGCCGTGGTGATCTGGGTTTGGGTCACCAACAACATGATCCAGAGCGCGGGCACCGACGCGGAACCCTTCGATTGGGCGCTCGTCCCAGCGACCGTCCACCACATCCTAGAAGCATGCCTTTTCCCGATTCGCCTCGCAGCGATGTACCCGCTGCTCCGCTACCAGCCCGTCCCGCTCTGGAAGGGTTTGCTCGCGATCCTGCTGCTGGCCGGGGCCATCGCGATGGCGTACCGCGGCCGAGGAACCAAGACGGGCCGCCGCGTCGGATTCGGCCTGACGTGGGCTGTGATCTTCATGCTCCCCGTGCTGAACCTGATCCCGATGTTCATGCAGTGGCAGGACCGCTATTGCGTCACGCCGCTCTTCGGGCTCGCCCTAGGCCTCGGTGCCATCGTCGATGCGCTTGGTCTCGACGCGCTCGAGCGAGGGAGCACCAGGCCAGCTCGGCTGGTGCCTCCCCTCGCGCTCGCGGCGGTCGTGCTCCTGCCGCTCGGCTGGCTCACCACGATTCAGGTCGAGACGTGGCAGGACGGCGCTCATCTCTGGGGCAACGCGACGCGGCGCTATCCCCGCGCGCACCATGCGTGGATGCGCCTCGGCGAGTCCCGTCGAGCCCGAAGGGACTACGGCGGTGCGCTCCGGGCGTACGTGCACGCGATCGACATCGCCCCCGAGATGCGCATGGCGCACGCGGGGTTCCTGCACTGTCTCGGTCTGAGGGACGAGATGCGCGAGGACCTCAGCCCCAGCCGAGCCCTACTCTTCGCCGAGCGCTTCGCCCGCGACGCGGATGATCCCGATGTGTTGCGATCACTGGCGGGCGAGATGGTCGAGGCCGGCTATCGCGACGCGGCGACGTACGTCCTGGCGCGTTCGCTCGATCTCGATCCGGTGTCCGACGAGCGCATCGAGAGCGCCATCTCCTTCCACCTCGGGCAGCGATCGATCTGGCTCGCGCGCTTCTATCTCTCTCGCCTGCATCGGCGCCCGGTGCTCCGGGACGTGAGCGCGTTCTGGGACGCCGAACGCGAGCGTCTCGGGATGATCAGTGACGAGGAGATGGAGCGGCGACGCGAAGGGGGCGCGCCCGAGCGGGACGAAGGCGGCCCGGTGGTGATCCCAATAGGCGACTGACCATGTCCAGAACGACTGAGTGTCCAGAACGACGAACGCCCACCGCTCTCACGGTGGGCGCTCTCGGCGTCTGGGCCCGCGCGTTCTTCTCAGAGCGCGCGGGTAGAGATCAGGGAAGCATCGCGAACGTGAGCCCGGGGTTCGTGGTGAACGCGACGGTCGCGGGCAAGGTCTCGTTGGCGCGGAAGGAGCCGACGTACACCTGATGCACGCCCGCGGGGACGTCCATGGTGACCGCGGGGTTGGGGTAGCCGCCGCCGTCGTCGTCGCAGAACACGCGGCCATCGGACAGACGCACCGCGAGGACGGGGTCGGCGCCGGTCGTCCCGCGCACCACGACGCGGAGGCCGGTGATCGGGGTGGTGGTGGTGAGCGTCACGTTCGGCACGAGCGGGTGGTTGCCGCCGCAGTAGACGTCACCGGTCGACATCGTCGAGCCCGGAACCGGGCCACCGGCGAACGTCGACACGATGTTGGGATCGGGCGCGAAGCCTGCGCCGAGGGTGATCGCCGTAGCCGCGACTCCGGGGGTGCCAGGCGGTACTGCGGGAGCAATCGCCGGAGCGACGACGGAGGGCATCGGAGGGGCGACCGGCGTCCCTGCGCCGCCCATGCAGCAGCCTGCCGCGCCGAGAGCCATGAGGAAGCCCGCGCCGAGCGGGAAGATGCGCTGAATCATGTTGAACCTGTCTCCTTGAATGGTTCGCGTCAGATGCGAATGGTGGAGTCTACGTACCGCAGGTCCGTCATCTCCGATCAAACGATCTCAAAGAAATGACTGCACGGGCATTCAGGTCAGCTCCCTGGGCGGAGGACGACGAGCACGATGTTCCCCAGCGCGAGGAAGAGCGTGAGTCCGAGCGCAATCACGAACGGCCGAGCGCTCGTCGCGCGGCCAGGGCGGGTGCGCGCGAGCAACATCCCGTGTACGCCGGATAGAAGGATCCCTCCGGTGAGCTTGCCGTGGGCCCACCCCGCATGCGCGTACACCGCCGACCAATTGCTGACGAGCAGCGTGAGCCCGCCGGCCCACGCGAGGAGCAGCCCGGGCGTCGCCAAGATACGGAGCGCGTTGCGAACGGCGTCCATGCCGGCCTCGCGTTGCGCGTCCGCTTTGCCGACCAGGGTCATGGCCGCGGCGGACGCCGTCGCCATGCCGCCGACCCACAAGAGCACCCCGAAGATGTGGAAGATGCGTGCGAGCTCGAGGATCATGTCGCGCCCTTCGTGGATTGGGCGATGGGCTTCTCGTAGACCCGGTACTTCTTGTAGATGTGCGCGCCCATCGACTTGATGCCGAGGTTGATCGGCCGGTTGTCCTCGAGGGTCCAGCTCAGCTCGCCCCACTCGTAGCCGAGCTTCTCCCCGCGCATCGCGATCTCGACGTAGAGCGCATGCGAGAGGCCCGCGTACTTGCGCACGTTCCGCAGCTCGCTCGCGATGCCCAGCATCATCAGGCGCCCGCTCTTGGGCCCCTTCACCTTCAGCCGCCAGAGCAGCTTGGCGATGGTGACCGGGTTCAGCTTGCCGTCGAAGTCGCGGATCACCTCGTTGAGGTTCGGCAGGCAGATGCACATGCCCACCGGGCGACCGTCGAGCTCCGCGATGAACGCGAGCTGGGGATCGAGGATGAGCTTCAGATCCTCACCCAGCTTCTTCGCTTCTTCAGGCGTTGCCGGGACGTAGCCCCAGTTGTTCTGCCACGCGTCGTTGAAGATGCGGAGGATGTGGCTGAGCTCCGAGCTCATGTCGCGCAGGCGCACGGAGCGGAGCTTGATCTCGGGCATCGCCTTCACTTCGGCCCAGGCTTTGCGCGCACGGGGGGGGATCTTTCCCACCTCGAAGCGCCACGCGTAGAAGTCCTTGGCCTTGGTAAGGCCCGTGCTCAGCGCGATGCGATCCTGCCAGGCGCGCGAGTGCGACATCAGCATCGCGGGCGGCGTGTCGAAGCCCTCGATGAGGACGCCTATCTCTTCGTTCATCGTGAGCGAGATGGGGCCGCGCATGTTCGTCATACCCCGGCGCGCCAGCCACGCCTCGGCGGCATCCATCAGCGCCTTGCCCACTTCTTCGTCGTCGATCGTGTCGAAGAAGCCGAAGAATCCGGTGTGGTCCCCATAACGCTTTAGGTGCTCGTGATCGAGCTGCGCGGAGATCCGACCGACCACCCGTCCGTCGCGCCACGCAGTGAAGAGCCCGAGCTCGCCCCGCCCGAAGAACGGGTTCTTGCCCGGCGTGAGGCGATCCTTGATGTCGAACGAGAGTGGCTCGACCCAGTTGGGATCCCCGTCGAAGACCACGCGGGTCGCGTCGATGAACGGTTTGATGTCCCGACCGGGCTGGTGCTCACGAATCTCGATGGCCATGCCGCCGCGATTTGCCACCTTTCGGCGCGCGGGCAACGAGCCGGGACCTCAGGGCCCTACCGAACGGTTCACGGCGGAGAGGCGCAGACCCGCGGTCGCGCTGAACGAGAGGCCGAGGCCCTGGGCCGCGTCGTCCTGCATGTAGAGGGTCGCGCCGAAGGTGAGCGCCAGCGGCCCGACGAGATCGAGCGCGAGATCGAGCGAACTCCGGAGCTGCCAGCGGTTCTGGTCGAAGAGGTCAGCGGCAAAGAAGTCGGCCATCCCTTCGGCGGTGAGGCCGCGGACGTCGTCCGTGAAGATCGTCCAGCTGTTGAGCCGCACGGACGCTCCCGCACCGAACTCCGCCTCCGCGCCCGTCTGCAGCGCCTGGCCCTGCACGCCCGCCTGGAGCTTCAGCTCGAACTCCTGGGTGAGAGGAAATCGGATGCCCGCTGTGGGACGCAGCAGGAGCCAGTGAAATGCCCGGGTCTCCTCGGGGCGGGTGACCTCGGATTCGGCGAACGCCTCGATGTAGAGGTCAGGGATGTAGACCGCGCTCGGATCGGATCGAAGTCCCCGGTAGCTCGCGAGGCTGCGCAGCTGGATCTGGTCTTGCGCCTCGACGAACGTCCCCGCGGCGCCGGGCTCGCTGGAGGGCGCCCACTGGGTGCGGAAGCTCCCCGTGAGGCGGCTCTCCCACGACCAATCCGGCGCCGCCGCGATGGCCTCGAGATCGATCTGCAGGCCCATCGCAATCGAGGTCTCGGTAGCGAGCAGCGCAGCGTCGTAGCCCACAGGGTTATCCGTCGAGCTCCCCGCGAAGTCGCCGTCGATGATGCCGCGCAGGATCCACTCGGGGGCGTCGCCTGCCGCGACCCGGGCATCCCGAGGATCGCGCTCGTCTGCTCTATCGAGCGCCTCGATCACCACCTCGCGGAGCGAGTGATAGCGGCTCCCCCCGTCCACCATGTGAGTGAGCGTGTGCCAGTGGCTTCCTTCGGGGAGCGGCGGCAGCGCGCCGTCGCCGCCCTCGGCCAAGAAGCGGATCGTGGTCACGCGGTAGCTCGCGTTCGGCACCGGAGGGCGCCCTCGGATGCGCAGCGACTCGACTTCCTCTCCGTCGCCGTCGTTCGCGAGGCCCGGCGTGAGAATCCCATGCTCGGCCGCGCTATCGAGCGCCTCGCGGAGCCAACTCGCGGGCACGTCGGCGACGACGAGCGGCTCGTCGTACGCGATCGCGATGTAGAGATCGCTCGCGGTCAGCTGCGCCGGATCGACGGTCCGAAAGCTCGAGTCGATCACTTCGGTGTTCAGGAAGGCGACGTCGGCACCGCTGAACTCGCGGACGATCTGCGAAGTGAGCTCGGCGAGCTGGGGCACGTGCAGGGGACGGGCCAAATGACCGCCTGGCAGGGCCCGGCCGAACGCCTCGCAGTACGGGCCGCCCACCTGCTCGATGAAGCGCGCGACTGGCGCCGCGATCGCTCCATCGGTCTCGAGCGGGACCGCCAGCATCTCGAAGCCGCGGGTCATCTCATCGCTCCGCCCCACCAACACCTCCACCCCGCTGCCGGGAGGTGGGGAGACGATCGCTGGCACCACGCTCGCGGGACGCGCGAACAAGAGGCGCGCGCCCGCGTCTGCGAGCAGCAAGAGATCGGGGCGGGCGTCGTCGGGGAGCGCGCCTGCGAGATCGAAGGCCTGATCACTCGTGATGTCGACGACGGCGATCACCAGCGTCGCTCCCTGGGCCCGCGCGGTGCGGACGGCGGCGGCGAGGCTCTCGTCGATGGGTTGGATCCGCAGGCCCTCGGACCGGTCGGGCGCGACCCGCGCGAGCACCTCGGGATCGAGGAACGCGAGGAAGGTCGCGCGCTCGGATCCGACCCGCACGATGGGCGCAACCTCGCTCGCGTCGCGCACTGAGGCGCAGAGGGGGTGCTCGTCCTCGCAGCGGAGATTGCTCGCGACGTAGTCGATTCCGCGCCGATGCAGCGCGTCCGCGACCAGCAGCGTGCGCGCTCGCGGCGCGCCCAGATCGTTCTCGCCGAACGCCAACGCGCCGTAGCCGAGCCCGTGGATCATCTCGGCGACTGCGTCGGGGAGATCCCGATTCGCGAAGCGCACGACACCGTGCGGCGCGAGGAGACCGCCGGTGTCGATCAGCATGGTGTCCCCGCTCGACGTCGAGGGCGTGTCGAGCGCCCCGGTGAACCCGACGCTGGGATGGGGAACGACCCGCTCCGCCCCTGTGCATCGGGCCTCCGCGAAGCGGCCAGCGACCCCGGCCGTCGCCACGACCCGCGCCACCGGCACGACATCACGCGCTTCTTGTGCGCGAGCCACCGTCGATAGCGAGAGAGACAAGAGGACACCCCAGAGAACCATCGCGCGAATCATGGCGCGGAGATGTACCTCACAAGCGCCCCGCTACGCGCGGTCCGCGCTTCTGGCATTCTCCGCCGCCGATGCTCCTCGCCGCGCCCCATCGTCACGTCGCTCTCGTCTTGTGGTCGCTGCCGCGCGCGATCCCGATCGCCGCCCTCGCGGCGGTGGCGGTGCTGCTCGACTGGCGCTTCGAGCTTCACACGAGCGCGCTCGCGGTCCCCACGGGCGCACTGGGCATGGCCATCGCGCTCTTCTTGGGCTTCAAGAACAACCAGGCCTATGACCGCTTCTGGGAGGGGCGAAAAATCTGGGGCGCCATCGTGAACGTGAGCCGCACGTTCGCCGTCTCGGTCGTCGACTTCGTGGAGGCGCCCGACGATGGCGGTCTCGAGCCAGGTGAGCTGGACCGAATCCGGCGCGAGCTCGTCCTGCGGCACCTCGCGTGGATCAACGCTCTACGGCTCTCGCTCCGCAGGCAGTTCGACTGGGATGAGGTGCTCGCGCCCTACCTCTCTCGGGACGAGCTCGTGGAGGTGAAGGGGTGTCCGAACGTGCCCAACCATCTGCTGCGCACCCAGTCAGCGCGGATCGAGTCGCTGGTCCGGATGGGGATCATTCGAGGGACCACGAGGCATCTCGAGCTGCGCACGATGGTGCGCTTCATGTGGGATCACCAAGGCGGGTGCGAGCGCATCAAGAGCACGCCGCTCTTGCCGCACTACACCACGGCCTCGACCGTCTTCGTGTGGATCTTCATCGTGATGTTGCCCTTCTCGATCCTCGACGTGATCGGCGGCGTGGGCATCTGGATGGTGGTCCCGATCTCGACGCTGATCGGCTGGGTCTACGAGACCACCAATCGCCTGGGCCAGCTCACAGCGGACCCCTTCGATGGACAGCCCACCGACGTCGCGATGACCGCCATCTGCCGCACCATCGAGATCGATCTGCGGCCGCTGGTCGGCGATCCCGCACCCACCGCGCATGTGCCGTCCGGTCTCGTGCTGGACTGACGTGTGCTGGATGGATCAACTCCGGTAGTCGGCGTTCACCGCGACGTACGACGAGCCGAGATCACACGTGAGGTAGTGGGCGGCGCCGGGACCACGACCGAGGCGCAAGCGAATCGTGTACTTCGGCGAGAGCATCGCCTGCGCGGCGGGCTTCTCGGCCTCGGCGCCCAGCGGCAGCCCGCGCTTCAACACCACATGGCCCTCGATCGTGAGCTCGGCCTGCGCCGGATCGAAGCGCGCGCCGGAGCGACCCGCCGCCGCGAGGATACGGCCCCAGTTGGGATCCTTTCCGTGCATCGCAGTCTTCACCAACGGCGAGGTGGCGATGGTCTTGGCGGCGCGCCGGGCATCTGCGTCGCTCTTGGCGCCGACAACCTCGATGCGGGCCACGTGCTGGGCCCCTTCCCCGTCGCGCACGATGCTCTCACCGAGATCCCCGAGCACCTCGGTGATCGCGTCCTCGAGGCGCTTGGCTTCCTTGGTGTTGGCGCGAACCGGGCCCGCGGGCCCCGACGCCATGAGCACGATGGTGTCGTTGGTGCTGGTGTCGCCATCGACGCTGATGCTGTTGAAGGTCGCGTCGACCGCGCGCTTCAGGATCGCGCGCAAGAGCG
>Ga0105046_10014967_pt1 | contig 11936 bp, 10 predicted proteins | sample MAT03_FD_78385 | JGI IMG/M metagenome (GOLD analysis project Ga0105046, IMG submission 78385) | Freshwater microbial communities from Lake Fryxell liftoff mats and glacier meltwater in Antarctica - MAT-03 (megahit assembly) | ecosystem: Environmental > Aquatic > Freshwater > Ice > Liftoff...
CCGACGTGCAGCGCTGGATGGCCGAGGCCGGCTTTGATGAACTGCGCACGGTGTCGCTGCCGCCGCCGATGCCCCACCGCGTGGTAATGGGCCGCAAGCGGTGATGCAGCGCCGCGGCCTGCTGGCAGCACTGGGCTTCAGCACCGCACTGGGCCCGTTGGTGGCGAGCGCCCAAACAAGCGCCCAAGCAAGCGCTCCGGGCGCGCCGCAGTTGAAGGCGCTGGGCGGCGAGCGCTACCAGATTGGGCGCATCGTCGTCGACAAGTCAGCGCATCGGTTCACCGTGCCCGGCCGCGTGCACGCTCTGGGCAAGCCACTCGAATACCTGGCCACCAGCCCAGGCGGCAGAAAGGCCTACGAATCACTGCTGGAGCTTGACGCCAGCGGCACGGAATTGAACCTGGCCTGCATTCTGATCGGGCTTGAGCGTGATCCGAGCGTGCCCTCCTGGAGGCCGCTCGGCCAGGCCGGCAAGGTTGGCCAGCGGGTCTCGCTCTCGCTGGCCTGGACCGAGAGCGGCCAGCAGCGGCGGGTCAGCGCGGCCGAGGCCTTGCTCGACGTTGAAGCCCGGTCGAGGGCCGAAGCGGTCGAATGGGCCTATACGGGGTCGTTCACGTCCAAAGACGGCAGCCAGCTTGCGGCCGACGTCACCGGCACGTTGATCAGCTTCATCAAGAGAGATCCGACCGGCATCTTTGAAGCGGTGTCCGACATCGGCTTGGGGCCCTACGGCTCGGTGCGCGGCAGCAGCCTGCTCCCGCCCGAAGCATCGGCCATCGAACTGATCGTCGAAGCGGGCAAAGCCTCGAAGTGATCGCGGCGCGCTTGGCCATGCTGGCGGTATCGATGCTGATCGTGCTGGCCGCCGTTGGCGCGAGTTCAGAACAATGGCAGCCGTCCGCGCTGCGACTGCTCGTCACCACCGTGGTCGGGCTGCTGGCCCCGCTGTTCTGGCCCGGCAGTGCAGCCACAGCCGCGCGCACGATGTCACGCATCGTTGGCTGGTCGGCCGCGGCTGCGGCGCTCGCCGCCGCCACGCTGCTGATGGTGGGCGGCCCGATGCAGCCGGTCAGGCCCGTCATCGCTGCCTGTACGGCGCTGCTGCTGATGCTGGTGCTGGTGCACGCGTTGGTGGCTGCGTTTGAGATGCGCTGGCGCCGCCTTTCGATGGCGGCTCAAGACACTGAAGACGCTCGCGAACAGTCCGGCCGCATGGTGGCCACGACGCTGGCCCTGCTGGGCTCGCTGCCGCTGTGGTGCGGGCCGGTGGCAGAACTGCTTGCCGCACGCCATGCCTGGATTCTCGATGCCGTGGTCGGCATCAGTCCGCTGACCCATCTGGCCGTGGCCAGCGGCAATGATCTGCTGCGCAACCAATGGTTTTATCAGCACTCGAACCTGGCCGGTCTGCGGGTCTCGTATCCCAGCTTCGAAGCGCTGGCGTGGTTCTACGCAACGGCCTGTTTGGTGCTGGTGCTTATCGGTGTGGCGTCAAGGCGCGGGGATCGCCCCGTCAACGACTTTGCCGGCACTTAGCGCACTTAGCACACTTAGCACATTCAACCCACCAAGGAGTAAATGATGTACCGAAGGCACCTGCTAGCGTTGGCTTCCTGTGTTTTGCTGGCCATGCCGTCGGCCCGTGCTGCGGATGCGATGGATCCGGCGTTGCGCGAGAAGGCGCGGCGCTCGGTCGACGCGGGGCTGAACTATCTGCGCGGCCAGCAGGCCGCCGATGGCTCGGTGGCCCGATCAATCGGCATCACCGCCTTGTCGCTGCGCGGATTTCTCGAGAGCCATCGCGGCTACAACGAGGGCGACGGCGCCTTCATCACGCGGCAGGTCGAGTTCTTGCTGTCCAAGGTAAACAGCAACGGTTCGATCAGCGAGTCGCTGCAGAACACCAGCTACAACACGGCTGTGGCCATGGTGGCACTTACGGCGACGAAGAATCCGAAGTACAGCAGCGTGATAGCGAACGCACAGAAGTTCTTGATCGGGCACCAGATCGACGAGAGCGAAGGCTACAAGCCCGATCACCGCTATTACGGCGGCATCGGCTACGGCGGCGATGAGCGCCCCGACATGTCGAACGTCTACCTCGCGGTGGAGGGCCTGAAGGCGGCGTCGACCGACCCGAAGGACCCCGTCTGGCAGAAGGCGCTGGTGTTCGTCAATCGATCGCAGAACCGCAGCGAGAGCAACGATCAGAAGTGGGCAGGCAATGATGGCGGCTTCGTTTACTTGCCCGGGTGGAACCCGCCCGAGTTCGAGAACGGCACCGGTTCCTATGGCGGCATGACGGCCGCCGGCCTGCTCAGCCTGCTGTTCGCCGGCGTGGAAAAGAGTGATCCGCGGGTGCAGGCTGCCTACAAATGGATGACCGCGAACTACACGCTCGAACTCAATCCGGGCACGACCAAGAAGCACGGTATCTTCTACTTTTACAACGCCTTCGCGAAGGTGATGTCCGCTTATGGCGAGGACACGTTCACCGACGCCAAGGGGCAGAAGCGCAACTGGAAGAGCGAGCTTGCGCAAAAGCTGGTCAGCCTGCAGGCGGCCGATGGCAGCTGGGCGAACCAGGATTCAAAGGCCTGGTGGGAAGACCGGCCGCAGCTGGTCACCGCTTGGTCGGTGATCGCGCTTGTGCATGCGCTCAAGTGACACGGTTTGGCATCGACTGCTGCTGCTGTTGTTGCCGGGGCTCGCGCTGTGCGGCATCGTGCAGGCGGCAGCGGCGCCGCGCATTGAGCTGACGGCGACAGCCGCCTGGCAAGGTTGGTCACGCCCCGGCCGATCAACCGAGATCGACATCCGCCTGAGCACCGACAAGGCGGTCCGGGCGACGCTTGAGGTGCTGGCCGGGCGTCAAACCGTGCGCAGCGATCTCGAGTTGCAGCCCGGCCGCGTGATGCGGCTGCACATGCCTGTGGGCTCGGCCGGGACGGGCGCGGTGACGCTAGCGCTGACGGTGGCACCGGATGCAGGATCGCCGGCCGGGCCGCTTGAGCGGCGTGAGCTCGTTATCGCGCAATCCGAATCGCCCCTGCTCGGCGTGGCCCTGGCCGCGGGCGGGCCGGTCGGGCTCGAAGGCTTTCACAGCGTCGCACTCGCCGCGCAGGACCTGCCGCGCAACGCGTCGGCCTATTCAAGCATCGATGCCTTGATCCTGGACGCGCCGACCCTGGGCGCGCTCGATCAACGCCAACTTGCGGCGCTGCTCACGCATGCTGCGGCCTGTGGCCGCATCGTGCTGCTGAACGCAGACCCTGGCGTACGCCAGGCGCTGGAAGGCGCCGGGGGCTGCGGCGGCCACACGCTGATGCCTGCGGCGTCGCTGAGCGAAGCCCGGCAGATGCTCAGGTCGTCGCTGGGCGCAAGCCTGCCCACGGCGATCACGGCGGCAAGCCTTGCCGAGTTGTCGCGGCCGGCCCAGGCCACCTGGAACCGGCTGGCCGTGGCCCTGGCCGTGTATTTCGCCGCCGCGCTGCTGGCGCTGGTGTTCTTTGTGTCATGGCCGGTGCCGCTGCTGGTTTCGGCGCTCGCTGCGGTGGCGGTGCTGGCGCTGCTGCACACCGTGCAGCCGCCGTCGCAGCTGCGGGTGTGGAGCGAGGGCGAGTCGGGCGCCCAGGTTGCGCGCTACCAGGCCTGGCAGCAGTTCCCCGGCCAGGTTCGTGAGCGCATGCGCGTGCCGATTCCGCCGCAGCTGGCGGCCGCCGCACAAGCCTGCGATCCGACCCAGTCGGTGCGCTTCGACTTCGACGCCGTCCGCGGGCAGCTGGCCTCTGCCGAGTTCGAGACGCGGCTGTTTCACCAGATCCGGCTGTGCTATTCGGGCAGCTTTCCGATGGCCAGGGCGCTGACCACCGAGCTGCGTGCCGATGGCTTGCGCGAGGTGCGCAATGCGGGGCCGGCGGCCTGGCCCGCTGGCCTGCTGCTGGCGCAAGGCCAGGTTCATGCGCTGCCTGCCGTCGCCGCCGGTGCCCGCACGATCATCGGCGCCGAGGCGGGCCCGCCGCCCGGCGAGGCTGTGGTGCGAACCGCCATGGCGCGCATTCGGCCTGCTCCCGATGGTGTCGCTGCGCTGTGGCCGCTCGAACTCGCCGGCGCCGCCGACGCGTCGATCGAATCGATGGGCTGGCTGCTGCTGTCGGTGGTGCCGCGATGAATCAGCCACTCCATAGCGCGTCGCGTCGCCCGGCGGCGATCAGCGGTTTGGCGCTGGCCGCCGTCACCGCGCTGTGGTGGCTGGGCAGCACCCGCTTGGCACTCGATGATGGATCGGATGCGAGTCTCAGGGCAGCCGCCGCGTTGGTCGCGCTGTGGCTGGTGCGCGGCATGGCGCTGGCGTTGCTGAGCTTGCGCGCCGGCGCATTGCGGGGTTGGCGTGCCGGTGCAGCGCAGTCGTCGGGCCTGATCGCGCCGTCGTGGCCGCTGGTGGTGCTGGCCTGCAGCGCGAGCACCACCCCATTGGCGCAGGTGGTACTGGCGGAGGGCTTGCTGCTGGTCGCTGGCGCAGTGCTGCCGCTGGTCGGGCACGGCCTGCGCCGCTTGCTGCGGCGGGTGGATCTCGCCGAAGCTGCGGCCACGGCGCTCGGCGCGGGGCTGGCGGCGGCGCTGTGGTATTCGCGCGGCCCTTGGTCGCCGCCTCTCAGTCTCTGAGACCCGCATGCCCACATCTCCAGTGCATCACCTGCTCGGCGCGGTGCGGCGCCGCTTGTGGCGCGGGCAGGTCGTTGCGGCGCTGCGTCAGGCGCTGTGGGGCTCGGCTGGCTTGCTGCTGCTCGCCGTGGCGGTGCACCTGGCCGCACACCGGGTGCCGGCCGGCGCTGTGCTGGTGGCCATCGCCGTACTTTGGTTGTCGATGCTGGCCTGGGCCGGAACGGGCCGGCCGGCCATCGCGGACTGCGCACTCTGGGCTGACCGTCACCTTGGCGGCGCATCCGCGTTCACCACGCTGCTTGAGGCGGGCAAGGGCACATTGGCCACGCCGAGCCCGCAGGCCGTGCGCTGGCTGGAGAGTTGGGCCACGGCGCGGGTGCCGGACAGCCTTCGCCGCCTGGCCGAATGGCGCGAGGCGGCGCGCTTGACCAGGCCGCTTCTGGCCATGCTGGTGTGCGCGGCGCTGACGGCACTGGTGCTCTCGCTGCCAGACCTCGTGCCGGCTCTGCGCCAGCCCACAGGCGCGTCCTCGCCGTCGAGCACCGGTGATCGGGTGGCAGCGCAGGCCGAACCCGTTGCCGCGCAAGGCATTGAAAAGCTTGCCGCAGCGCTGCGGTCCGCGCCTTCGCCGCAATCGCCTGAATCGAGTCAAGCGCGCCGTGAAACCGGTCAGGCTCAGGCGGCAGCGCCCGGCAAGGCCGATGACGCCAGGCCGGCGGCGCAGGCCGCAGCCATGCCGGCCGGCGAACCGGCGACACGCAGGAATCCGTCTTCCGGCACGGCCGCCGATGCCACCGCCACAGTCGCGGCGCCGCAGGCTGCCGGCAGTGGCGGCGGCTCCGGCTCTGGCTCCGGCTCTGGCAATGAAGCCGGCGACAGCCGTGACGCGCGTGGCGACACGGGCATTTCGCCAGCCCCGCGGGGTACGATCAGCGTGCCTGGATCCAGGTCGACGACGTGGCCTGCGTTGGCCGAAAGGCAGGCGGACATGGGCCGCTTGGGCACCTACGCCCCCGAGCCCTCAATACCTGGCGCGGCGGCGATGCCTGCGCTAGCCGCTGCTGCTGCCGCAGCGACACCGCCCGCAGCAAGCGAAACCACATGGCTGAGCCCGGCCGAAACGAGCTATGTACAAGCATGGATGAAAGCCAACGCACCACGCCGATGAGCGCCGATCCCGCCACCGAGAACGACTACGCCGACGCACACCGTCAGCTGCAGGCTTTGCGCACGCTGCTTGGCAGCGTGATCGTCGGACAGGAGGCGCTGATCACCCATCTGATCACCGCCGTGTTCGCCGGCGGCCATGTGCTGATCGAAGGGCTGCCGGGTCTGGGCAAGACCCATCTGGCCAAGGCGCTGGCCGCAGCGCTGGGGCTGCAATGGGCGCGCGTGCAATGCACGCCCGATCTGATGCCTGCCGACGTCACCGGCGCGGAAATCTACGCCACTGCGGCCGGGGGCGCATCGACCTTCGAGTTTCGACCCGGCCCGGTCTTCGCGCAGTTGGTGCTGGTCGACGAGATCAACCGGGCGACGCCGCGTACCCAGGCCGCGCTGCTCGAAGCCATGCAGGAGCGGCAGGTCACGCATGCGCTTGTCAGCCACCGGCTGCCAAGCCCGTTCTGCGTGCTGGCGACGCAGAACCCGATCGAACTCGAAGGCACCTACCCGCTGCCTGAGGCGCAGCTGGACCGCTTCATGTTCAAGCTCACGGTGCCGTTCCCGCAACGGGCGGCGCTGCGCGAGTTGCTTGATGTCTCGCTCGATGCCGAACCCGCGGACACGCTGCGCAGCGTCGCCAGCCCCGCCGATGTGCTGCGCATCACGCAGCTGTGCCGCACGGTGCTGCTGGCCGAGCGCTGCAAGGACGCGGCGGTCGAGCTGATTCTTGCCACCCAGCCGGACGGCGCCAGCGGCGCCGATTCGCAGCACCGGCGGCACATTCGGTATGGCGCCAGCCCGCGGGCGCTGCAGGCGGTGGTGCGCGCGGCGCGCGTGCGCGCGCTGATGGCCGGGCGCTCGCACGTCGATGTCGACGACCTCGAGGCGCTGGCTCTGCCGGTGCTGCGCCACCGCATCCTGCTGCGTTTGGAGAGCGAGCTCGACGGCCTGGACGCGGACGCCACGCTGACATCGATCATCAACGCATGGCGAGCGCGACTCTGATCCGCGACGCGCTGCCGAGTGAGCCGGAGCTGCGAAGCTTCGCGTCGGCGGCCGCGCAGCTGTTGATCGAGCGGCTGCCGCGTGCGAGCGGCTCGAGTGCCGGCACCCGTCGCGCCGGCGTCGGCCTGCAGCATTTTGATCACCGCGACTATGCCCCTGGGGACGAGGTCCGCCATATCGACTGGCGCCAGACGGCGCGGCGGCAGCGGCCGATCGTGCGCCGCTTCGAATCCGAATCGGTGTCCGACTGGACGCTGGTGCTCGACGCCAGTTCGTCGATGGCGGTGCAGGGCGCGGCCAAGTGGCGCTCGGCGGTGCGCATGGCGGCGGCACTGAGTTACGCGCTGCTGCAACTCGGTCACCGGGTGGGCTTGCTGGCCTATGGCGAGCGCGTTCTGGCCGAAGTAGCCTGCGGGCGTGGGCAACATCACTACGCCGCAATTGCCCGTGTGCTGGCAGCACTGCAGCCGGCGCGCTTGGGCGAACGCTCCGAGCTCGGCGTGTGCGCGCGGCACCTGCACGGTGCCGCGTCGGTATTCGTGATCGGCGATTTCCTGGCCGATGACGAGATGCGCCGCGACCTCGGCGCGGTGGCCCAGCGCTGCACGGCATTGCACGTCATGCAGCTGCGCGATGCCGCCGAGACCGAGCTGCACCTGGCGGGCGACTTCGATCTCGAGGATGTTGAAACCGGTGTTCGGATGGCCGCACGCGGCGGCGAACACGCCAACCAGCTGGCGGCTGGCGAACGTGTGGCGATGACCCAGCGCTTGCGCAGTTTCTGCAGCCGCAGCGGTGTGGCGTTCACCGACTGGGACATCGCGCAGCCCTGGCAGTACACGCTGCTGGGGCACCTGGTTCAGGCGCGATTGCGTTGTTGAGCTGGGTCACACCGGTCTGGCTGGTCGGGCTGGCGCTGCTGCCGGCGATTCGCTGGCTGCACCGCGGTGGTCGCCACCGGCGCGCGGTGCAGGTGTCGCGCCTGGGGTTGTGGCGCGGTGCGACCGCGAGCCCGGCCGCAGCGGGCGAACGCCGCCCGCCCGACCCGGCATGGCGGCGCCGTGCGCTGTTGACGGCCTTGCTCTTCATCGCGCTGGCTGAACCGCAGTTGGCCCGGCAGCGGCCGGATATCACGCTGTGGGTCGATGATTCACCCAGCATGCTGACGCGCGAAGCACAAGGCACGCGGCTGGTCGACGGCCTGGCGCAAGCGCGATCAATGCTTGCCGAGATGTCGGGCGCTGATGTCGAGGTGCGCACGCTGAGCGACCCGTGGCACAAGCTCGGCAGCCTCAGCGATGTGGCTGCGGCAACACTGGCCGCCGGTGCCGGGCGCAAGCTGCATGAGCCGCAGAAGGCGCAGAAGCCGCAGAACCCGCCGCCGGCCGGCCTGCTGCGCAGCGACAAGCTGCATTGGCTGCTCACCGATGGCGCCCATGCAAACTTGCTGGCATGGCCCGGCGGCAGGCGCCCGGATCGCGTCATCCTGGTTGGCAGCGTGAGCCGCAACGTTGCCGTCGAGCGCTTGTCGGCGCGTCGAAACCTGGATCAAGCGCATGAGTTTGACCTGCTGCTCAAGCTCACCAACGGCGGCGACAGCGTCGAAACCCGCGCGCTCGCCCTCACCAGCGAGGCCGGAGAGCTGGCCAGCTCAAGCCACCGAATCGAGCCCGGGGCCTCGGTGCTGGTGCAGGTGACGATCGCGGCGGCGACGCAGGTGCGCGCCACGCTGCACCCCGGCGACGCGCTGGCCGAAGACGATGAGCTCGCCCTCGATCTGGCGCCGCTGCGCGCTCGTCGGGTGGCCACCGATCCGGGCTGCCCGGCTGCGCTGGTGGCAGCGGTGGGCACCCACCCCGGCCTTGAATCGGCAGCCTACGATGCCACCGACGTCGCCGCCGTGCTCGACTGCGGCACCCGGCGCAGCGCCGACAAGCTGCCGACGATCCGCGTGCTGGCGCAGCGCACGCCGTCATGGCCGGCCGGCGCGCCACGGTGGTCGAGCCGCGTGGCGCCATCGAACCGCATCCGGCTCGATGCAGATCAACTGCCAGTGGCGGCGCGGTTGCAGGCAGGGCCAGCGGATACGGTGCTGCTCGCCGTCGGCGACGAGCCGGTGATCGTCAGCCGGGCGGGGCCCGCAAAACTTTTGGAGACCTCACTGGATTTCGCTGCGCTGGCCAACCCGCCCGGTCCGCAGATGCCGTTGCTGGTGAACCTGATGTTCGAGCAGGTGCTGGGGGCTGGTTTGCTCGACGGCATCGCCATCGAGCAGCGCAGTGCGGACGCGGCGAGGGTGGTGCCGTCGCAGCCCGTGGCCGAGGCGGCGGGTGATGGCCTGCGACGTGAATCGCGCTTTCTGCGCGATGCCACGCGGCCGCTGCTGGCCTTGGCCGCGCTGGTGCTGTTGTGGGAAATCGGCGCGCTGGCCCGTCAGGGCCGGCGGCTGGCAAGCCCGGTGGCGTCTCGCGACGGCCGGGCCGCTGGCAGGCCAGGGCAAGAGGCGCAGCCGCTTGCTGCTGCGAGCAAGCCCGTGATGGGGCCGGTCGAGTGAACGCAAGGGGCTCCAGGACCTGGATCGCGTTGGCGCTGCAACTTGCCGCGCTGGTGGCGCTTTGTTTGTCGCTGTTCGGCCGCTCGTGGTTAGACGCGCGCAGCCAAGCACGGGTGCTGGTGCTGGTTGATCGATCACAGAGCGTGCCGCGCGCGGACGCCGACAAGGCGCTTGCGGAGGTTGTGCAGGCGGCGAAAGCTGCTGGGGTGGGTGAGTTGCAACTGATCGAGTTCGCCGGCAAGCCGGCTGCTTCGGTCGCTGCGGCCACTGCGGCCACTGCGGCCGCGCCGGCCGAACCAAGCGCCCTGGCGACTGGCCCGCTGGACGCGTTCGAGTCGGCCGCAACCAACATCGAAGCGGCGCTTGAGGCGGCCTTGGCCGCCCATGCGCAATCAGCGTATGCCAGCGCCGTCATCATCTCGGACGGCCTCGAGAACGTGGGTGATGCGGCGCGCGCGCTGGATGCCGTGCGCGCGGCCGGCTTGTCGCTGCACTGGCTGGCCGTCGGCCGTGCGCCGCCGCCCACGCGCATCGCGCAGGTGCTGGCACCGCAGCGCGCGCTGGCCGGCCAGCGCATCGACATTGGCGTGCAGCTGGCCGGACAGCGGGACCGGCCGCTGCTGGTCAAGGCGACCGCCCGCACTCCGGGCGGAGAGACTCGGGTAACCAGCGGCCCGGCTGACAATGCCGGCCGGGCAACGCTAGCCATCGATGCCAGCCGCACCGGTGCCGTGCGGGTGGACGTGACCCTGGAGGACCCCGCCACAGGCCGCGTGCTCGACGCCTTGCCCGATGCCGCGCTGATCGACATCGCACCGCGCGCGGCCATCCTGTATGTGCAGGGGTCGCCTGGGCCGCTGGCACGCAGCCTGATCGACGGCGGCTGGACGCTGAACGTGGTTCCCGCCGCACGGCTCGATGCCCAGGCCGACGCACTGGCCGGCTACCAGGCGGTCGTGCTCGACGACGTGGCCGTCTCCGCAGCCAGCCCGCGTTTCTGGCAAATACTGGCAGCTGCCGTGCGCCAGCGTGGCCTCGGCTTGCTGGTGCTGGGCGGCGAACACGCGTTCGCGCGGGGTGGTTATCGTGAATCCACGCTGGAGTCGGTGCTGCCGGTATTGTCCGAGCCGGCGGCCCTCGATCAACCGGCAGCCATCGTTTTCGCCGTGGACAAATCAGGCAGCATGGGCCAGGGCAGTGGCGGCGTTGATCGCTTTGCGCAGGCGCAGCGCGCGGTGCTGGAGACCGCACGCGGCCTGACCGAACGCGATGCGCTGGGCCTGGTGGTCTTCGATGTGGTGCCACGCGTGCTGATCCCGCTCGGCCCCGCTGTGGTCGGCACCCTGGCCCTGGAGCGCGATTGGCAGGCCAGCCCGAACGGTGGCACGAAACTCGCGCCGGCACTCGACGCGGCGATCAGTCAGCTTGAGCGCTCGGCTGCGGCCCGGCGCATGCTGGTGATCGTCACCGATGGCTTCGTCGATGACACGCCGCTGGCCGGGCTGCGGGCGCGACTCGAACGTTCGCACATCGAGACCATAGCCCTGGCCGTCGGGCCCGACGCCGATGTTGGCGCGCTGCAGCGGCTGGTCGGCGTGGCAACGGACGCGGGGCTGGTGCTTCGCGTCGACCAGGCCGCCGAGCTGCCGCTGGCGATGCGCTCGGGCGTCGAGCGCCGCCGCTCAAGGGTGGAGCGCGGCGCCATCGCCGTGCAGCAGCGGCAGCCGCTGCCGTTCCCGCCCGGGACGTGGAACGATTGGCCCACCGTTGCGGCCCATGTCGTCACCCGATCCCGACCCGAGGCCGTGGTGGCGCTGCAAAGCCAGCGCGGCGACCCACTGATCGCGTACCAGAACTTTGGCCTGGGCCGTGTGGTGGTGGTGACCCCTGGCCTGGGGCACTGGACGCCGTTGTGGTTGCGGTGGCAGCCATGGCCCCAGCTGGCCGGCGGGCTGGCCGATTGGATCGGTGGCACCGACGGGGCGGTGTCATTGACGGTGTCGGATCTGTCCGGCGCGTTGCAGGTCGATGCCGAGGTGCGCTCTGGCCTGGGCCCAAACGATGCCGCTGGCGTGTCGATCACGGTGGACACACCGGCCTCGCAAGGGCAGCTGCTGACCACCGAAGCTGTCGCGCCGGGGCGGCTGCGCGCCACACTGCCCAACGCAGGGCCCGGCCTGTATACCTTCGTGGTCTCGGATCCGCGTGGCATTCGTCGGCACCTGCACCTGCGGCGCGATCGGGCCGAGCACGAGGCCTGGGGCATCAATCCGGCCTTGGACACATGGTTGGCCAGCGGCGTTGTCAGCCGATGGCAGTCCAGCGACTTCGCCCGACACCGAGAGGGCGTTGGTCGTCCGGTTGACCGATCATGGATTGTGCTGGCTCTGGCGCTCTTCCTTTCAGGCGTCGCGGTCGACCGGATGAGGCTGGACAAGGCGGCTATCACGCAAGCTGTGCGGCGGTGGCGCACGCGCGCCTGATCGGCCGCGCCAGCGCCAAAGCCGCATCAGGCGCGGCGGGTAGTTTGCGCCGTGAACAGTGCCCG
>Ga0105046_10014971_pt1 | contig 11935 bp, 8 predicted proteins | sample MAT03_FD_78385 | JGI IMG/M metagenome (GOLD analysis project Ga0105046, IMG submission 78385) | Freshwater microbial communities from Lake Fryxell liftoff mats and glacier meltwater in Antarctica - MAT-03 (megahit assembly) | ecosystem: Environmental > Aquatic > Freshwater > Ice > Liftoff...
AATCTAGATCGGTATACCCTTAATAAAAAATATGGTCACTTTAATCATTTTCAGGGAACATCGACTTTAGAAACTTTTAGGAAAAGTTGCCTACGCACTTTTGAGTTAAGCGCAGAGGTGAACAAAATGCTAGGTTCATTAATAAATGACGGCATAAATAATTTTGATCAAATAATTAGCAAACTATTGAATCATAAACAGTTTCAAGGCGAATCATTTGAGGAAGTAAAATCTTCAATAAATGATGCATCGACCATTAAATCATTACATCTTGAAATGAGAATGCTTACTTTATCCAACTGGATAGATTTCGAGCAAGATTGGCATATCAAACAGGTAAATGAAGACATTTTTCTATTAATACCCACCCATTATATTAAGAGCCTAAATCTTGATCAAGAATACAAAGGCCTTAAAGTGGGACAGGGAAAATTTACTGACTTAGAGTTACAACTGGGTCTAAAAATTAATCATATGAAAGAGGTAAGGCGTAGCTTTTTTGAACAAACGAGCGAAGCACATGACAAGAAGATTGGTTTTGAAAAGAGCCTAGAGCAAATTTTTATAACCAATAACGATCTTATAAAGAATGCCGCCCCCAAAAACTCAAAAAACAGTTGGTCAATTTATCTTTCAGGACATGGCTTATCTAAACATCCACAACTAGAGATCCTCCCACAGCTTTATGATCTTAAAAAATTATATAGAAAAAAGTTGTCTACACCGAAATTTAGAGAGTGCCATAAGTATCACAAAAACATAAATCCTCAGGATGACCATATTTATAAGTGCGCTCATCATGATACGTTTAAAAAGTATATGAGTAAACTCTCAATGCTCAACAAAGAAATTAAAAAATCAGAACCATTGACCCATTCAGATAACAAAATAGATCAAGGAATGATCAACTCGCTCTCAATCAAGGAATTTAAGGATGTACTCCTCTTTTTCAATACCAGCATTGAAGCTTCATTCTTATATTATTCTTCTTGTTATTCAGGTGGATCTCATTTAATTGAGCCTTACACTGAAAATGGCATCCCCCTTCACCTGAAGTACAGCGTAATAGTTGGCACACCCGCTGAAAATATGTCATTACAAGAATTTCCGTTTATTAATCTGCCACCTTATTTTAGCGCGAAACAGCCGTTACTGTTTGAGCCTATGGATATAACCCACATTGATAGAGTAAATAAAAAATTAGCACTTACCACACCCTTAAGGTTTCGCCAATTTTTTGAACTATTAAGAAAAGGTATCCACAACAATCTAAAGAATCTTGTTCTTTTGCCCTACTCTTTGCATCCACACATAGATCAGTTTGGCAATATAATACCTCAAAGAATAGCGAACATTCCTCTTGTTAGATTGGCTAACACTGATAGATTTCAACCTATTCCCGATGATAACTCATCACTTATAATAGACTCTACTACTAGTTCAAAATCGATTATCATAAACAAAACCATGGCGCTCATTTATGGCGATTATATTCCCTGCAAAATCACCTTAAATCGATTGAACGAATCTCAACAAATACCAAAATTAGTTTCCATGATTCCTGGCTTTGCAATGCACACCTTTGAGGAAATTAGTTCATCGACTTTAAACATACATGAAGTAATAAATTCGTTCTTAACATTCTCTGAGCTAGCTTCATCAAAAATTTTCTGGATCAAAAAATTAGAATGTAAAAATAGCGAGAATCAACCGAGAGACAATAAGGTCCCAAAAACGACAGTTCTTAATGATGTAATAATTATGAGAAATGTTTGTAACTCGGATGCTTTAGCTGGCCATTCTCAAGATCGTGCAACTAATGCAGAAAACTGTGCGTATTTTTCTACGAATAGTAACCAAGAAGCAAAACTAACATGGGATGGCCCCTTAATAGCCACTGATAATTACTCAATAAAACCTTGTAATCTAACTTTACAAAAAGAGGAATGCTTAAATTACTTCCCTAAAGTTACCAGCTTTTTAAGCCCAGTGTTACAAAGAATTTAAATCATACATTAAAAATGGAGAGTAATAATGTTTAAAAATTTTAGCCTTTATTTATTCGCTTTAGCATTTCATGCAACCTTGTTTAGTAATAATTTACCAAACAGAGAAATGATCATTTTACTTGAAACAAATGATTGTGAAACCATTGATAAAACCCTAGAAGCACCAAACATCTATAGATATGCAGAAATTATGCATCCTGTTGGAGTGGGAGCTATAAGTATATCCTTGTTAGTTGCGCTTTATCAGGAAGCAGCTCCAATTATTGCGAACAAATCGCTCATTAAAAATATGGTTGACCATCAAACTCTTTTCACCGATTTCGCAAACTTAAATCGTAAAACTTTGTTTGAAAAATATAGCAAATATAATCGTTTTAGAGGTCGATTGACTTTAGATAATTTTAAGGCAAATTGCCGTCTCACAAATAACTTAACACAAGAAGTTAACAAAATGATATCTAATCTAACAGAACAGGGAACATATAATTTCGATCAAATTTTGAAGACAATTGCCAATCATCCGAAATTTCAAGGAGAATCGTATCCTGAAGTTCGAAACGCTATGGAAAACAGTTCGTATATTAATTCAGTGCATTTAGAAATGCAAATCTTGCTTCTATGCTGCTCAATGGACTTAGATAAAAATTGGGATATTAAACAAGTTAATAATGATATTTTCTTACTAATTCCAAAAAATTATATAAATAAAATGGGCATCAGTGTTAATCAACCAATCTTAGAAGCTCACGATCAAACGCCTAAATTTACCGATTTGGAATTAGAGTTAGGTCTTAAAATTGATCATATGAAAACAGTTAAAAGCCATTTTTTCAACCAACCATCGATAGGATCGGACACTAGAAACATTTCTTTTACCAAAAGCTTAGAACAGATTTTTTTAACAGCTCAAGACATTAAAAAAGATGATTCAAGAAAAACATTCAAACATATTTGGTCAATTCATATGTCAGGTCACGGTGAGCCCCAAGATATTCAATTGAGCATTTTACCCCAGCTCTACAAGCTTAAGACATTATATAAATCTAAAGTAGTTTCAGGAAAAGCCCTACATACTGGAAAGCATTTTAGTGAACATATAAAAAATCAAAATCAAATCTATAATTACAACCAAAAAGAATTAAATACCATTAAAAAGCTTGATTATGAAATTAAGAAAATTGAAGAGAGAAAAAAATTAAACAACAAGCTAGATCAAGCAATGATCAACTCTTTATCAATACATGAATTTAGAGACATATTAAAATTTTTTAATACCGATATAGAAACAGCTTTCTTATATTATTTTTCTTGCTTTTCTGCAGGACCACATTTGATGGAACCATACGAAGAAAAAGGAAAATCGCTCATATTGAATTATACCGTAATTACCGGTACTGTTGCGGAAAATGAATCTTTACAAGAAATTCCGTTCATAAACATTCCACCCTATTTTACCGAAAAAAATGAATCCATTTTTCAACCCTTCCATATACTTGACGTTGATATTAAAAATAAAAAATTATGCATGACTACCACCTTAAGATTTGATAATTTTTTTAAATTACTGAGAGAAAGCGTTCATAATGACCCTAAAAAATTTATTTTATTACCATATTCTTTACATCCACATATTGACGAATTTGGCAAAATTATCTCCCGAAGAGTAGCAAATATACCATTAGTGAGATACCCTAAAACTGATCATTTTCAACCAATATCTTATGATAACTCATCAGTAATTTTAGATACTAAAAATAGCACCGAGCCAATCATTATCGATAAACTTACTGGTCTTATTTATAGTGATTATATCATCGGAAAAATTACGTTAAATAAAATAGGAAAAGATAAAGAGATACCAAAATTGGTTTCAATGGTTCCTGGATTCGCCTTACATGTTTTTGAAGAAATATGTTCAACCACCTTGAATCTAAATGAAATAGTTAATTCATTTTTAACATTTCCAGAACTGGGATCTTCAAAAATTTTCTGGATCAAAAAATTAGAATGTTCACAAAAAAATGATTTAAATAAGCAGGGTATCACTTATAAAGATATTATTATCTTGAGAAATATATTCAATTCCAATACTTTAGATCTTTGCACAGATCAAGATCCTCTAACTTTAGAAAATTGTGCCTATTTTTCAACAACCAATAATAAAGAATCTAAACTTACGTGGAAAGGTCCCTTTATTGATGATTACAATAGCAAGATAGTTCCCTGTAGCCAAATCTCTCACAAAGAAGAATGCTTACATTGTTTTCCTCAAGTTAAAGGCTTTTCAAACCCAGTTTTACAAAGTATTTAATTACCTACAATGAAAATATAATCTAAGATTTAGATAAAAACAAAACGAGCCTACTTATTGTTGAACAATCATAAGCAGGCTCAAATATTTAGTATATAATTTTTATTTTTGAGAATGCTCGTTATTTAATTGTTCGAAAAGCAACAAGAGGCCATTTGTTTTTTGCAAGATCTCAATTTCATCAAAAACAACCAAGCCAATTATAAGTTTTAACATCAAAATACAAGTGACTGGCATGCCAACGATAACCGAAGAATCGATCGCTAATTTAGCTGCAGTTTTATTATAGCTTGTTACCCAATCATTATGAGAAGACAAGGATTTTATTTTCAAGCTACCCCACCCTCCTAATGCGGCAAAACCAATAACGCCTACGGCAAATGCTACGCTGTTTTTTATGATTTTTTTCAGATATGATCTTGATCTTTTAGCTTCTTCTCTATCGATTTTTGCTTGTATTATATGCGCCTGCAGTTTATTGCGATACTCCTCAATCTGTTCATTAGTAGGCCGCTGAAATAGAGGATTCGCAAGCATTTTATCATAAATCGTTTTAAGTTTGAAATATTCTTTATTTGTTATACAATCAAAAATAACCTCATGAGCATTTATTAAAAGTAGCGCCTCTAATGCCCAATCTTTTGCTTTTTTCTGATTCTGCTCATAAGCCTTCATAGATGAATCCAACTGCTCCATTTTTGAATTAACCAGCAAAGCAGTATGAAGATCGGCACTAATTTCTCTAGCAGGCATTAAAAGGAACAATATTATAAAAAACATAGTGTTGAATTTTTTCATTTTTTTCCCTTAATTCGCCAAACTTTTTTGATGATATTTTTTAACTAATTGGTTAACTAATCGGGCATTACTTATCATTAAAGATTTTCCTTCTTTCGCTAATCTCAAAAAGCACATATTCATCATCAATAGCAATCCTTTAATCATGAGTGGCGAATAATCTAGTTTATTATAATCAACCAAGATCTCCTCTTTTGTTGCTCCCGCAGGAAATAGGATTATAGCGGCCAATGTAGTCCAAAGGGCACCTCTAAAAAATTGATATTTTTTCGAATGACAATTATTTTTGATCTCTCTCTTGGAAGCTTTTTCTAATAGATTTTGATCTTTAAAAATAGCCAAATTTATTTTTCCTTGCTCGATCAACTTAATTGCTCTTACTACTTTTTCCAGAAAGCCTTTTTTGATTGCGTTTTTGAGCTCTCGCTCAGGATTTTGTAGTATGATTAAATCAAGACCATTAGTCTCTGCTCTACTGTCTGGACAAGTAAAAAGTATTGTTAAAATCAATAAGAAAATTGATATTTTTTTCACAAAAAACCCTCTTTAAACGGCCAAGTATTTTAGCTAAAAGCATATATTAAACACTGAAATTTACAAAGGGCAGTATGTTATATCCATAGACAGCATAAGTCTATGATTAAAGGCATACCATGATAAGCAATAACTAGTATTACTATGATATGTTGAAATGATAAGAAGATAGAGATCATGGAATAAGTGTGAAAAAAATTAAAAATATTATTTAAAGCTGCTTCTTTTTTTAAGATTCTGCTAAAAATAATAATTTTTAAAATGGATAAAATAAAATTTATGCATTTGGTTGCGGGGGCTGGATTTGAACCAGCGACCTTTGGGTTATGAGCCCAACGAGCTACCAGGCTGCTCTACCCCGCGTCGATTTCAATTTGATATAATTTAATTCTAAATCAATTTGTTGTTTTGTCAACTTTTTTTAATTTGATCTCCCAAATTAAATGTACGTTTACTATTTTTTAGGATTGCATGTAATGCAATTAGTACGATACTGTGTGTAGGTGAGAAAAGTCACCTACACACAATTTATAATTACTTGGTTTTTGACATATGCGACTGAATCATTTCATGCAAATCTACAGGAACACGAGCCATAATATCAGCAAATACGGCTTCTTGATTTTCGCTTCTACGAAGATTATCAACCACAACGTGCACCATTTGCTCAACTAATGACTTTGGTTGAGATTGTTGTGCGATCAATTTAACTATCTGTTCATGGCCAGCCGCTTGAGCTATGTCTAAAGCAGTTTTATCATTATTGCTCTTCATTTGAAAATCGGCGCCCTTTTCTAACAGTAATTCAACAATGCTTTGGCAACCTACATGAGCAGCCATCATCAAGAGCGTCCATCCCTGATAATCACCAAACGAGCCATTATCTTGATCTAATCTTAAATTAATATTATAAGAAGTCTCAGAACTATAACCACCGCTTGAAAGAGCTTCTTCAAACATTTCAATAAAACATTTACCATCATCTCCACTGCTCTGCCATATAATAGCTCCAGACAGATCTAAAAAGTCAGCATGAGCGAGAGGTGTAAGAGCAACTAAATTTAAAACCAAAGATAATACTAATTTGTTTTTCATTTTTTTCCTTTATTTTGGTTTTAAAAAAGTAGTATTGAATTTTTTATTATAAATCTATATTTAATAATTATATATTGTTTTTTTTAAATTTCAACTCAGTCAGAAAATTTGACGATTCGTTTTGAAGTGCTTTAATTATTATTAAACCAGGAGTACAGAAAATCTAAATAGCGGCAAAGAATTTAATGATTTGGTTTTAAGGTTATCATTACTAATGCGATAGCGGTTTTATCCGTATGAGTTATGGTAAGACTATAATTATGATTAAAGTCGAAAGCTTTAAGATTTACTATTAAAAAGGGTACGCCATTTTCCATATGAGCTACCCGCACATTTCTAAAAACAGATAACAATGAATATTTTTTATCTATTACCGCACTAAGAGCTTTATAAAATGCTTCTTTAGCAGCGAAACGAGCAGCAAAGCGTTCAGCAGTTTTATTGGGATTAGATAATGCATACTGTATTTCATCGATATGAAAGACTTTTTCAAGCTGCTTAATAGGGTACTTTGACCAATGCTTAAATCGTGAAATATCTACCGCATCTAATCCTATCATGATTTTTTTTCCACTATTTGATCTAGAAATCTGTACATTAAAGCTTCCTTTACATGCTCTTCCATAATGAGATCACTAGATTCTAAATCAGCTATTGTTCTCGATACCTTTAATAATTTATGATAACCACGCATAGTGAGATGTAATTTTTCAAAAGCTTGTTTCATTATAGCCTGCGCACCATCTGTTAACACACAAATAGACCCTATTTTATCAATCGGCAAATAAGCATTAAAAGCATTATTGTTTCTTGCCTTTTGCGTATCAACGGCAATCTTGATTTTGCTATACAGCTCAGCAGAACTAATCTCATTAATTTTAGTCTCAATAATATTATCATAATTGATGGATCCAACAGATACTTGCAAATCGATTCTATCCAAAAATGGCCCGGATAACTTACTAAGATATTTAGTAACTTGGTTTGGTTGGCATATGCATTGCCGCTTTTTATCAAGCGCAAAGCCGCAGGGACATGGATTAAGTGCCGCTACTAGTAAAAACGCTGCAGGAAACTTAACAGAATAGTGCGCTCGGGAGATTAATATAGATCGTTCTTCAAGAGGTTGCCTCAGGATTTCCAAGCAATCTTTTTTAAACTCGGTCATCTCATCAAGAAAGAGAACACCATTATGAGCAAGACTAATTTCACCGGGCTGCGCCGAAGAGCCACCGCCTACAAGACCTACAGAACTTATCGTATGATGAGGATTCCTAAATGGTCTCTTAAAAATGAAGGGATTGTTGTGAATTTTTCCACTTACCGAATAAATCTTACTCGTTTCCAAAATTTCATCAAAAGACATGGGGGGCATTATTGTCGGCAATCGAGATGCTAACATAGTCTTACCAGATCCAGGCGATCCCACAAACAGGATGTTATGTTTGCCAGCAGCTGCAATTTGAAGAGCTCTCTTTGCCATTGGCTGCCCTTTAACCTGTGAAAAATCTATTTTGTGTTCATCAGTAGCGGTATCGAAATCTTCTATACATGATTTTTCGGGGCTCAGGATAATTTCCTTTCTCAGAAAACCAATAAGCTCTACTAAGTTTGAGACGCCTATAACCTCAACCTGCTTTATTAATGCAGCTTCTTGAGCATTTTCTTTGGGTATTATTAATCGCTTTTTTCCAAAAGTGCGAGCATCATAAGCAACTGGCAAAATACCCTTAATCGGCTTAATTGTTCCATCTAGAGATAGTTCGCCCAAGAATAATGTTTCTTCTAAAAATTGAGCATCTACCTGCACAATTTGAGAAGCGACCAAAATTCCCATTGCTATAGGCAAATCGAATAGGGTTCCTTCTTTTTTCAAATCAGCCGGTGCTAAATTTACGGTAATTTTTTTTTCAGGCAATTTAATCGAGCTGTTTTTTAAAGCGGTTACTACCCTTTGCCTGCTTTCTTTAATTGCAGCATCAGGCAGTCCAACGATAAAAAAATTTAATAGACCATAAGAGATATCAACTTCAACATCAACAAGATAAGTTTCAATACCAATGGTAGTAGCTGAATAGATTTTAGTATGCATAATTAATCGGCATGTTAATTTTCCACAAAAAATAGTTTATTAGTTCTACGTTAGCACGCTTTTAACCGTTTGAAAAACGGCTTGGCTGATAATAACTATAAAAATAGTTTAAACATGAATTTGTCTAAATATTCAGCAAAACAGTTGAGTAATGAGCAATTGCTTTGTACATGTCAGTCTGATTTGTTAAGCTACTATAAGTTAAGTAAAAATGATCTTGGAATTATCATAGAATTTAAGAAAACATTAACTGAAGATAATAATGATTTAGAACTGGCTGCCCAAAGACTATTAGCGCAAATTAAACAGAAGTACTATGCTCAAGAACGCAGAAGTTAGGTGTTAAACATATCAAAGCTCTCGGCATCGCTTTTCTTGGTGAGCAAACTATTCGTTGAATCAGAAGATTTACATTGATTACAATTTTAAAAGCTTTATAACGCAGGTTTTATAGCGGTATTTTGAGTGAAGCTAGATTGCCCATGTACAATACCTAGTTAATTTGTTGACGACCTTACTTTTTAAAAGCTAATTTAAAATTTAATATATTTTAGGGGACCAAATTATGCTTTTAAAATGCTCTAAACACTTTCTTGTTTTCTTATTACATTTAAGCGTTAACTGCTTTTCTACTATTGCAACAGAACGAAATCTAATGATTTTTTGGGATTGCGGCATGGGCGAAAACCTATTGTCCCGGTTGGGCGGTCATGGCAATATCCATGGACCCGTTACCACGGAGTCCCTACTTGCTCTGTATCAAGAACCGGGAGCAATCCTACTATCAACTAATACCCTGCGAAATATTTTAGAACTCGGAACCTTTTTTAAGGATTTTCTAGAAAAAGATATCGAATATTTAACAAAAAAGTATGGCAGATATGATCGATTTAGAGATGAAAAAGACATAGATTATTTTTCCAAAGCCTGTAAATATGTTAATGAAAATTACAACAAGCTAGTCGATTTAGCTAAAAATTCTTCAACACGCAAAGATCTCTATGAAAAAATCAAAGATGATCCTTTTTTTGAGTCTGAAAAATCTGGTACTTTCTCTAATTTACCAGCATGTACCACCTATTTAATGTGCGCCTATTTCCCTTTTGATAGATACGTTATTAAAGAACTGGGCTCATTTGGCTATTTATTTATACCAAATTCTTATTTAAACAAACTAAGTATCGATCCTACTTCGCTCAAAGAAAATAATGGCATAGTAGATGAGACCGAAATGCAATTAGGAATCAAGATTAACCATCTAGCGAATATTAAAGTTGACCTAGAAAGCATAAAAAATCAAAAGGGTTTTCTTCTTAAAGATTGTCATCAATCATTTGTTCAACTATTAAACTTAATTTTTGTTAAAAACAATGATGTAAAGGATTCGCTCATTCTTAAACCATGGGCAATTTACTGGTGCAGTCATGGGATGTTTAAGCAAGAATTTACTGAAACGGTTCAAAAAATGAAGGATATTAAAAAAAAAATAACACAATTAACAGACGAAACCAACAATCTAAAAAAGAACTATTCAGCAAATGAAAAAAATAGCAATTATACAAAAAGTGCTGCTGGCAAACAGCTTGACAACAAAATAAAATTAGAAGAGTACAACCTTTTGCAACTCAAGTATGAACGATTTACCCTTCGATGGACCAAACAAGCATATGCGACTAGAATTGGAGGCTTAAATCTTCAAGAATTTAAAAAAGCTTTAATTTTTTTTAATACCAAGATTATCACTGGTTTTTTATTTTATACCAGTTGCTTTGCAGGCGGCCAACTAGCAATCGACGCTTATAAAAACGAAACTCAAAATACGCTTTCCGATTTTAATTATACCATAGCTACCGATTCATCCTTTGATGTTCCCACTCGAAAAGAAATTATTATATCGTCATTAAATGCCTATTTTAATAAAGCAGAGAATCAATTTAATGAGAAAAAGCTTTTAAAAATAATTGATTTTTCTGAAAAACGAATTGTGCTTCATTCTAACATTAACTATCGTAATTTTTTCAAGCAACTTGAAGAATTCCCTCTTAAATCAAGTTCGTACTTAGAGCTATTTGCTAACGTAAATCCATTATTAGCAAACTTCCAAATAAGATTACGCAATAAAGACTGGGTCCAAGCTTTACCTTCCATTAGATTTCCGGGTACAACATGGTTTAACACTGTTGAATTGCCTAAAAACGTTGTTCAGTTAACAAAGATTAAAGTATTAGCTCGAGGCAATGAGCCGCTCGTAATAGATCAAAAAACAAATAAAAAGCGGGCTATTCTATTGTACACAAATGATATACCTTTTGAAGTTATCATTAAAAGTTCACCCAAAAAATATATTCCCTCAATTGTGTCAATGAATCCAGGAACTGCTGTTCACGTATTAGAATCTTTAGATGTTTCAGAATTTGATTTATCTAAAACTTTACTCTCCTTTTTCCCTTTTGGCGAATTTAGTGGCTCCAAACTGTTTCTCATAAAAAAACTTAAGGCAATAACTAACCTTGGGCTTGGAACCTATAAAAACCAACCTCATGTTTTCGAAAATGTAATGATTGTCTTTAATGGCAAACTAGAAGAACAAGATCCCTTTAGCAATTTCATTTTTTTTACGGGACCTTATAATCATGCTTATAGTTACAAGTGGCAAGCTGGTTCTCGATTACCAGATACTTTTTATACTAAATTAGATAAAAAAGCACCAAAAGACTATAAAGAAAGACTTTTAAAATATTTCGAAACTCGTATACCAAGCATAAGCGATGGGAAATTTTCAGGTATCCTAGATACCACTGAAGGACGCGAAAAGATCAGCTTCGACACCGTAAAAAAGCTATTTGAAAAACGAATAAACGAATTGAAAGAGCTAAATTTCAAAATGCACATTAATCAGCTCAGCTATCTAAACCAATCTCTTTCAAATTTAGAATCGCAGTCCAGCAAAATATGAGATAAGGGTTAATAGTATAACGCGAATTCGACAAAAGATTAAGCCAAAAGAACCGATAATTCGGAATTTTTTTCAAATCTAAAGAAAACATAAGAAATTAAACATGAAAAAACATGGCATAAGAAATTAATAGGACTTCT
>Ga0105046_10014972_pt1 | contig 11934 bp, 13 predicted proteins | sample MAT03_FD_78385 | JGI IMG/M metagenome (GOLD analysis project Ga0105046, IMG submission 78385) | Freshwater microbial communities from Lake Fryxell liftoff mats and glacier meltwater in Antarctica - MAT-03 (megahit assembly) | ecosystem: Environmental > Aquatic > Freshwater > Ice > Liftoff...
AATTACGCATGTTCCACGTCCTGAACGGGCGGCAAGTCCGCAGCTACGCCGAGCACTTTATTCGGAAGGCGTAGTCGCCCGCGCCAAGAGAATTGCAAACACGTGTGGGGCAGCTTGAAAGTGGGGCACGTTTCCTACGTGTTCGAATTCCCCCCCCCGATACGCAACTGCCTCTGGCACTTCACGAAGCGAATGTAGAACCGTTCCGTCGAGACAGAGGGGGCCAGACTACGATCCGACAAAACTCCCCGCCTCGCCCTCCGAGTCAATGTTCCACAAAGTCATCCGTTCGACGCGAGACCGGGTACTGAGAGCACTTTCACAATTGGTCTTCAGTCTGTTGACCAACCCGCGGCGTCAGTGAGGACGAGCGTAGTGGCCGCGTGTGATGCCAGGGGCGGGTGTCACGGGCGTGTGGCTCCGGACACACGGAGCTGGCGTCACACGTCGGCGGAGCGCTCGCCCTCGCTGACGCAGCGGGTTGGTGGTGAAGCTGCGCCTCGCGTGCCATTGTGTGAAGACGAATTGTGAAAGTGCTTAGGAAACATACCCCATGACCGTGCGTGTTCTTGGCGAAGATTTCACCGGACTGATGCGACTCACCCGCACGGTCGGCATCACTTCCCGGCGGCTTCAACCTTCTGAGCGGCGACACGTTTCGCCGGAGCTTTCGACCGGACCGGGCCGCCGAGCAACTGAACGTTTTCCTGATTCTCGGTCAGCGTGGTCGTCAGCTGGAGATGCTTATCGCTCAGCTCGCGACGCAGGTCATCGACCGCCTTGACCAGTTCATTGCGTGCGGTCTCTTCACGGCGCATGGTCTGCACCAGCCCATCCTTCACATCGGGGCCCGCCTTTTCGGTGGCGTCGGGCTTGCCAATCAGTTCCCCCATGCGTTGATCGAGGGCGGCTTTGGAGGCTGCGGTGTGCTCGGTTTGAATCTTGAGCATCGCCTGCTCGTGCCGTACGTTTTGCTCGGCGAGGATCGCCAGAGTGCGGAGCGCGTCGATCGAACTCAGGGAGTCATGGGGGACTTGCTCGCGGACCCGGTACTCCCCAGGCTGCCACGCGAGTTCATTGGGGTGAAGCGGGCGGGTCAGTTTTCCACCCGCGCTGTCTTGTCGCACTTCGGTCAGTTGGAAATCGCCGAGGTAGAGCGACTTCCCATTGGTATCAGTCCCGAAGAGGTAAACTAGCGAAGGCTTGGCCGCATTGAGGCCAGCATTAGAGCCGATCCCCAGTTCCATCGACCCATCACCGGCAGGAGACGGTCCCGAATTGGGAGCCTGCCAGGCACGACCCCATTGGTCGTTTTCCCAATGCACGAGGTTTCGGGCGTCTTCGAATTGCTTCTTGGCCGATCTGGTCTCTTCCTGAGCCTTCTCGATCTGGGTGGTCGTGTCTCCGATCTTTTTCAGCCAAGTCGACCGGGCCTTGAGGACTCCCGTCGTCAGATAGGTGGCAAACAAGAGGCAGACCATCAGCAGCCCCATCGCAATTTTGCCGAGTGTATTCATCGCTTTCCCCGAACGCAGGCTGCCTCAAGATCCCCAGCGGTACCCGGTGCAGAGTACCTCACATCCCGTATCGGTCGAAACACGGAAACGCCCGAGGCCGATCGGAATTCTTCCGAGTGTGCGGGATGTGGGGACTTTGCCGACGGATCCGACTGATCGATCCTACGCCTGCTTACGGCGCAACGTCAAGACTCGACCGATTTAGAAAGATTCAATTTGACTTGGAGGAACACCGAGCACACGAGAAATTATCTCAAGTGTAATGGGACGAATCTTATGCTCCTCCCCTTGCTCAATCCGAGCGATGGTTTTCGCAGAGATCGGAGCGAAGTCTTCTCGGCGCTTCCCTCTCTGTTTCCGAAGCCGACGCACAGAAGCCCCAATGGACTGTTCCGAGGCGTGACGCTGATTGGCCATTCGTTTTCTGTACTCTGGATCGAACTCATACAGAATCGCGTCGGTCGCAGCCTCATCGTCCCCTAAACGTAACGTCTGCCCGCAATCCGTCACCGAGAATCGTCTAAAGTCTGGGACCATCCCTTCGCCCGAGGTTTCGAAAGCGGAAAATGGAACGGTCAGCGATTCCATGTTTTCTGGCCACGACGTCATCGTGCATGTAGATTTGTCGACAATCCCTCCGATCACCAAATCGCAATGACGATCCGATTGAAGTGCTTCGACGAGTTCATCCGGCGACAAGCATTCCTTCTTAACGCCATACGCATAATGGAGAAAACACTCCTTCAGCGCGGGAAGCGTTTCCTGGCTCAAGTCATAAAACAGAATCGCACTTCACAGCGTTTTGGCTGGCCAACTCAACGTTCTGAGAAGTCTTTCTGTGGAAGATCGATCACAGCTGATCCACAACGAGGCCTTGGTCGCTTGGCTGAGCGACCGAGTCAGTTCAGCTTTTGTGCTGACGACCTGTGGGTGGAGTTTTGCGCACGCCTTCGACAAGGACAGGCTTCTCACCCGTAAAAAGGTCGGATGTCCGGTCCTCGGCGATGAGATGGCTTTCGGCATGTCAACTCCTCCTCCTCGGCTTCCGAAGCGTGGTCGTTCACCGGATTCGATGGATACTTGGCGTCCCATACCAATCGCAGACTGTTCCAGAATGATGTTTCTTAGATGCAGTTCAGCAGTTCCTGGGGGATTTCTGCGGGATCTGGAATACGCTCCATGAACAGTCCCGTTCGCAAGTTGATTCGCCACGAATCTGTCCCACGAATGATCGTCACATGCGGCGGCTCACGAATCTCTTTCTCACGGATTTTGACTTTCCATCCCGCCTGCTGCAGCCATTTGGGCATCAGGAAATCAACCGGCAAAACCGCATCTCCCCCCAAAAAACGTCAGCACTCGGCTGACATCCGCCGAAGTTGTGCTACGCGCGGGCTGGAATGAGGGTCATCCCAGAGTTGCTGTTCGCTCCGCGAACGAGCGCTCGTTCGCGGAGCGAACGGCGACTCTGGCCACCCATGACATCGATCTGGGTCGCGTTCGATGCAATATGTCCTTTTTTAAGAAATATCAATAGGGTACATTTCTGGCAGGGTCGGGAACCGATTGATCTCCAGCACTCACTTCGCCGGCTGGGCCTTCTCAATGACTCCGTTGAGTTCCTCTAAGCCTCGGCTACTGTCGACCTCGTAGAACCCGACTCGGTAGTGCAGAATCTTTCCGTCGGCTGCGATCACGACCCACAGCGGAAGTTCCACTCCGATCGTGCGGGGGTCGCCTAAAGCCTCCAGCGACCCGTCGGTGATCTGTCCCAGCGGATACCCGATGTTCATGAACTCCTGAAGCTTGCGCGCCGAGCGGATCGCTGCGGGAGCTGTCGCGGGACTCTGCAGCGGCTTGGCTGAGATGACTCCGAACACTTGCACTTGATCCTTCCGCTTCTGAGTCAGGAAGTCGAGATAGCCGATCTGCCCATATGGCTCCGACAGTGGCTTGTCCTGGTACTCCCAAAAGTGCAAGACGGTCAACCGCCCGGGCTTCGACAGATTGATAGCTGCCCCTCCGTCGAGCGGAGTCACCACAATCGGCGGAGCGGAGCGACCGACAAATCGCGTCGCCAGATTCGCGATGGCGGTCTCGCGTTGCTGCCCGGCGGTCACCTCGCGGCGGATGACTCCCGCGAGTGCGGCAAACGGCGTCCCATCGGCCGCCTTGTCCACATCGCCCAAGGACTTTTCCGCGAGCTGAAGTTGTTCCTCCGACAACGACTCCGCCTTCTCCGCATCGAACTTCAACTCCTGCTTGAGCTTCAACAGCGGAGCGATCGCCTTCGTCCACGACTCGACCACTGCGGCATCCGCGGGAGCGTCCTCCTCCAGCTTGAGATTGAGGTCGAACCGCTCCCCCATGCCGACGAAATACCGGTGCTGCGCCGCCAGGATTGCGCCGTTCGACTTCTCGATTAACAGGGTCGTCCGACGCCCCTGGGGAGCGTTGATCTCCAACTGCCAGCATTGCTGAGAATTCACGGTCTTCTCTTCCAGGAGGCGATACGTGAGGTCAGCCTCTTTCCACTCGGCCCCGGCCACCAGCTTCGCGTAGGCCGGGTAGTGGCCAAACCGCAATCCGATCCAGGAGCTATGACCGTCGTGCAAATGACGCTGGACGGGGAGACTCGGCGCGGCGCGGCCTTCGGCGTCGAAATCGACCCGCCCGAACTGTGCGTGCCACGGCTGCTCGTCGCTCGACTCGTCCATCAGATAGAGCACTGCTGGAAAGCCGGCTGTCTGCGGCAAGACGAGGCAGCTGACTTCGAAGTCCCGCACCGGCTGTGAGCCTCCGTTGGAGGTCGCTTCGCTGAGGGTCGCCGTGTAGCGCAGCAGGGAGTGCTTGTCCGCACGACCATCATCCGCCGTCGCACATCGTCCGACCAAGACTCCGGCGAAGACCACAGCGAGACAGGCACACAACATTCGAAACATGGCGGGCTCCGGAGAGAGGAAGGTGGTCGTGCATCTTCGCGGGACCGGGCAGAATCGACAAGCGGACAAGCCGTTTCAAAGCTCGCCCAGGCGTGAGCGTCTCAAACGTGGGTCGCGGCTGGCTTCTGCTCCCTCTCCCCCACTGGCGATGTGGCTCACGGAGTCGGCTCGGGAGTAAGGGAGGAGGGCTGGGGTGCGGGAGCGAAACGACTTTCCAGTGAGCCCCGAGTGCGAGACGCACTTTGTGATTGTCGCCGGACTCTCCGAGTCCGTTGTCTGCGCGTGTCCCGCAGATCGCGGTGGCGAGTGGGGAACGACTATGAAACGGGTGTCCCGGGGCTCGTAAAAACAGTCGAAGTCCGATTGTCGATGCGCCGGATTCGGAGAATCCGGCGACTTTTCAAAGGGCGTCTGGCGCTCGTTGGCCCCTCCCCCTCCCCCTACCCCTCTCACCAACAGTGAAGTCCACCTGGAAAGTCGCCTCGACCGCGGGGGAGGAGGAAGCCGAAAAGTTGCAACCGACGTTTGAGACGCCCACGAGGTTCCTCATGGGATTGCGATCTTCGCCAGAGACCGGGACAATCCATCTCGCAGGTGCCACTGGGCATCACGCCCTGTGCAGGATTCAGAGTCATGGTTCAAGGTTCCTCCCGAGGTCGCCGGATGTTTTGGCTGTTGCTGTTGATCCCGCTGGTGTGGGCTGCGCTCGCGATCCCTTCGTGGAAGCGACCGATTTTGGGTCGGGTGGACGGGCATCTTCGGCGGTGTCCGGACTCGCCGAATTGCGTCTGCAGCGAGGGAGAAACCGGCGACCATTCCACCGAACCGCTCCGCTTTACCGGCGCCCCCGAAGCCGCTTGGTCGCGCTTGATCGCGGTCATCGAAGCGACTTCGAATGCTCGAATCATCACTCGGGAGAACGACTATCTGCGGGTCGAGTTCGTCACCCCGCTGATGCGCTACGTCGACGATGTCGAGTTCCGACTGACTCCCCATGAAATACACGTTCGGTCCGCGTCTCGCGTCGGGCGATCGGATCTGGGAGCCAATCTCAAGCGGGTCGAGATCCTGCGTCTGGCCTTTGAGAAATCACCTTCGCATCCATGACGAATGCCGACCACGAATACCGGTTCGCGTCGTCCTCGGAGGCAGACACGACCCGCTTTGGCCAGCAGCTCGCACACGCTCTGTCTGCGGGTGATGTCGTCGCTCTGCAGGGACAACTCGGTGCTGGGAAGACTCGCCTCGTCCAGGCCATCGCAGCTGAGCTCGGATGCGAACACGCATTCGTCGTCAGCCCGACATTCACGCTCATCCACGAGTACGACGGCCAGCTGCCGATCTACCACGTGGACGCCTACCGCCTCAAGGACTCGGACGAGTTTCTGGACATGGGCGGCGGCGAGTTGCTGAACGGGGATGGAATCTGCCTCATTGAGTGGGCGGACCGGATCGGCGACCTGCTGCCTTTGGACCATCTCAGGATCGACATTGAGGTCACCGGAGAGAATTCGCGAGTGTTTCGCTGTCGAGCGTCCGGGCCGCAATCGAAACACAGCGTGAACGCATTACACCAATCGATGAATTGAGTCCCCGATCGCGCGGCGTGTTCGGCATTCGAGTCGCATTTGAGCGGTCATCCTGCCCGTCTTTACAAGTGCCAGCACGCCTCAAACGGCTGGGGGCACATTCAAGGGGGGCGGTGTCTTGGATATTGCCGATGGCATTCGCGAGTCACTCGAAGTTGCGTTCAGCGAACTTTCGCAGGCGCGACATGAGGGTGGAGAACGCATGCGGGTCAGCCAGGTGAAGAGAAAGTATGCAGAACAAGAATGACATCGATCGAGTCGCAAAGAGATGACGTGCCGTCCCTGATCTGCTTCCCGCAGCTCCCCCTGGTGCCTCGGCGGCTTGCCGTAAAATCCCTGATCCTCAGTGCCGCGCCGGGCAATCAAATCGGCCAGGCATCTCTGACCGACCGACATTCCCCTCAGAGGTGACTTCATTGGGCCACCGATGGTTCTGAGGCTCTGCCTGACTCATCCAGCAGACCCTCTCGTGGGGAATCTGTTACGATGGGCCACATTACAGCGATCCGTCGGCTGTGTTCTGAGTCTGGGAGTGGTTGGTGTTATGTCGGAACGTCCCCATCGTCCGTCCGGTTCGCGCCCTCCGAATCAGAGGCGGAAGGGGCCACCAACCTCGGCCCACCGGTCAAGTCCCCCGGAGTTGGGATCGCCGAGATATCGCGGCGAGGACGAGCAGAAAATCTGCGGATTCCATGCCTGCTTGGGTGTCTTCGAGCGGCGGCCCGATGACATCATCAAGGTCTATCTGACCGACGATCGCACGCGACACGTCAGTGCGATGCTCAAGTGGTGTGCGGCCAATCGACGGGCCTACAACGTGGTGCTCGCCGAGAACCTCGAACGCCTCTCAGGGTCGAGCCATCACGAGGGGATCATGATCCTCGCCCGCAAACCCACCGGACTCGATGACTCGGCATTGCTGCGGGGAGTCCGCGACCAGTCGCTGACCGGGCCATTCCTCTACCTCGATGGACTACAAAACCCTCACAACCTCGGGGCACTCCTCCGCACAGCTGCCCACTTTGGAGTATCGGCGATTCTGGGGTCAGCTGGCGACTTGCCTGAAGTCTCCGCTGCGACATCGCGCGTGGCGGAAGGAGGAGCGGAGCATGTCGCGGTGATCGGACTGCACCATCCCGTAGAGACACTGGCGGCCTTACAAGAGTGCGGGTTTGTGGTCCTGGCCACATCGAGTCACCAAGGCCGACCGATCTACAAGGAAACTCTCACCGCGAAAACCGTCTTCGTGCTCGGCGGCGAACAGAACGGCGTCACCGGCGACTTGCTCCAGGCTGCGGATCGTTGCTTGTTGATTCCTGGAACGAGTCTCGTCGAGAGCTTAAATGTCTCCGTGGCAGGAGCGGTGTTGCTGAGCGAGCTGTACCGGCAGGTGAATTTTGGAGTCGCACTGCGCAGGCCCGCGAATCCGCGCGGCCCCAGCCCACAGCGCCCCGGACCCGCGAAATTCAAAGGCCCGAAACGGTCTTAAGTCAGCAATCGCCAGTTCAGCGGCTCCATCTGGTCTCGTCGGATTTACGGCGGATAGACGAGATGCGCCCGAACTGGAAAATGGTCCGAACCGATGTCGGGCCCCACGGACCGGTCCAGAACACGAGTGCCGGGCTCCACCAGACAGTGGTCGATGGGGATTCTCAACAGCGAACTCTTCGCGGGCCAAGTCGGCTGCCAACCAAAGCCATACCTGGAATCTCGCAAACCCGTGGCCGCGATGAAATCCTGGAAGACTGGCGACGACGAGGTGCTGTTGTAGTCTCCCAGAACGACACGCGGAGGAGGGAGCGTGCGAATATATTCTGCGGCTGTGTGAAGTTGTTGGTCTCGGATGCGGGAATTCGCCGCTCCCGACGGAGGCAATGGGTGTAAACCGACGATCGTCCAGTCTCCGCCAGTGGACTCAACTTGACACTCCACGGCAGGGATGGCGCCATCAAGGTTAAAGAACAGGGAATGCGAAATCCGAAGCCGGCTGATCAACGCGAGGCCGAAGTTATCCGATCGAGACTTGATGACCTGGTGAGGCCAGTCGGCTTTCCAGGATTCGATCTGGTCTGCCCACCAGGGATCGACCTCGCTAATAAACACGACATCGGCCTGGACCGCTTTCAACCAGCGATACAGTTCGTCGGACTGGCGATTGCGGGAGTAGACATTGACTGACACGACCTCCAGTGATTCACCCTCAATGTATGCCACATTTTCCAAGGAGATGGAGGTGTAATAGGGAACCCACTCCATTGCATTCACCATACTCAGCAACCCGGCCACGAGGGCCATTCGTCGGTATCTGCGAAGAAACAGGTACAACGAGGCGATCCCCGCCAAGACTGTCGCCTGGACGACGAAATGCGTCGTAATCTCGCAGACCCAGTGCCAGCGCCCCAGATAACGAATCAATGTCCCGAGAACGACGCACTGGCAAAGCCCGTGGGCGAACAGGTCTTCGATGCGACGAGCTGTGATTGAGGAGGGATCCGTCGAGAGCAGAATGGGTTGTTCGACCACGATCGCCTCCGGCTGACCTGACTCAAGTGTTGGCGAGAGAACCAGCGGCACGCTTCAGCGTGAGAAGCTCGTCCGGACCTGGGTGTCCAGACTCCGAACACCCCGTCGTCTCAGACATCTTCAGTTCCACTGTGCCAACCGTCGAGCCGACTCGGCGAGTTGTTGCATGACGGCGGATTTGTCGGGTTCGCTGAGTTGGGGGGCGCATTCGCGGAGCAGCGTGACCGCCACACCGTGGCGGCCCGAGTGGGCGGCGGTGATGCCCAAGTCGCGGCAAGCTTCGACCGATGTCGGATTCAGGGCCGTCAGTCGGTACTGCACAGACCAGAGGGCGGTCCAATTGGTTTGCTTCAAATAGAGATTCTTAAGATTCAGCAGCATGCGCTCAATCACCACACGCGGAGCAGCGGGCTTCAGTGTGGGGAGTAACGCCTCGGGGGCTACCTGGGTTCGTAAACTCAACCAGGCGAGGCATTCGGCCTCCGAAAGAATCCGCCCTTCCGTAAACGGGTCGACATACAATATCGCTTGGTCAGTCTTCAGTCGGCACACCACATGCTGTGGTGCCGGAGCCATTTCCAACGCGATTCCCAAGCGTTCGGCCACAGCACAGTACAGAAGCGACAACGTGATCGGCAGTCCGCGCCGAGTCTCGATCACGCGCGGCAGGAAACTGCTCTCGGGCTGACCGTAGCACTCCTCATCGCCACGCAGTCCGAATTCCCCGGACAGACACTGCACCAACTGTTCCAGCATCGCTCGCTCATCCGCGCAGCTGGCAATAGAGAGCGTCAGTTGATCGGCCCGCTGTTGAATCCAATCGAGCGTCGACTGAAAGGAGAGGTCGGGATCGGCGTCGCGGGCCAGTTCTAAAGCGGCGACGACTAAGTCGACATCCCGGCGACCAACGAGGAGTTTCGAGAACTCCTCGTCCTGGTGAAATCGACTGACATCAAGTGGTTTCATGGGCACGTCTAACTCACTTCCGGAGCGGATTGAGTTCAGAGCCCAACTCGACCTAGCCACGGATCAACGAGCAGCTATGTAGTTCATTCCGAACCAGAGCGTCAACGGGGGACGAGGCATTGAGAATCCGTTCGGTGAAAGTCGCCGAATGCATTGCGATGAAAAGAGCGACATCGCCTACGGGGGATCATCTCCGCCGGGATGAAACGGGTGGCAACGGCAGATACGGCCCACGCCCTTCCAGGTTCCAATGAGTGGCCCGTACTTACGGACAGCTCCGATAAAGTAGTGGCTGCATGTCGGTTGAAAGCGGCACTGACGACCGAAGACGGGGCTTAAAAATATCTGATAAAGGCGTACGCCGAAGATCAGCAGCGCGGAGAGCAGAGCCTCGATCCCCCGCAGGAGTGCGATCGCAGCTCGCCAGATCACAATGAACTCCTGCCGTAACGGCGAAGATTCAGGCGAAGGCAGGACATGTCATCTCGTCTCCCTGGGATCATGTCGCGTTGCCCGAGAGCCCTGTCACTGACGATGAGAATGGCGTTTCTCTGAGTAAGTGGCAAGACGCCATCATTCCGACAATCAATGGACTCTCTCTCAGCGTTCGGATGTCGTCGAACGGTTCTCGATGGAGGGGTACTCCAACGTCTCATGGATCAGCTCGGCGGCGACCAGATTTGGTTTTCCAGAGGCAGTCGTGGCACCGTACAGACAACCACCCATCGGCAGCAGTCGGCTGGCGTCGAAGAACTCCGCAACTTGCAGCGGGCCGACCGTGACCGGTTCTGGTTGACCGGCGATCTCCACGAGAAGTTGTCCGCTGCGGACCATGAAGCGAGTCGTCCCTTCGGGGAGTTTGACCTCCGGAGTGACCGGCAGATCGCGATCACCGAGGTCGACGCACAAGCGGCGATCGGCATCGAGAACGAGTCGCCCCACACGCGTGTATTGCTCCTCACCGCTCGGAAGGGTGACAGCGAAAAAGCAGCCTCGTTGAACAGAGACGTGCGAGGGATTCCCGGTTTCCAGATGTCGGCCCGACTCTGTGTGCAGTCGATAGCCGACAACTTCCGCATGTTCAGAGACCTGCTCTGCGTCGAACGCGACTTCCATCAGAATTGGAATCATTTCCAGGTAGCCACACGTCTCCCGATTCGCTTGATTGTGCTGAGCAATGCGGGCTCCGAGATTTTCGCTGGAGGACAGGTCATTGGAAAGGGGAGCGGGCTGAAGGCTGTGTGTTGAATGTGACTCTTGCAGTGGAGTCGGTGCAGCGTCCGGATGACTCGATCGAAACAGCGGAGGTGGAGAGCTGAGATGATGGAGCCCCGAGGTGTTCTGACCGAATTTTTTCCACATCAAAATGATGCCCGCAGCATCGGCGGGGTTCATTCCCTGAAGGGCGTCGGCCCAGACTTCTCGCTGTTGTTCCGAGACCCCTTCGAGTTCGTCCTTGAGCATCTTCACCACCTCGGGATCGAGTTGGCTCATAGGTGCAGCACTCGGCGCGTCCGAAGAAACCGCTTGCGCTTGCTGAGTTCTGGATGTTGCGGGCTGAGGTCCAGTGGGAGTGGAGACCGCCTGGCGTGCGAGCGGCCTGGACTGTGACACCACTAACGTATTCGGAGGAGTCACTTTCGACGCCGAACTCGAAACTTCCCTGGGCGTGTGAGGGGCCAAAACCTCGACCAAAGCATCGGCGTGAACGGGTTCATCTCCGAAGTCCGGGTCGTTCAGAACGACGGCTCCCCCCGGAGTCAGGACGTGCCCCGGAGTGCTCAACTCCGGGGCGGAGAGCACTTCGGGAAGTCGGTAGCCTCCCGTGCCCATTGATGCCGAATGATGGAGATCGATCGGTTCATTGAATGACACTCGCGGAGAGTCAATTCGCTGCCAGATCGAGACGTGGCCCGCAGCAAAACCGACGGCCAGCCCCAGGCAAGTGCCGCAGAAAAACGTGAGCCGCAATCGAGCATCCATGAACCGCCTCCTGCGGCCGATCGCAGCTGTGCGACCGGAACGCTGCCCCAAGAGGACCATCCCGGTCCCCGTCTTCGCATCCGAACGAATTTGGAAGCCCCGCAAGGTAGCCGAATTCCTCGACGTGTAGCAATACGAGGTGTTTGGCGGAGGCCGTCCGCATTCATGCGGTCTCGTTGAAAGGCTTTTGAGGTCTATTGATTCCCCGGGTGGCACAGGTTGGCTTGCTTCGGAGCCTACCCGTGTGCGGCGGCCCGAGAGGCGATTCGGGGAACGCCCGTCGTGCAAGAACTTCCTCCGGCTACCGCCGCTCTCGTAGAGTCCAGAGCAACCCGACTGACGCCATCCTGCGGAATCACGGGGTCGCAGTCCCTTTCGCAGCCGGTTCCGGGATCGGCGGGCCGATCAAGGGGC
>Ga0105046_10014974_pt1 | contig 11933 bp, 10 predicted proteins | sample MAT03_FD_78385 | JGI IMG/M metagenome (GOLD analysis project Ga0105046, IMG submission 78385) | Freshwater microbial communities from Lake Fryxell liftoff mats and glacier meltwater in Antarctica - MAT-03 (megahit assembly) | ecosystem: Environmental > Aquatic > Freshwater > Ice > Liftoff...
ACGCGGAACCGTTCCCGTAGCATGGATTCGTGACGTAGGGGGTGCGGTGTCTTCCCCCCTCTCCCCGCTGGGGAGAGGCCGGCAACGCAGTTGCCGGGTGAGGGGTCTTCTTGCTGGAAATGCGAGGCAAGACCCCTCACCCGGTTGCTTCGCAACCGACCTCTCCCCAGCGGGGAGAGGTGTTCCGACGGCCACCCCACAGGGACACGACTCAACCGAATCCGGTCTCAATCCTCTTCCTGCAGGTGGTCGATGCGGGTGTGACCGGCTTCGCTCGCCTGCCAGTACTTGCCCGAATGCACGTCCAGGCAGGTGAGCCAGCCGCCGGCGTAGGCTCCGGTGTCGATGCACACCGTCGAGCGCCAGGCGCGGGGCAACCCGCTCCGCTGGCTGGTGTGTCCGCAGATGACGCGCTTGCCGGACTCGTGCCGGATCGGGTTGCTCACGAACTCCCAAAAGAGCATCATCTCGCCTTGCTGATCCATCGGCAGGGACGGGTCCACCCCGGCGTGAACGAAGATGTGCGTGTCCGTCTCGAAGTAGTCGGCGCAACCCTTCTCGAGGAACTCCCAGTGGACCTCCGGCACCGAGTCCAGATGCGCGCGGAGGCCGTTCACCGCGTAGCTGCCCAGCGCCTGCGTGCCGCCGACGGACAGCCACATCTTCAGTTCCGACCGATCCGTCCGCGCGCGGAGCATCATGAGTTCGTGGTTCCCCCGCAGGCAGACGAGCGGCTGCTCGGCGGTGGACAGCGCGATGAGCCGGTCGAGTACCCCCTTGGAGTCCGGCCCGCGGTCCACATAGTCGCCGAGGAAGACGAGCAGGTCTTGCGGGGTCGGCTGGACGGCCGCCAGCAGGTGGTCGAAGGCGGCGGTCGCGCCGTGGATGTCGCCGATGGCCAGGGTTCGCACGGGAAGCACCGGGGGAAGGGGGGAGTGTTAGGTGTTGGTGTTTTCCCTTGTTTGTTAAGACCTCACCCCCCGTCCCCCTCTCCGTCCCGGAGAGGGGGTGTTCAACCCGCATTGGTGGAATGGCATCCGGCGTGAGGAATCAGCCACCCAGGACAACCAAGCCCGGAACACGGATGACCGGCAACGTTTTCCTTTTGAACACCCTCTCCGGGACGGAGAGGGGGGCCGGGGGGTGAGGTCTTACAAACCTCCGCGAACTCCAATCCCGACCCCTGACGGGGGAAGGGGAGGGTGTCACGGGAGCGGGGTGGTGCCGCCGGCGGTGGCGTCGAACAGTTCGGCCAGCGCCTGTCGCAGATCGGCCGGGCGGAACGGCTTGAGGAGGACACCGGTCGGGGCGGCGGTGGCGGCGGTGGTCGTCACCGCGTCCTCGGCGTACCCGGTGCAGAGGAGGACCGGCAGTCGCGGTCGCTCCATCCGCAACGCGGACATGGCTTCCATCCCGTCCATCTCCGGCATGGTCAGGTCGAGGATGGCGCAGGCGATGGCGTCCGAGTGGGTGCGGAACACGTCCACCCCGAGCCGCCCGTTCGCCGCCGTCAGGACGTTCCACCCGATCTGCCGCAGGATGACGGCGGTCAGCTCCCGCACCGAGTCCTCGTCGTCCACCACCAGCACCGTGTTCCGGCGGGCGTTCGCCCGCGGGGCGATGCGGTCCACGGAGATTTCCTCGGCGGGCGTACCGTCGGGCGGGTCGGCCGCCAGTGGCGGAATGTGTTCCGGCAGGAAGACGGTGAACGTGGTGCCGAGTCCGGCTTCGGTCTCGACGGCCAGCGCCCCGCCGTGCCCGCGGATGATCCCCTGGACGGCCGCCAGCCCCAGCCCGCGGCCGGTGAATTTGGTGGTGAAGAACGGCTCGAAGATCTTCGCCTTCGTGGCCGCGTCCATGCCGCTGCCGGTGTCGGACACCTGGACGGTGACGTACCGCCCCGGTTTGGCCGGCCGCCCGGTGGACGAGTCGGTGAGGGCCGCCGCGTCGATGTCGGCGACGGCCGTCCGCAGGGTGATCACCCCCGGCCGGTCGCCGATGGCGTCCCCGGCGTTGATGATCAGGTTCATCAGCACCTGTTGCAGTTGCGACTCGTCGCCGATCACGAGAGGCAGCGGGGCCGACGGGGGCAACCGCACCTCCACCTTCTTCGGCACCGACAGCCGCACCAGTTCGACCGTCTGGGCGAGCAGTTCGTTCGCGTCGATCGGGCGGACCAGGAACTTGCCCTTGCCCGCGTAGGCGAGCAGTTGGTGGTTCAGGTCGGCCGCGCGCACGGCTGCGTCGGCCGCCCGTTCCAAGTACACGGCGGCGGGTGACCCCGGCGGCAGCTCGTGGGCGGCCAACTCGACGTTGCCCAGCACCCCGGTCAGGATGTTGTTGAAGTCGTGCGCCACCCCGCCGGCGATCACCCCCAGGCTCTCCAGCTTGGCCGACTGGAACATCTGCCGCTCGATGGCCCGCCGCTGTTCCTCGGCCGCCCGCCGGGCGGTCACGTCCACCCCGACCGCTTGATACTCGGTCGCCCCGTCCGCTGCGGTGCCGATGGCCCGGCTGGTCCACTGGAACCACCGCGTCCGCCCGCCCAGGTCTTGGCACGCCAGTTCGATTTCCGCCATTTCCCGGTCGGCCGTCAGCCCCAGCCGGGCGACGGTTTCGGCCGGCCCGACGAACTCGCGGAGGGTGTCGTTGGCGAACGTGAGCGCGCCGTCCGCGCGGAACCGGCAGATGAGGGTCGGGCTGCCGTCCACCAGCAGGCGGTACTCGCGGGCCGCCGTCGCCAGGTCGGCGGCGGTGCGGGCCAGACTCCCCCGCGCCCCGATCACCAGCACGGTCACGATGCCGGCCGCCCCGGTGTACAGACAGAGCAACACCGCCGCCGTCGTCGAGTCGAACGGGACGAACGGCCCGCCGCCGGCCCCGCACCCGGCCACCGCCACCCCGACCACCGCCACCAGTGCGACGGCGGCCGCGCACGGCCCGGTCTGGAAGCTGACCGTACACAGCAGCAGCACCGGCAGGAACGCCAGCGGCAGGTGCGCGGCGGCCACCGGCGAGACGGGCACGAACACCAGCCCGGCGACGGCCGCCGCCGCCAGCACGCCGCCGCCGGCGACGCCGAACTCCCGCCACGTCTTGGGCGGGCACGCCCCGCCGACCCCGACGAGGAACAGGACCGGCCCGAGGACGAGGACGCCCACGGCGTCTCCCAGCCACCATTGCAGCACCGCCGGCCCGACCGCCGGCCAGCGGAATTCCCCGGTGGCGGCCATCCAGAGCGGCCCGTTCACCGCCGACACGGCCGGGGCCGCCGCGCACGCGAGCAAGAACCGGCGGGCCGAGGCGGTGTCCGTCAGTCCCCCCAGAAGCCCCCAGCGACGGAGCAGAACGGCCGCCACCGCGTACCCGACCGCCGTTCCCGCGCACACCCCCATCGCCGGCAAGATGGGCATGACTTGGGCGTTCACCAGCCCGACCCCGACAGCCACCCCGCCGAACGTGCCGGCCGTCGGCCAGCGGTACAGAGCGAACAGCATCACCGCCGCCGGCAGCCAGACCGGGTAGACGGACGTGCCGAACGTCGGCAGGGCGAGCGTGGCCTGCCCCGCCGCCCACACCCCGACGGCGACGGCGACGGCCCGCGCCACCCCGGTCCAGCGAGGCGAACGGGCGAAGACACCGGCCGCGGAGGTCGTGGGCATAAGGTGCGCGGTCGAATCGGACGGGGGAGGGCGAACAGTTTACTATACACGTCGCTGGCGGACGGGCGACTACCGTTGGACTTCCAACCGTTCCACGACGCCGCGCACCAGGTGTCGCAGTTTCGGCTCGGCCTCGTTCGCGGTCGCGATGATTTCCGCCAGGCTGACCGGCTCCAGCGCGTCCGCCAGGCAAATATCCGTCACCACCGACAGGCCCAGGTTCCGCAACCCGGCGTGGACGCCGACGATCACCTCCGGCACCGTGGACATGCCCACCACGTCCGCCCCGATGGCCCGCAGGAAGCGGTACTCGGCCCGCGTCTCCAGGTTCGGCCCGCTCACCGCCACGAACACCCCCTGTTGGACCGGCGACCGCTGCTCCACCGCCACCGCCTTCGCCAGCTTCAATAGCTCCCGGTCGTAGGCGTGGCACATGTCCGGAAAGCGAACCCCCAAGCGGTCGTCGTTCGGCCCGACGAGCGGACTATTGCCGAGCAAGTTGATGTGGTCCTCGATCAGCATGATGTCGCCGCGACTGTACTGCGGGTTCATCCCGCCACAGGCGTTCGTGACGACCAGCACCTGGCACCCCAGCGCCTTCATCACCCGCACCGGGAACGTCACCTGCTGGAGCGTATACCCTTCGTAAAAGTGGAACCGCCCTTCCATCGCCACGACCGGTTTGCCGGCGAGGGTGCCGCACACCAGTTGCCCCTTGTGGCCGGGGGCGGTGGAGTGGGGGAAGTGCGGGATGTCCTCATACCGGATCGCGGTCCGGTCGCTGATGTCGGCGGCGAACCCGCCCAACCCGGTGCCGAGGACGATGCCCACGTCCGGGGTGATCGGCCACTTCGCCCGCACGGCGGCGGCGGCCTCTTGAATCTGCTCGAACGGCGCGGTCATGCGAACGACTCCGGGGGAACTCCCGGTGCCAGTATATTCGCGGAGGTGGGTGAACGGGATGCGGGGCGAATGACGCGCGTCAGCCGCACCCGCCGAAGACATCCCAGTGCGCCGTGGGGGAACGCGGTACACCTCCCCTCGTTGAGGGGAGGTCGGTTGCGAAGCAACCGGGAGGGGAGATTTTCTTGTTCTTGTGGCACCGGCCTCCGAGCCGGTGTGCATTGAAGAACACCGGCTCGGAGGCCGATGCCACAAGAAGAAAAAGCCAAGACCGAAGACGCCCCTCCCGCCGCTGCGCGGCGACCTCCCCTCAACGAGGGGAGGTGGGTTGGATGCCCCTCACGGCAGATGGGACTGCTTGGGTAAGTTCCTGTATCACCCCAGCCGAAATAACGTGCGGGCGTTCTCCGCGAACACCATCGCGTGGCACCGCTCCGGGATCACTTCGGCGATGAACCGCTTGTACGCGGCGATGGGGATGAGCGGCCAGTCGGTGCCGAACACGAACCGGGTCGGCCGCTCGGCGTACCGGAACGCCTGCCGCACCCGTAGTGCCAGGTCGGCCAGCGCGTCGTACTCGTCGTCGGTGCGCGGGGCGATCTCGTCCCCCACCACCAGCCCGGACAGGTCGGCCCACACGTTCAGGTTCTTGTACACCACCTCGGCCGCGTCCACCGTCCACGGGTTGCCCAGGTGGGCGATCACGAACCGCGTGTCCCGGTGATCGACCGCCACCTCGTCCACGCCCAGCGGGTGGGCGTACTTCAACTTGGCCTCCGGCGAGTAAGTGTCGCCGGTGTGGAAGACGACCGGCACCTTGAATTGGGCGGCCAGTTCGTAATAGCGGCGGTAGTTCGGATGGGCCGGCTCGAAGTGCAAATAGCCGAGGTAGCATTTCAGCGCGACGACCCGCCCTTTGCTCAGTTCGGCCTCGACCCGCGCCAGGTGGTCCGGGTCGTCGCCCTTGGTCGGGTCGCACACGCCGATGGCCCGCAGGCCGGGCACCTGTTCGCCCAACTTCAGCGTGCGGGCGATGCCGAGCGGGTCGTCCGGCGGGGTGTTCCACTCGCCCATGGCGAACACTTGCGTGACGCCGGCGGCCTTCATGTCGGCGACCAGGGCGGCGGCCACCGCCGACGGCGGCATCCGCAGCGTGCCGGACAGCGACCCGACGCCGGGCAACCCCGGCGGGACCACATGGATATGCGCGTCGATCATCGGACGCCCCCGGCGGGGTGGGCCTTCCCCCGCGAGGGTTTTTCCTATCGTGGCCGGTGCGAACGAACAGAGCCGGAAGCGTGAGCGACGGTCTTCAAAGAGCCGTCGCTCACGCTTCCGGCTCGGACGGAGCGAAGCATCACCGCCTCGGGGTGAGCGGGTTGAGCGGCAGTTGCGGCACGGCCGGCGGGATCGGCGGCAGCGCGCCCGGCAACGCCGGCGGGGCCTTCGGCAACGCCGGGGCCGGACCCGCGCCGGGAACGACGCCGACCGCCGGAACCACCGCGCCGGCCGGCGGCTGCGCGCGGAACGCGGACATGTCGTGTCGGCGGATGCCGACGCCCTGACCGTTCGGCCCCGGCCCCATCGTGTACACGCCGAACTTGCCCGTCGTCGTCTCGGCGATGTACAGGGCCGACTGCCCCTGCGTGATGTACCCGGTGGTCATCATGAAATGCACGTCTTGCCGAGGCTGTACGTCGAATTCCGTCACCAGGTCCACTTCCGCCCAGCCGATGATTTTGCCTTGCGTGCGGTCGATGACTGTGCCGAGCAGCTTGCCGCTTTTGTAGTCGAGCAGCCACACGCCGTCGGTCTGGATGCGGGGGTTGATGGACACCGCGCCGGTGGCCATGACGTAATCCTGATACCGGTCGTTGGACGCGGCCTTGGCCGGTCGCGGCTGGCTCACGATGAGCGTCGCCGCCGTCACCCCGACGCCGACTCCGGCCGCCAGAACGAGGAGCAGATTCAGGTTTCGCATGTCGCCTCCGTGCGCGGGGTTCCGACCGTGAGCGCGGGACGATACCGACTCGCGACACCGTGTCCAGCCCGACCGCGCGGGCCGGGGGTGAGCGGTGGCGGCGCGAGCGGATCGCTGGGCATGGGGAGAAGGACACGGGAACGCGATGTGGGCTTGACGACTTCGCAATTTGCGAAGTAGAATCAGCTATCGTTAGCACGAAGGCTCGGGACGAGAAAGACAGGGAGGTCGCAATCTGACAATCCTGGATGTCTCCACATGCACTACGAGTTACGCAGTTGGTGTTGATTCCCCCCACCCGCTCCTCGCCTCCGGCTCGGATCGACCTCCCCCACGAGGGGGGAGGTCGGGGTTGTTAGCGTGGAATCCCTTGTGCGAGAAGGGAAAAAGTTCCACGTCCCCCCTCGTGGGGGAGGTCGGCCGAGGTGCGCAGCACCCGGACGGGTGGGGGGCTTGGCGTCACAAACCCCCAACTGCGTAACTCGTAATGCACATCCTGTCCCGCCAAAAGCTGCGCGCGTCCTGGCGCGTTCATCCGGACGCCCGCGTTCCACTGGAACGGTGGTACGACACCGCTCGTCGTGCGAGATGGAAATCCTTTGAGGATATTCGGGCGGCGTTCGGGCGCGGCGTTGATCGTGTCGGGAAGTTCTTGGTCTTCGACACCGGCGGCAACAACTACCGGCTGATCGTCGTCGCCCACTTCAACCGGGGTAAGCTATTCGTCCGCCGCGTCCTCACCCACGCGGAATATGACAAGGGCGACTGGAAAGAGGAGTAACCATGGCCACCCTCACCGCAGCCCGCAAGACCCGACTCGCCAAGCTCTACGGCAAAGGCCAGGACCGCTACTTGGAGTTGATCCAAGATTTTCCGCTTCGCCGGATTCAGACCGACGACGAACTCGTCGAGGCGATTCGTGTCATCGATAGCCTCATCGACAAAACTCAACTCTCGAAGGCGGAAGACGATTACTTGGATGTCTTGAGCGACCTCGTCCGCGAATTTGAAGAAGTTCACATCCCCATGCCGGATGTCGGAGTGATTGGTCGCTTACAGTACCTGATGGAGTCGAACGGGTACACCCAAGCCCAGGTCTCCAAGGGGGCCGGCATCGCCGTGTCCACCGTGTCCGAGTTGCTGTCCGGCAAGCGGAAGCTGACGCGCGGGCAGATCGAGAAACTCGCCAAGTTCTTCCACACGTCCCCGGCGGTGTTCCTGCCGGCCGTCGGGTGAGTGCGATTCATCCCCCGTGGGTGGCGTGCCACAGGCCGTGCAGCCGGCACAGCTCGGCCGTCGTCCAGTCCTTGCCGTAATAGGGCGTCGGGTCGGTCTCGGTCATCCCGGCGGCGTGATCCGCCGCGTACCGCGTCACCGCTGACACCGGGCTGCCAGTCGCCGCCGACACCTCCGCGACCGACTTCCCGTCCGCGAGCAGGGCGAAGGCCATCAGCGCTTTGCCCTTCGCCGTGCGGGTCGGGTCGGCCAAGTAGCGGTGGCGGCGGAACAGGACGCCGAACGCCGGGTCGTCGGGTCGCGGCTTCCGCTTCTTCAGCGATAACCCGACGCGAGCGCATTTGAAGACCGGACGGTCCTCGGCTTCCTCCGCGACGAGTCCCAACGTGTGCCCCGGTTGCCACGCGGCCGACGGCCCGCACGCGGCATCCAGTAGCGCCACCGTCCGATGCCCGGCGGTGGTCAGCAAGTGATCGACAGTCACCGACGGGCCGTCGAGGGCGGTGCCGTCGGGCTTTCGTAGGCCGCGCACGAGAACCCCGGCGAACACGGCTCCACCTCCGAAAGCCAGGTCCATACCCTTGAAACTGCCGCCGCGGTACGTCCCGCCGGTGCGGTGGAAGTACCAGCGACCCAGGCACAGTTGGTTCGGATCTCGGTGGGCGAACGGGTCTTCAAGCCCCGGCCCGTGGTAGTACATCTCCAGTTCCGTGAACCGGTGCGGTTGCCCGCCGACCACCAGCCGGGCGCGGGTCAGCAGGTGCGCGGCGATGAGGTCGAACCACGCGGCTGCGGTGGCGTCGGTCAGTGGGTCCGGAGGGACGAACAGCGCGGGCCAGTCGAAAGCGGACATGGGGAAGCGCTCCGAGGGGGAGATGCAATCAGGGTAGGTCCGTACAATTCCCTCATGTTCGGCTTCTTCCGCCAGCGGCGTCGCCGCAAACTGCTCGCCCAGCCGTTCCCGACTTGGTGGGACGCCATCCTGACGCGGAACGTCGGTCACGCCGCGCTGTTGTCCGCGCCGGAGCGGGCCAGGCTGCGCGACATCACCCGCGTGCTGATCGCCGAGAAGGCGTGGGAGGGGTGCGGCGGGCTGCACATCACCGACGAAATGAAAGTGACAATCGCGGCGCAGGCGGCGCTGTTGCTCCTCGGCCTCGACGGCCACGACTATTACGCGCGGGTGTCGTCGGTGGTGGTCTACCCGTCCGACTTCCGCACCCCGCGCCCGGAAGACAATTGGGAAGACGACCACCTGTCGGACACCATCGCCGAGGGGCAGGCGGTGTATCGCGGGCCGGTCATCCTGTCGTGGGATCATGTGTTGGCCGAGAGCCGCGACCCGGCCGGCGGGTACAACGTGGTCGTCCACGAGTTCGCCCACCAACTGGACTTCCTCTCCGGCGAGTTGAACGGCACACCGCCCTTGGGCAACGCGGACGCCGAAGCGGCCTGGGCGCGGGGGATGACGGCCGCGCTCGCCGACCACCGGCGGGACCTGCGGCGTGGTCACGAGACCTTCCTGAGCGAGCAGGCGGGCGACAACGAAACGGAGTTCTCCGCCGACTGCGCGGAGGCGTTCTTTTGCAACCCGCACGGGCTGAGCGAGGAATACCCGACCGTGTTCGACCTGCTGGCCGGGTACTTCCGCCAAGACCCCCGCGCGTGGTTTCCGCGCTAATACCGAATGCGGTGGAGTCGTGACGTTGGCGGTGAAGTCTTCCCACCTCTCCCCGCTGGGGAGAGGTCGGCAACGCAGTTGCCGGGTGAGGGGTCTTTCTCTTTGAAAATGCCGGACAAAACCCCTCACCCGGTTGCTGCGCAACCGACCTCTCCCCAGCGGGGAGAGGTGTTCCGACGGCGACCCACACGGACGCGATTCAACGGAATCCGGTATCACACCGACACGGGGGCGAAACGGAGACTCGTCGCGTCACCCCAGCACCCCGTCCACCACTTCGCCGTGGACGTTGGTCAGCCGGCGGTGGATGCCGTTGTGGTAGAACGTCAACTTCTCGTGGTCCAACCCCAGCAGGTGCAGCACGGTGGCATGGAAGTCGTACCACTGCACCGGGTTTTCGGTCGCCTTCCAGCCCACGTCGTCGGTCGCCCCGTAAGCGATGCCGGGCTTCAATCCCGCTCCGGCCATCCACACGCTGAACCCGTACTTGTTGTGGTCCCGCCCGGTGCCGACCTTGTCACCGGCCGCTTGCGTGAATGGCGTCCGCCCGAACTCGGTGGTGAACAACACCAGCGTGTCTTTCAGCATCCCTGACCGGCCCAGGTCTTCCAACAGCCCGGCGACGGGTTTGTCGATGCGCGCGGCTTCCACGGTGTGATTGTCCTTCACGCTCTCGTGCGCGTCCCAACTGATGCGGGGGTTGCCGGCGACCGGCCCGCCGCTGAACAGTTGCACGAACCGCACCCCCTTTTCCAGCAGCCGCCGGGCGAGCAGGCAGTTCTTGCCGAACGGGGCGGTGGTCTTGTCATCCAGCCCGTACAGCGCGTGCGTCTCCTTGGTTTCCTTGGAAATGTCGGCGACGGCGGGCACGGCCAACTGCATCCGCGCGGCGAGTTCGTAGCTCCGCATCCGGGCCGTCAGGAGCGGTTCGTCGCCGGCGCGGTCGCGGTGAAGGGCGTTCATCTTGGCCAAAAGCGCGCGGCTATCGCTGTCCACTTTCGGGTCGATTTTCGACTTTGGGAAGAGGTCGCGGACGGGCACATCCCCGGTGCCGAAAAGGGTGCCTTGGTGTTCCGCCGGCAGGAACCCGCTGCTCCAAATGCTGGCCCCGCCGTTGGGCAGACCGCGCGGGTCCGGCAGCACCACATACGCCGGCAGGTCGTCCGTCTCGCAACCGAGGCCGAAGCTGGCCCACGCGCCGACCGAGGGGAAGCCGCTGAACTGGAACCCGCTGTTTTGCAGGTACAGGGCGGGGGTGTGGTTCGCCGAGTCCGCCGCCATCGACCGGATGACGGTCAGCTTGTCCGCCTGCGTGGCGATGTGCGGGAACAACTCGGACACTTCCAGCCCGGACTTGCCGCGCGGCTTGAACGCCCAATCCGGCTTTCGCAGCAGCCCGACTTGGCCGAAGAAGATGTCCGGCATCTCCTTCACGCCGAGGGATTTGCCGTGCCGCTTCGTCAACTCCGGCTTCGGGTCGAACGAGTCGATGTGGCTCAACCCGCCGATCAGGCAGATGTGAATAACCCGCTTCGCCTTGGGCGGGAAGTGCGGCTTCGGCCCGGAGGCGGTGCCGTCGCGGGCGAGCAGGTGCAGGAACGCGGCCGCGCCCAACCCGGAGGCGGTCCAACTGAAGAAGTCGCGGCGAGTATGCATGGTTTGAAAATCCTGTTGAACCGCCAAGTCGCCAAGAAGCCAAGGAAGAAAGAGATCGAGAAAAGAGTCCTGCTCGATTTCAAACTTGTTGTACTTGGCTTCTTGGCGGTTCGAAAAATGATTGACTGAACATTACTCGATCACCACGAATTCGTTGGCGTTGAACAGCACTCGCGCGAGGGCGGGTAGGCCGTGTTTGGCCACCAGCGCGGCGACCAGTTTCGCCTCCGCCGGCGTCGGTGCGCGGCCGAGCGCCAGGCGATACATGGCCGCGATGCGCGCCTCGGCGGTGGGCGCGTCCGCCGTCACTCGCGCGGCGAAATCGTCCGCCAGGCGCAGCACGAGCGCGTTGTTCCACAGGGCCAGGGCTTGCAGCGGCGTCGTCGTCACCTGCCGGCGGGGGGTGAAGGCGGACGGGTCCGGGCAGTCGAACGTTTCCAACACGGCGCTGCGTTCCCCGCGCGGGCTGAAGCGGTAGATGGTGCGGCGGTCGAACGCCGGGCCGGGGCGGTCCACCGGTTCGTAAAAGGTGGTGCCCGCGCCGCCGTAAGTGCGAACGTCGTGGAAGCCCGGCCCGCCGGCTTCGCGGTTCAGCTTGCCGGCGACTTCGAGCATGGCGTCCCGCACCGCTTCCGCGTCCAAGCGGGTCGGCGACTTCCGCCACAGCAGGCGGTTGTCGGCGTCGATCTTCCGCGCCTCGGCGTTCGGCGCAGACGCCTGCCGGTACGCGGCCGACGTGACGATAAGGCGGTGAATTTGCTTTAAACTGAACTTGTTTTGGATTAACTCGGTGGCCAGGTAATCCAGCAAATCC
>Ga0105046_10014976_pt1 | contig 11933 bp, 7 predicted proteins | sample MAT03_FD_78385 | JGI IMG/M metagenome (GOLD analysis project Ga0105046, IMG submission 78385) | Freshwater microbial communities from Lake Fryxell liftoff mats and glacier meltwater in Antarctica - MAT-03 (megahit assembly) | ecosystem: Environmental > Aquatic > Freshwater > Ice > Liftoff...
GCAGGCTTAGAGGAAGTGGTGAGAGAGATTTTGATGCTGCGACGAGATTGGGGTTTCCGGTTGCGGCGGAATGGCTTAGAGGAGGTCATTTGTGACACCGCTGCGGGGTAGGCAGTTGGCGATTGTCTTCGCCTTCATTTAGCAACAGAGTTTAACTCTGTTGCTAAATGAAGGCGAGGTCTGGCATCACAATGACAGAAGTGATGACTGAAGCTCTAATGCAGAGATTTGGTAAACCAGACAACCAGATAACCAGATAGATGGTTCCTCATGAGTAAATCGTCCTCTCGCATAAAAATTCTCAAATATCAACTGAACTTTACCGCTAGTCTTCTTCAAATTCGTAGCTGGTAAACTTCAGAGTTCGGCAGTTTTCAGTAATGGTACGAACTACAGCATCTGGGACTCCATCAGGGGTTTTGACCTGGATTTCTACAGTCACCTCTATCTCAGCATTGAGGCTGTTGAGGTGCTGCAATACCTCGTCGGCAATCTGCCCCACGTCTTTAATCAGTCGGGTAGGGTTAACCTTAACTGCCCCATAGAAGCGGTTCACTTGCTTGGTGGGAGTTAGAGTAACAGGTTTTGTATCACCAGGAGGATCGGTACGATCTCCCCTACCATCTGCTCCCGAATCCGAAACAGGCTCGTTCTTCTTCTCGTCCTCTGACTGCTTTCTAGCAGCTTCGTCTGTGTCCAGTTGTCGTTGGGCGACTTCTGGTTTAACCAACAAATTCTGGCTACTCAGAGTCGCAGTGAAGGGGTCATTGTGTCCGGCTTTTAGTCCCAGATATCGTCCTTTTGCTTCATCCCATCCGGTGGCGTAGGCAAAGTTTTCAGACCAGAGGAGGGCTGTCACACCTTGTTGAATCGCTTGTAGTAGAACCTGCTCACTGCTGAGACGGGGGAGGTACAGGTAATTGCTTAGATATGACCACAATCGTTTTGTGTCGATATGGTCGGATTCACGCCATAGGTAAGGATCGAGAGCTTCCATTCGCAGACGATTTGCGGCGTAGGTGACGATCAGGTATTCCTCATGCACTGCCTTGCGACTGGCTCGAAGAACAGGAGAGTCTTGCCCTTGAAGCCGCACTTCTGTCCAGTCGGTTTGTTGTTTAGGGTCGCTAGCGTTGGCTCTGTGAGTGGGAACTAACAGCCATTGGTAAGCTTCCTTCAGAAGGTTGTCTACCAGATCGTTGGTCTGTTCCCGTTTTGTGTTCGCCTGCTTGCCTTGGAATGGGTCAAGGTTCAGCAGTTCCTTATCTCGCACTATCGAGTCCCAGGCAAGGAACTGACAAAGGTTTTGCTCAAGTAGCGTCAGCTTAGATTTGTCGGGAACCAGGAACAGCAGAAGGTTTTTACAGTAGCGGGGACTGGCTCCTTTGGTATTGAGAATTTGATCACTCTGCTGACGGGCAGGGCTATCGGTTGACTTGTTGATATGAGGATGTTGGGGTCCTAGCACAACTAGGCGCACGCCCATCGACTCGTCATCTGGAATGTCAGACGTTGAGTCTGGAGCAATATGAACTCCAGCAAATTCTCCCCGCTGTTTATCCAGCTTCAACCGACGCACAATCTCTTCCCAAATCTTCTCTGGGTCTTCCTCAAGTTGGGTTGCCCGATCTTGAGCCATGCGGGTGACGTTCGGCTGGGTTGAAATCCAATAGCGATCGCCATCGATGTAGATATAGCTTGCCTGATCGGTGAGTCGTCGCAGGGCATCACCAAACGTGGCGACAGATTCTCCTGGTTGCACACAGCCGAGTTTGATGCGGCGGTCTTGCAAGCCCCGATTAGCTGCCCGCAGGGTGGGAGCAGAACCGAGGTAAATAGTGCGGGTGACTCGGCGGCAGGCGGAGTAGCGTCCCAGGTTCGGGGTCTGGTTGTCGAGGGAAACTGGAAGGGAATTAGTGCCATCGACATCTTTTTCAATCACCGGCACCCAGTTGTCATCCAGGTAGCGGGTGAGTTCAGACTGCACCTGTACGTCGTCCATTGAAACGCTGGCAGGCATGATCAGCAGGTTCTTATCCCCGCGATCCCAGAGGGAGTGGATGACTTTTGCCATCAGCCGCAACACGCCACGAGTCCGCTGGAATTTGTCGAGGGTTGACCAGTCAGAGTAGAGGCGATCGAATAGCTCAGGGTGAATCGGGTACGCTTCTTCCAATCGGCGTTTGTAGTTAGGTTCACGGCATTCTGAGGGAAATTCTGCTGCTTGAGATTGGTACATCTCATAGAAGGCACGAATCACCGCATCACGGGCAACGTAGGAGTTAGAATCGATCGGCTGGAACAATCGACGGCGGACGATCTCAAAGCTTTCTTCGGCGCTGGCGGGTCGCCAAGGAGACTCTACTCGACCGATCGCATTCTTGAGCCGATCTAAAGCAGCCTGTCCGCGATCGCCTCCAATCTCAATATCAGAGGAGGGGATGCTGACCACTAGCAATGTGCGATCGGCGTTTTTGGCAGACTCACTCAGGGTTTGGGCAAAGGTGAAGTGAGTATCGAAGCTTCCGGCAGGGAGATCGCTCTCGAAGTGAAGCTGACGGGCATAAGACACCCATTCGTCGATCAGAATCAGGCAGGGCGAATACTTGTTGAACAGCAGTTTAAGGGTATCGCCGGGATTAGTGGAGGTTTCATCGGCTTGGCGCATCATCTCGTAGCCTTCTTTGCCGCCGAGCTGCCATGCAATCTCTCCCCACAAAGTCCGAACCACCGTGCCATCTTTTTTTGTATGGGTTTGACCAGGTGAGATTTTGTTACCTACCAGCACCACCGTTTTGACATCCTGGGGCGGTTCTGGGATTTTAGCTGATTCAAAGACAGGCTCTAGTCCTGGTAGTTGGTTGGCAGAAACTCCCAAGAATAAATGGTAGAGGGCAAGCATGGCGTGGGTTTTGCCACCACCAAAGTTCGTTTGAAGCTCGATTACAGGGTCGCCTTTGTCGCCACTCAAGCGCTGTAATGCCCCAGTGAGGAGTTGTTTGAGTCCTTCAGTAAGATAGGTGCGTCGGAAGAATTCAGTTGGGTCACGGTACTCGTCTGATCCTTCGTCTAGAAAAACCTGCCAGAGATCAGCCGCAAATTCTGCCTGTTGATACCGTCCAGAGGCAACGTCCTGGTGAGGCATGACCACTTCGCGCCAAGGCTTGAGTCCTCCGGTGGGGGTGCCTTCCATTGAAGCAACGGATGCACGGCGAGTTTCTCGACGCGCCTGTTCTTCAAAGCGTTGCCGCATGAGTTCATATCGTTGTTTTTCGACGACATCAGACTGCTCTGCTGCACCGACTGCATTGAGAAGGCGGACGATGCTATCTAAGGCGCGGTAAGCGTCTTCAGTGGAGACAGAGGTAGAGCCATGCGCCCAGGTATTACGAGTGTTGCGAAGTTCGCTAATCAGGGTACGTTCCGTCTGTCCTAACGTTTGTTTGAAGACTTCATCCCATTTACCCCACATCAATTTAAGTTGAGCCATGACATCATCTTTGAGAATGTCTTCAGGCTTACGGCGGAGGCTATTGTCTGGATCAATATGGGGAACGGATGCCAGCAACCACTTATCTTTGTAGACTGCCTTCATCTCTCGTTCAATATAGGAATACAAGCCTTCTTTGAGGAGAGTTAAAGCTCGACCAACTCGTTCATGGTTGCTGATAGACATAAGTACAAAGTGAGGAGGTTAATTGGAGTCAGGAGTGCAAAACTCTAAGGTTTTGAAAGTACCGAAATCTCTGTAGTGCAATGTCTAAACTGGACGGCGGTAGCGTAAATCAGTTGTGATCACGATCGCATCCTCTAGTGTTCCCTGCCATGTTCATAGTCTTCTGGTCGATCGCGGGCATTGTGTGGAGCATCGGTGACAATTCCAGCAAGTGCTAGAAGCTCTGAACTATCTTTCGGGATGAGTTTTAAGTAGGTATTCAGCCTTTCTGCCAGGGCATCAGGTAGTTCTACAGTTATTTGCATCAGGTTTACCTCTGAAGGTTAAAGTTCAAGATTGCCTTGAATGGGTTGAGCGGAAGACGTTGATTTTTCCAATGCTAACCTCGAAATTTCTGCCCAAGAGATAACCAAGCTGTTATAGGCGATCGCTTCCTGTGTCCATCCTTTGCGATCGCAAATGCTGTAGAGGCGGTAGGCGAGATCTCGCGCTACTTCTCCTAAGTCACCGTTTGAAATATTCAGGCGCAATAGGAGATGGGCAGCCCCGTTTTCTCCATGCTGATCCAGTGTTTGGATCAGATGCTGAGTCGCTTCCCAAACCGGAATGCGGCTATCTTGGGTGGGATTCCAATCGGTGGGTAGGGCTTTACGGGGAATCAGTTGAACTTTCCCAGCTTTGGCGGTGAGAATTCCGGCTTCTGCCATGCCTTTGATGCTGGTGTTTTTGGCTTTAGAGAGGGTTTCTGCGTTGCCAAATTGCCCTTCGTTGAACTGGTATTGCTCAAACCATGCCAGCGCCCAACGAGTATCGGTATCCAATTCGCCTTCCTGCTCGGTTAGAAATTCATCAAGGGTCTGGTTGATCAGTTGCAGGGCAGTGCGTACCCGCATGGGTAAACCATCTGATTCCAGCACTTTGGCATAGCGAGAGAAGATTGCTATGCCGGGACCAATACTGGCTTGAGCCAAGTCTACGGGAGCGATGTTGCCTTGCTGGAGTTTTTTGAGCGCATCAGGCAGTTCGGATTTCAGTTCGTCTACGAAACGGCGACGAGTCGTGGAGGGTGCATCAGCAGGGCGAGGACGGCAGACAAGGACAATCGAGGAAGCAAGAGCATTGGCACCATAACTAATAGACCTAACACTACGTTCAGTTCGCATAGGCCAAGTACCATTAATTGAGAACTCCGATTGGATAAGGGCTTCCAGCATTGTTTCCCAGCCTGTGGAAGCAGTTACCGACTCACCATTGACCTTCTCCTCCCCATCGGTTTCAGACTGTTTGAAAGCATAATAAATAGTTACAGGATATAAAACATTGGAAGCCCCATTGATATTATCAAAAACCTTTTTAAGACCTCCTTCAAAAAAAGTCTGAGCTTTCTTTTTATCACCCTCGAACTTGTAAGGATCAGCAACTAGTTCCAGTGCTTTTGGTGTAAGTAAAGTGCTAAATAATTCCGAGTATATGTTCCCAATAGAACGGCGCAACCAAACATAGAAGAAATCGGAAAGACCAGAATAACCAATATTTGAATAATAAGGGGGATCTGTTGAGACTAAAGGTTGATTTGTCAGAGGAAACTTGACAGCAGCATCATGTTGATTCACAGTTGCATTACAACCAACAGTTAAACATCCTAATACTTTTTCAATTAATTCCCACTGGCGGCTAAAATTTCCTGATGATTGGCTGAATGGATTGCCTTCAGCAAAATCCCAAGACATGGGGATAGCATGTCGAGAAAAAGTAGGAGCTATTTTAAGGTGTTCTGGGTTGGGTTGCCAATGGCAAACTGTCGAGGATAAATCCGAGGCTTTACTAACGGACAAGCCTAAATATAAATCTACTGCATTTGCATAAGAAGTAGCATCCCTCTGGGGAATTGTGTCAGTCAGTGAATCTTGCTTTATAAGTTCCCAAGCTTTGGCAACCAAATCACTAAATATTGTCAATGCTATTAATTGCCGAGTAGTAAAAAGGTCGCCCCATGTAGTCATTCCATACTCAACAACATTCGTTCTTCCTGGCCAATGGGTAATTTGCGCTTCTGGATACCACTCAGGATTCAAATGTTGAGTAACGTTTTCATGCTCTAAATTAGGTGATAAAAACAGTCTTCCTCGTTGACCTTCAGCAACTATTGCAATTAGTTGTGCTCCTAATTCATGTGCTTTACCTTTTAACCGAATGTATTCAAACGCAACGGGAACTCCACAAGCAATACAAGTAGCACCTTTACGGTTAACTGTTCCTTCTGAAGCCTTTCCTGCACCTACCTTGACATCAAACCGGATCTTAGCTGGGTTTTGCTCTCGGTCAATTGAGTACTCTATTCGCGCTTCGTTCCCCTTCTTCTTGGAGAGATCAAAGGAGCGCAACAGCGGCATTTGACAACCACAAGCGGGATTCGGGCACTTCACTGTCCTCGCCCATAGCCAAGCAATCACAGTTGCTTCACCGCCTCCCTTCTCTGGCGGTAACTTTACTTTTGGATATAAATGTCCAATCTGTTTTTCTGCCTCATCTCGTATCCACTTTCCGTAATAGCGCACATCCTCCGCTAACCCCTGTGCGCCCTTCCACTGATTCACTTTCAGCTTTGACTGTGCCTTTGGATTGACTGGAGGCATATCCTTAAACTTCGGTGGAATCTCAATCAAAGCCTTGTTAATCAGTACCGCAACTGGATTCAAATCACTCGCATGAGCTTCCAGCCCTAACCGTTGCGCCTCCAAAGGAATCGACCCACCTCCAGCAAACGGGTCATAAACTGGGGGTGCATTTTCAGCTAGATAACGTCGTACTGCTTCTGGCTCCGTTGGTGGTTCATCTCCTTGGTTCCAGGCAATACTGCGGGCAATCTCTCGCTGTGCCGCAATCAACACGCCCGAATTTGGGTCGTTGATGTCATTCCAGGACACCAAACCCCGAACGACTTGCTTCGTGTTGCCTTTTTTATCAGTTTCGATTGTGATCCGCCCCAAAATGTCAAAAAGCCTCTGCCGCTCGGCATTCTGCGCTTCCTCAGTCGGAAACCGATCAGGATGACTCGATGGATCATCCACCAACGATGAAAACAACACTGCCCGACAAGCTGCCAACGGTCGCCGCGCCCACCAGAGATGCAACGTACTGGGATGACCATGCCGAATCGACTTCTCCCGCGCCGATTCCATGTTGATCGCTTCGAGCGGTAGGGCAACTTCAATTAGCTTTTTGCGGTAGGTCATTATAAATCTTCTTCAGAAAGTCTAGCTTGTTTCATAAAATGCCTGAGTAGCCCAACTTTCAGGTCTTTATTGCCATGAATCGGCACCGAAATCCGGGTTGGGTCATCTGGTTTGCAGTAAATATGATGGCTTCCCTGCACCCGAACCAGTTTCCAGCCGTGTTTTTCTAGAATCTTCGCAAACGCTTTTCCAGAAATAGATTTCATATTGCAATTTCTAGAATGCGCGTTTTATCATCCGTTGCGATCGCCTCTACATCAACCGCCAAACATCCTTCCACCGCTTCATAAATGTTCTGCAATAGCTCCTCAAAGGTATCTCCCTGAGTGGCACAACCTGGAATAGCTGGAACTTCTGCCCAGAATCCCCCCTCTTCCGCTTCGTGAACAACAATTTTGAGTTTCATAATTTTGCTTCTCTATGGGTGTCTGGAACAATTATTTCAAAGCTTCCCACTTCTCTAATACCGTTGCGGGTTCAAACGGATCATCATCGCGATAAAGGCTATTCCGGCGGGGGTAAGGACTCACGTCATCAGGTTGATGAGATGATCTGTCATTCTGGCTCCCTTCCCTGTCCCCATAACTCCTTCCAGTTATAGTTCACGCTGTCTGCTTTAAAGTCTGGCTCCTTCTGGAAGGGATTAAGCACATACCTCACCACACAACCGTTATCTTCCACGTTGTAGCTGCCTTTTGTAGTCGAAACCTTAAACGCATCGCCTTCAGGAAACTCCACTGACTCCGGCACCTGAACCAATGCCAACACAAAGTTCTCTGGCTTATTCAGTGCCGTCAAGATTTCGTTCTTGGTGACAGTTACCGTCTCTGCCCCCTTAATCCGTCCCTTCACCTCAATAAACAGAACTCGACTAAGCTGATCCGCAGTCGCGGTCACGCGAGACTCAATGTCGTAGCCACACTTCGCTCGGCTCACATCGCGCGGTTCATGCCCCAATGCCTGCTCTGCTGCCATCACCGCCTGCATTGCCAGCATCTCCACCCGCTTCGTCTCCCTGGCAAATAACGCTGCTTCTGACTGCCGTTTGCCCTGTAGCCGCTGCAAGAACCCGATCGGGATAACCAACGCTCCACCCACCACCACCGGCGGCAGGGGAGACAACTTGCGCTCTTGTTCCAATTCCGTCAGCCGCTTCTGGAGACGAGACTCTAACTCATCGGCTCTCGTTCTGGCTTTAGCCGAGTTGATTTTGGCATTAACCTTGCCCGCCGCTTCCTGTTGCTTCAACTGCTCTGCCTGCTGATCCCAATAATAGATCTCTTTTGTCAGACGCTCCTTCACAGCCTTTATCGTCTTGGCAACCAGATCTTCCTTCCGCCCTTTGACTTCCCGCAGATGCTCCGGCATCAGGTGGGCGATCGCATATTTAGTTGCATAGAGCTCCAGGTTATTCTTGAGCCAATCCTGCTCTAAGACTGGGGTGACAAAAGTTTTTTCCTCCTCTCGCAACGGTCGGTAGTTGAGGTAGGGAGCATATCCAGCATTCTGAGTATTGCCTTCTGCATCAATCTCCACATACTGCATCCGACGCGACACCACTCGCCGCTTACCGCTACTGTCGGTACTGGCATCTTGAATAGCGTGTTCCAAGTAGACTAGTGCCCGCACCTTCTCCTCAACATCGCTCTCATCTACCAGCACAGCACCTTGCTTCAGCAAGTCCCGGTGACGATCCAGCGTAATTTCAGTCACCGCTTCCAGCAAAGGATGACCAGGGCAAATAAAAGCAGCCGGTGGTTTACCGGGGACATTGATCAGTCCTTTCTCAAAACAGATACGCTCATAGCTGCGGAGAATGGGTTCTCTCACCCCAATCCGCTGATCCTGGCTGCGAACCACTGCCGGAACATGGGTGATCTCATATCGCTTTGGCTCCCGTTGCTTGGCAGTGCCACCCAGATTCGTAAAAGCTTCCAGGAAAAAAGCAGCAATAAAGTGAGGCTGGAGCCGCCTTGCCTCCATCCGGTCCATATCCTCCCGAATCTGCTGCACTCCAGACGCGTCCATCGTGTCTCGCGACAGTGCCCGTTCTTCCAACAGTTCTCGCAACCGTTGCTGATCCAGACGGTCTGACACCACCTGATTTAGCTTTGCCCGGATATCGGGGCGATCGCCATAGCGAATCGCTTCAATCAAGAGGTCGCGCAGATCTTTACCTGCGATCGCCTTTCCCAGCACATCAAACACTTTGCCGCCTAGCGCCTTTTGTTCTAGATCCAGCTTTCGTAGCAGGGTCAGGTAGACCTCCCCCTCACGAGTTTCCTCTGCCACCAGGTTCCAGAGGTGACAGACCTCGGTTTGTCCAATCCGGTGAATCCGTCCAAACCGTTGCTCCAACCGATTCGGGTTCCAGGGCAAATCATAATTGACCATCAGATGTGCTCGTTGCAAATTGATGCCCTCCCCAGCAGCATCCGTTGCTAGCAGCACTTGAACCGTCACATCCTGTTTAAAGGATTCCTCTGCTTTCTTGCGCTGCTCGCGTCCCATGCCACCGTGAATCATGACGACCGCTTCAGAGCGACCAATGAGCGTGCGAATACGATCGGCGAGGTAGTTAAGCGTATCGCGGTGTTCAGTAAAGAGAACCAGTTTCCGGCGATGCCCATAAGCGTCGAATAACTCAGTCTCGTTTTGCAGCAGATTGGAGAGTTCCTCCCACTTCTTATCCTTACCGCTGCGCTTGACCTTCAGTGCCAACTGCTCAATCTGGTTCAGTTGCTCAATCTCAGCTTTCAGTTCAGCCACTGTCCGCGCTGCCGTCGCTTGGTCTACCACTTCTTCTTCAGTAGACTCCCGCTCATCATCGGGCACATCATCAAAGTCATCTTCCCAGTCTTCCGGGTCGATAGTCCGTCCAAAATCAAGATGGGCACCTAGTCCTTGTTTAAAGGCTTCTTCATCCTGAAGGCGCTTTTGCAGTCGTTCTCGACGACGATGGATTGACTGATAGATTGCTTCTGGGGAGGATGCCAACCGCCTTTGCAGAATGGTCAATGCAAAACCAACGGTTCCTTTACGTCCATTATTCTCTAGAGCATCTGCCCGATTGAACTCTTCTCGCACATACTCCGTGACCTTGTGATAGAGCTGCTGCTCCAAGTCTGAAAGACGATAGCTAACGGTGTATGCCTTGCGCTCAGGGAAAAGGGGTGTGCCATCAAACTTGAGCAAATCTTCTTTCACTAACCGTCGCATTAAGTCTGACGTATCGGTCGTGTTGGTGCCACCACGGAACCTGCCCTCGAAGCGATCGCTATCCAGCAACGCCATAAAGAGTTGAAAGTCTTCTTCTTTCCCGTTATGGGGCGTTGCCGTCATCAGCAGGAGGTGACGAGTGATGTCGCCCAGCAGTTTGCCTAGCTTGTACCGCTTCGTTTCCTTAACCTCACCTCCAAAAAAAGAGGCGGACATTTTATGCGCCTCATCGCAGATCACCAAATCCCAATCGGTCTGTGCCAGCTTCGCCTGCAAGTCGTCATTACGACTCAGCTTGTCCAAACGCACGATCAGCAGGGGAATTTCAGTGAAAGCATTACCCGTTCGGGCGGATTCAATGCGATCGTTGGTTAGAATCTCAAACGGCAAATGGAATTTCTGAAACAGTTCATCCTGCCACTGAGCCGCCAGACTACCAGGACAAACCACTAGGCAGCGGTGCAAGTCTCCTCGGATCAGCAATTCCTTCATCAACAACCCCGCCATGATTGTCTTTCCGGCTCCAGGGTCATCCGCCAGCAAAAATCTTAAGGGCTGCCGGGGAATCATCTCACCATAGACTGCCGTAATCTGGTGCGGCAGCGGTTCTACCAGCGACGTGTGAACCGCCAACAGTGGATCGAACAGGTGCGCCAACCGAATTCGGTGTGCTTCTGACACCAAACGCAGCATTGCCCCATCCCCATCAAAGCTCCAGGGTTGCCCAGTAGTGACTATCTCCAAATCAGGTTCGCGATCGCGCAAAACCAGTTCATTGCCCAAATTGCCACTGGCATCTTTGTAAACTAGTTCGACCACATCATCGTTGTGTCGGGTCACATCCAAGACGACAACATGATGATTCGGCAAAATCCCTTTAACGATAGTGCCGCGAGTTAAGTCCTCAAGTCGAACCATAAGACGGCACTCCTGGATTTAGTGGATTAGATGTATACCGTTCTAACAAAGCCTTGCCCGCGTCTCCAAACTCCTGAACTAACTGCTCCAACTGCTTAAACGCCAATGAGGAAGGCTGCATTCTTCCGTTCTCCCATCGACTTACCGTCTCATAGGTCACTCCAATCCGCATCCCGAACTGCTCTTGCGTCAGCCCAGTTAGTTGACGTAACTCTCGAATGAACCGACCAGCTTCCGGCTGTTTCAGAAGACAAGGCTTTTGCAAAGGCATTGCAGGCAGAATATGACGTACATCATATCCATCATTCCCTAAATACAAAGCCAAATCGTGAAGACTCTGTATTTTTTCAAGAATTTAGGTGAGCAACCCAATACAGCACTCCTCATTTTTATGGAGTACAGTGAAATCCTGAAAACCTTTGCCCAGCAATAACTTTAGATATTTCAGCGTGTGCTATCAAGCCCAAAAGTGCTGTAAATTAGCATGTCAACGTCGAGAAGCTTCAACCAATCGACTTTAACCTGCTGTCTTGTCGATCGAGGATCTGGATTTCCAGTTGCCATTTTGCCGTCCTCCGTCGTAGTAACACATTGGGGTTGTGTCGCAAAAAGGTTAGGGTAGGAAGGCTGAATTTTCCCTAACTTCAATCACGTTTTGCAATAGGTTTATACAACACTAGAACACTTGTTCTGTCGTGATTCGTAACTTGTTGGCCCTAAAGTAGCGAAGCTGCGAAATGGGGCCATTTAATACAGATGAAGGGGTTTGGGGAGCAATGGAACGCTAAATGCACTTAAGCGTCCTCAATTTGCACCTAGCAGAAACCTTAAGCACTGCGAATAAAGCGTTTCAGCCTGTTGATGCGCCCCATGAATCAAAGACA
>Ga0105046_10014977_pt1 | contig 11933 bp, 24 predicted proteins | sample MAT03_FD_78385 | JGI IMG/M metagenome (GOLD analysis project Ga0105046, IMG submission 78385) | Freshwater microbial communities from Lake Fryxell liftoff mats and glacier meltwater in Antarctica - MAT-03 (megahit assembly) | ecosystem: Environmental > Aquatic > Freshwater > Ice > Liftoff...
AAAACAATGATTTTACTACTTACATGGCTTATTTACCCGGTACTCGAAGCGATTACTCAGGGACTACTATTCAAATACAAGAAGGGATTCGGACACGTTAAAGGCGATTCGTTCTACCTGCAAATATTTATCATTAGAGGGATAGCGTTTATTTTATGGGGTGCTTTCGTTATGGATGCTCAGGTTGGCTCCTTCCTTCCATTGTTAGGCTATGCGGTGGGTTGTCACTTCGCAATCTTCGACATACTATTGAATTGGTTTAGAAGCAAGCCGTGGGACTACGAAGGTGAAAACTCAGGCTGGCTAAAAGACATCCCCATGTTTGCACAATTGATTATTTCTGGTGGACTGATTTACGTTTCACTTGTGGTACTAAATGCACTTGGGTATTAAAAATATGAGCAGATATAATTACATCCTCGATGCTGGCCACGGTGGTTTTAAAAATGGAGTCTACACGACCGACCCAAAGAAGAATAAGAAATTCAAGTTCCCGGATGGATTTGAAATATTCGAGGGCGTTATCAATCGGCAGATAACGAAAAGGCTTTACCAGAAAATGAATACTTACAGCATCGACTATTCGTTGGTTTACGATGAGGTAGAAGATTGGAGTTTGACTAAAAGAGTTAACCTTGCTAATAAGATTTATTCTAAAAAGCCAAACAGCATCTATATTTCTATTCACTCAAACGCTGGAAATGGAAAGGGCTTTGAGATATTCACAAGCCCAAGGCAAACAGATTCAGATTTGGTAGCTGAAATTTTCTGTGATCAATACAAAAAGTTTTCAAAGTTTCCATTTCGTCCGGGATTAGAGGATGGCGATTCGGATAAGGAAGCGAAGTTTACCGTACTAACGGATACCAAATGTCCTTCCCTACTCATTGAGAATTTATTTTTTGATAATCGGAAGGAAGCCGAGTACCTAGTTAGCGATCAGGGGCAGGAAGAAATTGCTAACTTGATGCTGGATTGTATTTTACAAGTGGAGATAAAAAAACCGATATGAAAAAATTCTTAACTAATATTCCTTGGGACAGATTAGTCATTGCATTGCTTATTGTAATTATACTTATTATGTGGTATAACCGTAATTCTTACAGATCGGAGCATCGAAGAACTGATCGAGTTATTAAAGATTCATTGGGCACACTTCAACGCAGTTTTGATTTATTAAAAATTGAGGATGCTAAGAAGGCGAGAACTATTGAGGTGTTGATGGCTGAGAAGAAAGAATTGGAGATTAAATCTATAAAAAGCAAAATTGTAAAGACTCAAGTATTTAATGAACCGAAGAAGGTTATTCCAGACTCTATTCTGAGGCTTTACAAAATTGTTGAGGAAAGGATAGCTCAGGACTCTTTTAAGATTAAGGCCTTAGAAACCTATGTTGTTGATTTGGAGAATGAATTATTTAAGGATAACGAGATCATCAACTACCAGAATGATGCATTGGTGATTAGGAATAGGATGTTGGAGGCAAAAGATTTGATGGCCACTCAGATGGATGCGAGGTACTATAATGACCAGAATAGGATAAAGGAGTTGAAGCGTAAGAACCGTAAATTAATACTTACCAATATCCTAACAGGAGCAGCCGTTGTGGGGATAGCTATAATTGCTTTGTAGGTAATATTTATTTTAACGATAACATAAAGGCCGATTCTGGTAAACAGGACGGTCTTTTTATTTTTTTTTAAAAAACTATTAGGTTTTTAAAATTCTAATACTTACCTATGTGTTACCAAATTAGAATTACCAGATGGCAAAGATTAATACAAATCTTCGTGTAGATAATAAAAAACTTATTCGTTCTAAGAATAAAAAAGAACAGCAGAAATACTTGATTCTTTTGTCGAATGATGTTGTTATCATTAATGAGGAATTCACTGCCATGAAGATTGCCAGAAGATACAACAAGCCTATCAGGGATATGTTACCAACCAATGCGAGATTGATAAATCAAGTAACCGTATTGAGTAAGTTGTTAGAGGCACTTGATGGAGAAAAAGAAACCATTTAATTTTTATATATGTCAGCGAAACCTAAATCAAAACCAATAACAAAGAAAGCAGTAGATAGTGAAGTTGTGGTTCATCGTCAAGAACTATCTCCTATCGCTGCAACTCCTGATAACCTGCTTATGGAAGCTGTTAAATCAGGATCAAGTATCGATCACCTTGAAAAGCTAATGGGCTTACAGGAAAGGTGGATGGCTAGAGTTGCTAGAGAGGAATACTTTAAATCCTTTTCTAAGTTTCAATCGATGGCTCCTGATCTATTGAAGAACAAGGAAGTTGCATTTGATCATAAAGATGGTGGAGGCAAAACAAGATACAAGTATCAGGAGCTTGGTGATATTGCTAAACACATTCGAGAACCATTATCTCAGTGTGGCCTTAGTTACCGCTGGGAACAAGAAGATAAGGATAACAACATTACTGTTACGTGCATTGTATCGCACATTGGAGGGCATCAAGAGCGTGGGCAACCATTATCAGGCAGTGCAGATATTTCAGGAAAGAAGAATGCCATTCAATCTAAGGCCAGTACGATTTCTTATTTAAGAAGATATACTTTAACCGGTATTTTAGGATTGAGTTCGGTAGATGAAGATAATGATGGTGCAGGAGGTGCGAAAAATACTACAGGATTTATTGATCTTCCTGCCGTTCATCCGACACAAATGGTAGGAATTATGAAGAAGGTTATGTCCGGTGAAATGACTTTGGAGTTTGTAAAGTCGAAGTGTATTCTTACACCTGATCAAGAATCAGCCTTGGTAAAAGTTCAACCGCAACCAAAAGCCTAATGATTTCAAGAATATCACAATCATTCATTAAGAACATGCGAGATTACAAGGCTGGTCTTGAATGTGGAAACATCATTAAGCATCAATATGTAGATGGTAATCTGATTGATTTGCAGTCGGATTCAATGGCTGAGGGATCTTACTTTGAGTTCATGTGGACAACAGCCTTACCAAAGAATAAAAAGACTCCACTTCCTGTTTACATGAAAACTCCTTTAAAGAATAAGGCAGCTAGGGATTTGAAAGTATCTGACATGGATCAGGGCTACAGGAGAATACATTTCAATTCAGGATACGTTAAGTCAGTCTTTGATAAATTGGGGTTGAAGATTGTTTCCTTTGGTAAGCTATTGGTAAAAGGTAGGCATGAAGGAACCATTGATATTATTGCTTTGGTAACGAAATCACAAGAGTTTGGTGATGTAGTATGGAATGTTGGAGATAAAATTGTTATTGATGTTAAGTACTCTGGCTTGTTAAATGACAAGTGGTCAAGGCATGGATGGATGTGGAGCGATATTCAAAAAGAATATCATGGCACCCAGGCGAAGCAGTACAATTACGTTTCAGAGCTTCCATTTTATTTTTTTGTTGTTTCGAGTACGAATAAGGAAGTTGAAGGAACATTTGAACCACCTGAGATTAAGTTCTTCCATGTTCCTATAGATAGTCACATGACGGAGGTTCATTTAAGTGAGGGCAATTCTTTGTTGGAGATGTTGAAGTTTGAATCTGAGGTTGGTTTTAAGCCAAGGCCGGAATACGGTAAGTGCTCGAAGTGTTCTATTCGTGAAGGCTGTTTGGATAGATTTGATTTTCCTAGGCCTTCTACTGTTGACTTGACTTTAGGGTTATGAAAATTTACAGACTCATTTACATAACAACAAAAAGATGATTAAAGAAATAAAAAACAAAAACTTATCTGCTTGGGCTGAATACTGTTGTGAAGGGTGTGGTAATACACAAATTTCTTATTCAGGATACAATGATAAGTACTATCACGAAAATGTAATCCCTAATATTCAATGTAAAAACTGTGGAGAGTCTACTATTACATTAGGCGCACCAATAGTACCTTATTTTGTGTCCTGCAAGGAAATGACAATAGAAGAAAGAGTTAAATGCCTTGAGGAAATTGTGGATAAATTGGTAACACACTTATGAAAATTTACATACTCATTTACATACTAGGAGCTCTGTCTGCAACTTGTACGTTGTTAGTGATTTGGGCGATTGGCTATATCAAGTCTGGAAACAAAAATAAAAAACGAATGTTATGAAAAAGCTACTATACCAGAACCGTGAACTTTTCTTTCTTCCGGCTGTATTCGTTGGGCTGCATTTATTTTTAGGATTATTCATTTTGATATTTTGCTACTCCCAGGAGATAGGCTTGTTACTCAGTGCGATTGATAAATTAATTTATAATTTGTTTAAATGATATGACTAATCCTGAAAAACTAAGAGCCATCGCAGGATGGTTCGATAAGCAGTCCAAAAAATCTGGAACCAAATCCAATGAAGTTCAAAAAGACCTCCGCGAAATAGCAGATGAACTTGAGCAATTAGGTAGAGAAAAGTATGTACACTTTATAGAACGAAGGTATCCAACGATTAGCAGCAAACGATTTGAGGGAGAGATAGAATAACCTGATTAAAATAATATGAAAATACAAGCAAAAGATTTAAGAATTGGAAATTTTGTAACAATAGAAAACGCAATATCTTGGTTATATTTAAAAGGAATACCGATGGTCGTAATTGGTGTTGATGAGATACTTGACCTGCGAAAGACTGTTTCGTTTCCTTTTTCAAAATATAGTATAAGATTAGAAGGTGAAGAAGGGACTAAATACAGCCAGTTTGATCAATTTATCCAGCCAATAAAAGTGAATGAGGAATGGCTAATTAAGTTGGGGTTTATCAAAGATGTCGATACTTCTTTCCGGTGGTTTTTACTCGAGGAATCGATCGCTTATGATTTAGATGATCACTGTATAAGAATTTCGGATAGCTGGGAATTTGGTAAACGAAAGTATGTCCACGAATTGCAAAACCTTATTTACGCACTTACACTGTCGGATGCTAAACTTTAAATAGATTAAAATGAAAATAAAAAGTACAACCAACAAAATAATTATGGCTTTACTAGAAAGTCAAGGTAGTAAAACAGAAATCCAGATAAGACAGGAATTGGGTATTTGTTCAAAGTCCTCATACGATAGTCTGAGAAGATTAATAAAGATAGGATACGTTAAAAATGTTGATAATAAATTTGAATTAGTATGAATTACGAAGAAGAAATTGAACGGTTAAACCGGAGAAATCGGATAGAACATTTTTTTGTACTAGGAGTAATTATCGTTTCGATATTTGCCTTCTTTTTAATCGTTGTTATTTTGTATTTTAAAAATCAAATAGATACTTTATGAATAAGGAACAGCTAAAGAATAAGATTCTCAAGAAGTTTGGCAAGTACTCGAAGTTTACGACTGCTGCCGGTATTGATCGATACGCCTTCCAAAAGGATTTTTTGGCAAAAAGAGATGTGTCGGAGACAGACATACTCCATTTGGAGAGTATTTTAACCTCACTGGACGATCACATGGGTAAACGTGTATTTACCAAGGCTCATGCAAAGTTGCTCACGAGGGCTGTAAATGAGTTTGGTGGGGCTACCAAGTTTGCGGCTGAAAATCCTGATTTTAAAAAGGTTACAGTTTGGCAGACCATGGAGGGTCGGAAGAAGTTGTGGACTAATGGAGTTACTAAGTTGATGAAACATTTTAACCTGGATTAAATATGACTATGTGCGAAAAGTTAAAGACCGTTAATTTTCTGATGTTGAGTTACAATCGGCTATTTTATACCATTGCTGAGGAGGATTTTGAGCCTATTATGGCCAATATTTCTATTGAGTTGTTAGAACTACATGATCGTGTAGGTGGTAACTTTCTGACTACATGTTTACTGTTGTTGGATGATAAGATGCAGACTGATGTTGGGTTAACTGATGATGAGAAAGGTTATTTCATTGAGAGCACCAAAGCTGCTATTGTGTGGACTATTTTGAACCGTGGTGAGATGGATAAGGCTTGCGAAGAGCTAATTAAATAACGGTTGGCAGCTACCAGAAAAGCGGGATTTTAACCACTAAATTTAATTAGAAAGATGAAAGATAATTTAAACACAAATGTTTCTGACGAAGCACAAAGCCCCGCCTTTTGGGTAGGTGCTGTTAGCGGTAGTTTTGTTTTTCAGAACGGGATTAAAAACGCTGATTTTGTAGTGTTTAATCCATTAAATATCAGACTTAACAATGAAAAACCTATAATTGACGAAATTAACCTAAAAGAAAGTAATTTTTGGACTAATATAAAATCAATGGGTTGGTCGTCAGGTTGTAGATTTTTTTTTGTCATAAATGAAAATCAGATTGTAATTGGTAATGTACATAATAACGAAGCTTTTTTATGTCGCAATTTGTCAATGGCGGTATTTGAAGAATTTTTTAAGGCGTTTGGTGGTCGCTCTTAAAATTGCCACTAACTAGCGCATACGCGATACGATGTATCGCATAGCGAACTTAAAACCTTTAAATAATTTAAAATGAAGATAAAATAATTTATGCTACAATTCACATCTCACAAATTCAAGTTGAAGTTTGGTATTAAGCCACACAGGATTTACGACATGAAACCACATATTGACCAAGCGTTGCGTGATGAGTTGGTGAATACACCGTTGAACTTGGATGTAGCCCTTTTTGGCTTCATGTCAGGAGATATGCCCCACTATTATATGCTTAATACCCTTTGGAGTTTGAGCGATCAGGGAGAGCCTAAAGGGCTTATAGAATGCGTGACATTGTTCGACTCAAAGGAGGAAATGGAAATATTCAGGACTCGCTTGCAGAGGATAAGTGATTTGATGGTTTTGCAAAATAAGAAGCATTTATGAAAAAAGTTAATGAGCAAAAAAATAAAGTAACAAAGCAAGATATTGAGGACTTTAATAACAAACTCAAAGAAACTATGCGTAAACACATGCCTAAAAAATATCTTGACACTAAGAAGCATTTATGATAAATATTGATACAAGAATCCTAAAACAATTGAATGAGAATGAGTTCTGGTTACTTATTCACCTTGCCGAATTTCTTAATAGGGATAATCGTGTTTGGCCGTCAAATAAAACTCTTTGTGAGAATACCGGATGGCATATTGAAAAGTTACAGAATGTAAAAACATCCTTAATTAACAAGAAAATAATCAGTGTTAAGGTAAGATTTAACACTTCAAACACGTACACTTTTCACACTAAATTCATAGGTAAATTTAACTCAATAGACGGTTTAGAACTTGAGGAGTCTACTGGAAAATCCAGTATACAGTCTACTGGAAAATCCGACAGACAGTCTACTGGAAAATCCGACAGGGAAGTATTAGTTAGGGAAGTATTAGTTAAGGAACTACCTTATGAATCAAAAGATTCATGTTCAAATACTCTATTCCCTAATATTGGAAAGGCTAAACCGAGTAAAGAGAAAGAAAAAAAAGAACGCGGGCGCGAGAAATCGAATTCAGGGGATGTTAAAACCGAAGTCGATTCCTGTTATGCCCAATTCGTACACATTTGGACTGAGGCGTACCCGGAGCTTGGGTTCGATGGTTTGAGTGGTAAAAAAATAAAGTCGCTTATAACGCAAAGCAGGGCTATTGTCGAGCAACGTGGCTCAGACCCCTCAGATGATCAGAAAGCTACAGGTATTTTCATGTACCTGATAAACTACGTTAAGCGATCTGGTCATTGGTTGAACGGAAAGACTATTTCAACATTTGATTCAAAATACAGGGAAATTTATTGGGAAAAAGAACATGGAAAACAAAAACCAGCCGGAAAGCAATCCGCAAAAGATTACGTCAGCCAACTCATCAACCAGTCTCAGCATTAGGGAGGCAACTATTGTTGCGAAGATTGTTGAGGTAAATCTTTTAGTATCCTTCAAAATGGAAGGACAAGAAATCGTTGATTGGGCTTTGGAGCTTAATCGGTTAATGAGCATTGAAGATTTAAAGAAGCTGCCGTTTATTTTAGATTCCTGGAAGAAGAACGAATTGATTTACGACCAGAAGATAGGAATTCAGAATTTCTTTATAGCAGCTAAGCAAGTAAAATTGGAAGATGGTCAGTTTAAAATTTTAAGAACCATTTGGTAATATGAGCACACTCGCAAACATAGATAAAGCTATCCTTAGCATTGAATGGATACTGAAAGATCGTCAGAGGATTGTAGATGAAATGGGAAGAAGGGTTGAGTTGAATGAGAATCAGAAAATTTACATTGGCAAGGAGACGGAATTAATTAAGAATGTAAAAGTACTTATTGCCGCTTGCAAGGTAGACTTCAATAAGAACCTAGGGAAACTACCTCCACAGGAGCTTGACTTGGAAGTAGCCGTATTGGGAGCACTAATTCTTGAAAAGCCAGCACAAGTAGTTTTTAGCTTTCTGAGAGTTGAGCATTTTTATACTGATGCACACCAAGAAATTTATAAAGCATGCCTGAGTTTAAGGGACAAGCAAGAGCCGGTTGACATGCTTTCATTGGTTAGTGAATTAAGATCAATTGGATCATTAGAGAAAACTGGTGGGGCATTTTACATTGCAGAATTAAGTTCTAAGGTTTGTCAATCAGTCAACATAGAATATCACGCAAGAGTATTAATTGAACGTGCTGTTTCAAGAAGGTTAGTTACGATGGCAGGAAACGTGCTGCATCGTGGTTACGATTTAAGTCAGGATTGTTTTGAATTATTGGACTACGCTGATCAACAGTTAAATGAAGTTAAGGAATGGACTAAAAAATAATCCCCAATTAAGAAATGAGTCAAGAAAAAGAGTCGAGTTATATTCCTATTGATTTCACCTCGGTAGTAAACAGTCATGGTGAAATTGTTCAAAGTGGTGAAACGTGTAGAGTTTCAGATTTATCGGAAGTTTTCGCATGGATGCGTGGAACAATCAACTCATGGTATGGTTGGAGTAATGATGGTAAGGGCACTATGTTCGACTATCTGTCAGTTATGAAGGCTAAGCATGACAAGTGGAAGTTTTGTTTCTACAAGCCGGAGGACATGGATTCAATTTTTCAGGATGGCAAAGTTCAGATTAAGGCAAACAGAATTTATCAGAATTTAGCATGGTCATTGACAGGCAAAACTTGGAGCAAGGCATTTGCTGATAAGTACAGATTGGGTAGCAGCCAGCAAATGGATATCCATGAGAAGGCAGAAGCGTTGCAATTTATCTCAGATCATTTTTATGTAGTTTATCCGAGAGACAGAAAGTATAAAAACATTTTAGATGATATGCTTTTCATGCAGGAGAAATTTGGGATAGATGTTTTTTTAATTGATCCATGGAATGCGGTGAAGCTACCTGATGGTAGAACCGATGAAGTACTATCGGATGTATTTTTTGAAATGAAGGAGATGTCGTTGAGAACCAACACGAGCATGAACATAATCAATCATCCACGTAGTTTGAATGATGTGAAGGAGAAAGATGGTAAGTACAAAGTCGTGAATCAGTTTATGGTATTGGGAGGATCTGCATGGGATATGAAGATGGATTCGCAATATTCAATTTACAGACCAGAGCGCCATCTTGATCCGAAAGACCCGAAGGTTCACTTTTACAATTTGAAGCAAAAGCAATCGGAAGTAGTAGGTGTTAATCGTGGCTCTTATGAGAAAATAGTATTTGATGTTATTAAAAAACAATATTATTTTGATGGGGTTAACCCGATGACAGGGCATGTGAAGGAATCTAAATTAAAACAAGGATTGGTAAATTTCAGTGAGCCACAGAAGATAAGTGATTCAGACGAAGTTCCTTTTTGATATGAAAATTAAAAAAGTTTAATCCATACAAATCATAAATCATGGCTAAGAAAATTAAAAAGAAATGCTACAACTGCAAACACGCAAGCAAACCATTTATAATAGAAGGGAGAACTCATGTTCGTTGTAACCACCCTAAACACGAAGAGGGGCTTACAAGTGGTGAACTTTCTTTCTGGGATACTTTGCAGGAATTTTACAACACGTGTGACAGTCACGAATTTGTAATACCAAAATCATGACAATGGACTTAACTAAAACTATATGAATAAGGAAGAAATGCAGGCAGGTGATGTTAGTCCTTCGTTACTTTCTGGTAAGCACATTTTAGACTGCTGTTGTGGTAGTAGGATGTTCTGGTTTAATAAATCAAATCCATCTGTCCTATTTGCGGATATAAGAGAATTGGAAACCGAGCTTTGTGATGGTCGAATGTTGGAAATAAAGCCTGATATTATTGCAGACTTTAGAAAAATGCCTTTCAAGGATAATACTTTTAAAATGGTTGTTTTTGATCCGCCACATTTGCACAAGCTAGGACAAGATACTTGGATGGCTCAAAAGTATGGTGTGTTGTTTTCTACTTGGGAAAATGATATAAAGGAGGGATTTGATGAAGCAATGCGAGTGCTACAGCCATTTGGTACTTTAATATTTAAGTGGAATGAAATTCAAATTACAACTAACAAGATACTTGAAGTGATTGCAGTTGAACCTCTCTTTGGACATACAACAGGTAAACACGGAAGAACAAAATGGATGGCTTTCATGAAAGGTGTCTCTGGCAATGTGGCATAACATACAATGGACTTAACTAAAACTATATGAATAAGGAAGAAATGAATGACCTTTTGCAGTTAGGTGATGTTAGTGGTAGTTTTATGATTAGAATTGACGGACAAAGTTTATCTGGTGAAATAATTTGGGAAAACGGAATTGGTCATTGCCCTAATTCAATAGGGAAAAAAGAAATGTTCAATGATTTAAAATCGAATGGTTTTAAAATAATACAATTTGCGTATAGTTCTTACGGAGGTTGCTATTTTTTGGAAGTAATCGGCAGATATTCTGGGAAAATAGAAATTGTTTATTTACAAGAAAACCCGCTTGATTTTTCTTGGGTGGTTTAATTACCAATAACATATCGATGGACTTAACTAAAATTGACATAAAAGATTTACGACCTTTCACTGCAAGTGAATTTAAAGTAGGATCACACTACTTTAAGAAAGATGATGGTAGTTTTGAAACGGTTAGTATTACAGAATGGGAATTAACATTTGAAAAAAGGAAGGAAGAGTTACGTTTTATGATTAAAAAATTATGCAAAGAAGGAAGGCTTTTTGTCAGGATTAATAAACCATGGAAACCTTTTGAAATATGATTTTACTATACACATCTGGAAGCCTTGAAAGTCACAAGAACTTAGGTAAAAAGCTATCTGAATTAAAACCTGGTGATTACGTTTTAACGATTAAGAAGAACCGTGCTGTTCGATCTTTGTCTCAAAATAAATACTACCACTGCATCTTGAAAATAGTTGGTATTGAAACCGGCCATACGCATGATGAGTTACACGAAGCATTGAAATTGAAGTTTAACGCTAGTGTAATTTTCTTTCCTAAAGGTGGAAGCCAGATAGTAGGCAAGAGTACTTCTGATTTGGACACGAAGGAGTTTACTTCGTATATAAACCAAGTAAAAAATTGGGCTATGCACGAGTTTGGTATTGTAATTCCTGAGCTCAAAGATTTGGACTACATGAGATGGATTGCTATTGAGAATACTTACGCTGAAAATCAACAAGGATGATGATTTGCCAATGGCCGGATGGATGCGATAATTACTGTGAGGGCAATACGCATTACTGTGGAACTCACAATTATCAGCTAAGAAAATCCATGAGAATAGCCATGAAAGAGCCGAAGAAAAAAGCACCATTGAAAAAATATGGTGAAAATACCTTCCTGTGCTCCAATGGAATTAGGGTTAAGCAGATATTCATTGATCATAAGAGATCAGAATCATACAAGTTGATCTATCCACAACAGACCATGATGTGCGTTGGATGTGGAATAAATCAGGCGCATGGATCAGCGCACATTATTTCTCAATCCAGATTGAAAAAGTTAGGATTGACAGAATTAATTTGGAATCCTGAGTTATTCTTTCCGGGCTGTATAATCTGTAATTCAGTTATTGAAAACCCTAAA
>Ga0105046_10014979_pt1 | contig 11932 bp, 7 predicted proteins | sample MAT03_FD_78385 | JGI IMG/M metagenome (GOLD analysis project Ga0105046, IMG submission 78385) | Freshwater microbial communities from Lake Fryxell liftoff mats and glacier meltwater in Antarctica - MAT-03 (megahit assembly) | ecosystem: Environmental > Aquatic > Freshwater > Ice > Liftoff...
GATAGCTGGTTCACCAACAACGTCCAAACCAGCGCGCTGGTGATCGCCTCTGGCCTTGATGACACCTTCGCCCGCGCCGGGATTCAGCGCACCATGTTCGCCCGGCTGAGTATGCGTAACGCTCAAACCGGCGTCATCCAAATTTCTGATCCGTCCGATGACCGCGACTTCGACGATGGTGATGCCCGCCTGTTGACCATCTTCTCGACCCAAGCCGCCACCATCCTAGAGAACGCCCGGCTATTCGGTGAAATTCAACGCGCCACCCAACGCGCCAACGACCTGCGCCGCATCGCAGAAATGGCCGGCGCGATGGTCCGACTTGAAGATGACGCCCGCCCATTGCTGAAGGCCATCGCCGATTACACCGGCAGCCCGCAAGCCTTCATCAGCATCCTTGAAGGCACTGGCAACCTCGTCACCAGCCCAGAGCGCGCTTACGGCATCGACCTCAAGGAGATAACCTCACAGAACATCTACGGGCCAAATTTCCAATACTCCGTCGTGATGTCGCGCCGTCCGTTTTTTAGCAACGACGTCATGAGCGACCCGCGTGTGTTGCCAGAATATCGTCAAATCGCCGAAAATCTTGGACTCCGCAGCGCCGCAATGGTCGCGTTGGTGGTCGGTGATCGCAGCCTCGGCGAGTTGGGCGTGGCAAACCGCGAACGCCCGTATGACAAAAGTGATGTTGATTCCCTCGCCAGCATCGCCGCGCAAGTATCGGCCTCAATTGACCGCGTATTACTCTACCAAGCCACCGGCCAAAACCTCGCCCGACGCCTTGAGGAACTCGACGCCATCAGCCGAGTCTCCAATGAATTAACGCTGACGGTAGACTTTGACCAGATTTTGAACGTCATCCGCCGCGAAGCACTGCGCGCCACCAACGCCAGTTACAGCACTATCGCCCTGCTCAAACCGATTGCCGAATGGTTGGACCCCAACCAACCGCTATTGGCGCGGCGCATCGGCGGCCTACGAGATACCGTCAGCCTTGACCAGATCACCGATCTTGAACTACAAGCCATTGAGATGGGAGCGCAGCCGCTGGTCATTGAGGATTTTGCCTCACGTACCGAATTCACCCCCGTCCCGCGTGATGCGCGTTCGGCCATCGCAGTCGCCGTGCTATACATTGATTCCGTCATCGGTGTGATTTACCTGTGGGATCTATCCCCCGGCAAATTCGATCAAGACTCGGCCTCGTTCTTACAACAGTTGGCGACTAAGGCCTCGCTGGGCTATGGCAACTACGCCCGCTTCCAAGAACAGCGCGAACGTTCAGACTCGCTGCGCCAGCGCGTTGATCAACTCAACCGTATCTTTGAACTCAGTAGCTTGCTCTCCAGCAGCACCAATGCCTATGAATTGCTTGAGGCCGTCGCTTATAGCGTCCAACAGTCCGTCGCTTATGACCAAATCGTGATGCTGTTGGAAGAAGATAATCGCCTGATTCATCGCGTCGCACAAGCCGGTCTACCACTGGATATGTTCGAGGCCAGCCGCGTCAATACCATCCCGCAGCAAGACCTCCAAGACGCCCTCACGCCCGAATATCAAATCGAAGGCAGCGCGGTCTACCTGTTCACCGCCGAACATGCCGACACATGGCGCGTCGGTGAATTGGCGGGTGCGCTGGAGATGCGCTACGGCAATACTCTGATGTTCCCCCCGGAAGAGACGCCCAATATGTGGCATGAAGGGGATGTGCTGGTCGCCACTATGATCGGCTCAACCGGGCGCTTGCTGGGCGCGATTTTGCTAGACCACCCGGTCAATGGCAAACGTCCTGACCGTGGCACGGTTGAACTGTTGGAAATTTTCGCCTATCAAGCCGCCAACGCAGTGGAATCAACCCGCCTCTACACACAAGCGGTCAGCTTGCGCGTCCTCAACGAGAGCGTCATCAACTCGATCCAACAAGGCATCGTCGTGTTGGATAAGCAAGCCATGATCCTGACCATTAACAAACCCTTGCTGGATTCCGGTTGGAGCAGTGAAGCCATCGGTCACTCATTCGAGGAGTACCGTCCGGTGCTAGGCGAGTTATTAGGCGGCGCAATCGACTCGGTCTTGGCGGGTGGCCTGCCCTACGCGATTAGCAACCACCCTCTGACTGACGATGATGGCAAGCCGCAAACCGTCAACTTATACGTTTATCCCTTGTCCTCACCCGACGGCAAAAACGGCGCAGTCGTCCTGATTGAAGACATCACCGAACGCAGCCGACTGGAAGAAGCCATCCAAGTCCGCGCCGACCAACTCTCCGCGCTGACCGAAGCCTCCAACGTTGTGACAGCCTCCACCGAGCGTAAAGATGCGATTTTGTCCTCGCTGGTCGAAATGCGGAAATTGCTGCAATTTGACAATATGAGCATCTGGCGGCGCAGCGGCGCAACCTTGACCCTAGAAGCGGCAGTCGGGGTTGAACTCGCTCACCTGCACGGTGAGATAAATCAAATCAGCGAGACGGGCGACCTCAGCCGTTTGCGTCTGCCAGAGTTCCCAGCCCTACGCGCCGTGACCGATACCCAAATGCCCATCGTCGTCCATCGCACCTCAGCCGGTGACACGATGGAATATTCACCGCTGCCGTCCGGCTCTGAAAAGGCGCTGTCATGGATGGCCGTCCCGATGGTCAATCAGGGCAATGTGGCCGGGATTATGATGTTGTCATCCAGCCAACCCGGAGCCTATGATTCGCGCAGCGATCAAAACATCGCGTTCGCCTTTGCCTCACAAGTCGCCAACGCCGCCGCCAATGCCGAGTTGTTCATGCAAGCGTTCGAGCGCACCAACGAAATGTCTACGCTCTTAGAAGCGGCGCAAGCCACCGCCGCCTCCCAAGACCTCGATTCGCTACTACACATCATCCCCGGCTTGATGTTCTCAGTCATTGAGATGGATCAGTGCGTCGTGATGCTCTGGAACGACATCGAAAATACAGTTGAAGTCATGCAAGACATCAATCGCCATAACGATACGGATCGGTTACGCAATATCGGCTTGATCTATGACCTCAACAAATTCCGAGCCAAACAACAAGCCCTCCAAAGTGGCGACCCGGTGGTCATCAAGTTGAGTGATGATCCCGACCAATGGGGCGAAGATCATGCCGACATGGTTCGGCGGGGCGAAACACAACGCTTGATTATCCCGTTAACCACCTCCGACGGCTCGCTGGGCTTGGTGCAGATGGAACTCTACATGGAACAGCCACGCCGCCTGAGCGCGCAAAACCTCCGCATGGCGCGGGCGCTAGGCGGTCAAATCGGCGTCGGCATCCAAAACACCCGCCTGACCCACGAGATGTCTAACATGGTGTCCGAATCGTTCGCGCTCAACGACCTGTCACAAACCCTCAGCCGCGCCCTCAGCATTGATGAGATGATGGAGACCATGCGGCAACAACTCCCGCAGGTATTGACCGCCTCAGAGTTCTATATCGCGCTATACGATCAACCCAGCAAAGTCATCAACTTCCCGGTTGCCATGCGCGCCGGACGCACCCTGACCATCCCAGCGCGCTCGCTGGCGAACGATGAAATCTCATCGGTCATCAGGAACAATCGCATGATTTCGATTGGCGCAGATTACTTCACCCCGGACGAACTGCGCCGCAACCTCGGCATTACGATGGGCGAAGAGGACTATAAAAGTTACCTCGCCATCCCCGTCGCCATCGGCGCTGAGGTCTATGGCGCCATCGCCCTGCGGGATAGCTACCGCACCCGCGCTTTCTCGCTTAACGATCAGCGTGTCGTGCAAACAGTCGCCTCGCAGTTGGCGACGGTCATCCAAAATAACCGCTTGTTCAACCAGATTAGCTCGCTGGCCGAAGACCTCGAAAAACAAGTTGTGGCTCGTACACAAGAACTTGAGGACGAGCGTGACCGCCTTGACACGCTTTATCAAATCACGTCGGAACTGTCACGCACGCTAGACATGGGACAGCTTGAGCGCCGTGCGCTGGTCATGTTGGTCAAGGCCGTGGCTGCGGACGACGCACTGCTGATGCGCTTTGATGCCATGACCGATGAGCTGACGGCTTCGGCGATCTTTAACACGCTCAATAGTGAAAGTTCCGCCCATCCCGGCGAGCAAATTGGGCGCTGGTTGGTCGGGAACGAAACTGAAATCACCATCCCCGACCTGCACAAGTGGCCGCATTACGATCTCAAAGCCCCCGGCGCAAAAGTCTGGCGTAGCGCAATGGCCGCCAGCCTACAAGCCAGTGACGGCGACTCTATCGGCGCGCTGGTCATCCTAAGCCGCAAAATCCGTGCTTTTGATGAGTCGGCATCACGCCTTTTGACCACCGCCGCCAACCAAGTCTCAGCGGCCATCAGCAACGCGCAGCTTTACTCGCTCATCCGCGACCAAGCCCAACGCCTGAGCGTCATGCTCCGCAACGAGCAAGAAGAGGCCGAGAAAAACCAAGCCATCCTCGACTCGATCTCGGACGGCGTGATTTTGTCCGACCATGACGGGCGCGTCATCGTCACCAACCCAGCCGCCCAGCGGATGCTCAAGCTCAACGCCGATGAACTGATTGACCGATCACTGTCACAGTTTAGCGGTTTGTATGGCGGCAGTATCAAAGCATGGATTGATAATGTGCTGACCCACAGCCAAAGCGCGCAAGCCGCCGCCGAGGAAATTAGCCTAGAAGTGCGTCTAACCTTAGAAGACTCGGTACTGGCGGCGCGTATGTCGCCGGTGTCCAATGAAGGGCGCTTCATCGGGATGGTGTCGGTGCTGCGTGATATCACCCGTGAAGTCGAGGTTGACCGTATGAAAGCGCAGTTCGTCGCCAACGTCAGCCATGAATTGCGTACCCCGCTCACCCCCATCAAAGGCTTCACCGAGATGATGATGATGGGCGCGCTCGGCCCGATCAACGACCCGCAACGAAACACATTGAGTCTGATTAAGGACAATATCGCCCGTCTGACCGTATTGGTCGATGACATCCTCGATATCAGCCGCATTGACGGCGGCAACGACGCCCTGCGCTTGATTGATTTGGACATCGCACTGGTCATCAATGAGGCGGTGGACAAACAGCGCAACCGCCCGCAGCACAAAGACAAAACCCGCGACATCACCGTCAATTTGGACGACTCGCTCCCGACCATTCAAGCAGACCGCACCAAACTGGGACGGATTTTCGGGAGTCTTGTCGATAATGCGTTCAATTACAGTCAGGACGGTGGTACTATTCATGTAGGTGCGAGATTAGACCGAGATCGGGTACTTGTCAGCGTCACAGATAGCGGCGTCGGCATCCCCGAAAAATACCGCGAAACCGTCTGGAAAAGATTCCAGCGCATCGAAGAACACGCGCTCAAATTAGAAGTCAGCGGCACGGGCTTGGGGCTGTCGATTGTCAAAGAGATGGTCGAAATGCACAACGGTGATGTCTGGTTTGAAAGCGAAGTTGGCGTCGGCACCACTTTCTACGTCTCACTCCCGCTGGTACAGCCGGGACAAGCGATCACGGTTGGGGATTAACAGGCAACATTATGGCGCATATCTTGATTGCGGAAGACGAGCGCGACATCCGAGAACTCATCATCATCACCCTCTCCCTCATGGGCGGCCATCAGGTCACGCCTACCGCTGATGGAGAGGAGGCTGTCCGCTTGGCGCAAGAGGTCATGCCGGACTTAATTTTACTCGATATGCGTATGCCCAAAATGGACGGGTTACAAGCATGTCGGGCGTTGAAAGCCCTGCCGGAAGTCAAATCGATTCCGGTGGTCATCTTGTCTGGGCGCGGCTTAGATGACGAGGTACAGGCCGGGTTAGATTCCGGCGCGGTATCCTACATCGTCAAACCGTTTGCCCCAGATGAACTCCTCGCGGAAATCAATAATCTACTGGCACGGGTCGGATGAGCGCAATCACTTTAGGCGGCGATTTAGTGCATTACGAGGTACTAGGCCGAGGCCGTACTGTCCTGCTCTTACATGGGTGGGTCGGTTCATGGCGTTACTGGGTTCCCGTTATGCAGCAGCTTCACCTCAAATACCGCGTATTTGCGGTCGATTTGTTTGGTTTTGGCGACAGCGCCAAAAATCCCCGGCGCTACACGCTGGATGAACAGGTACGGATGCTGATTCAGTTTTTACAAAGCATTCAACAGAAAAAAGTCGCCGTGGTCGCTCATGGCCTCGGCGCATGGGTGGCGGCGGAAGTGGCGCGCCGTGCGCCTGATACCGTCGCAAAGATGTTGCTCATCTCACCGCCGTTATTCGACCCCGGTGATCTCGCCACTCGCCCATTTCCGGTGCGGCCTCCCGTGTTGCCCGGTCAAAACGATGCAGACCGTACCATCTACAACACAGATCATCCGCCTACCGAGGATCACCCATTGGCCTCCATGGGGCGCGGTGGGTACACCAATGACACAGCAGATCGACGCACGCCAGAGTTGGATAGTTTTAGTTATTCCGACCCCACCATCCCCAATGCTCGCCTGATCAATCGCGCCAAGTTGGAAGAGGCCGCCCGCGCCCTAGCCGCTATGCGCGCAGCCGACAATACTGCCGTCAAGCCCAACGAGGATAACCCGCTCTATAAGCGGCTTTACGGTCAAGAACCGGCTGGTTTGCTCAACCGTACCATGCGCCGTACCGATGTCCAATACGAGAAGATGGTGCAAGACGTGGCGCGCACCGACGCCCGCGTTTTGATCCAGATGGCGACTTACTACGACGCGGGCAATGCCCTCGACGCGCTACGGCTATCGTCGATGCCAACCATGATCGTCCACGGCACAGAAGACCCGATTATTGACCTGCCCAACGAAACGGTCTGGAACTATTTGACTGCCGAAAAAGAAGAATTGTGCGTGCCTGTACCCTTGAGTTGCGGGCATTTTCCAATGTTTGAATATGACGCCTTCCCGCGTCTATTAAACGGCTTCCTTGATGCCCCAGACATCAGCAATCTGGAAATCAAGGAACGCTGGCGGCGGCGCTCGCGCTAAAAAGCAAGTGATGAGTGGGAAGTGATGACTGATGAGCATGTCAGACACACTTCCCCATCTATTATGCCCAACTATTTAGAAAGAAACGGTAACGCCCTCATGGACGCGCTGATTTTCGCCAACGGTGAAGCTCAAGATGGCCCGGCAGTCCGCCGATCCTTTGAAGAACTCGAAAATACGCTGGTCGTCGCCGCCGACGGCGGTGCGCGTAACGCCGCCGCTTTCGGCTATACGCCCGTCGTTGTGCTGGGCGACCTAGACTCGTTGGATCAATACGAGGCTGAACGTCTCGAAGAGCGTGGCACGACCATCCTGAGCTATAGTGCCGAAAAAGATGAGACTGACCTCGAATTGGCGCTGATGTACGTCGCCAAACAGGGCGTCAAGCGCGTGGTGATCGTCGGCGGTGTCGGCGGACGCCTAGATCAGACCTTTGCCAATGTCAATTTGTTGGCACTGCCCGACCTGATTGAGCGCGATGTTGTCTTGGTGGCGGGCAATCAGACCGTGCGGTTATTGCGCCCCGGCAGAAACATCCTACGCGGAGAAGTTGGCGATACTTTATCGCTGATCCCGATAGGCGGCTCGGCGCTGGGCGTCAGCACAGCTGGCCTGTATTATCCGCTCAAATCCGAACCTTTACGCTTTGGGCAAGCACGCGGCCTCTCGAATGTGCTGACTCACCCCAATGTGCAAATCCAGTTCAACACCGGCCTGCTTTTGGTGATTCACACCATCGGGCGCGCATGACCACGCTGAACACCGCCGCGACGATTGAAAAACGCTCGGCGTCCGGTCATCCGGTCACGCGCTGGCCGGGGCGCGTTGTGAATTATGACACACACCACCTCCTCCTAGAGTGTTTCTTTGACCGTGACTTGCCGGGTGAACACCCCGATGTCCGAGCAGGTGATCGCGTATTAGAGTGGTTTTTCACAGACTGTTGGTACAATATCTTTGAGTTTCACGATGTGAGCGATGACCATCTCAAAGGCTGGTATTGCAACATCACCCGCCCAGCCATCATCAGTGAGTCGTCTGAGGGTTTATTGATCGCTTGGGATGATCTCGCGCTGGATGTGTTCATCACTCCCGACGGGCGTTTTTTGTTGTTGGATGAGGACGAACTCGCCGAGTTAAATTTATCCGCCGACGACGTATCACGCATTTGGGACGCGGTGGATCAACTGCGAAGATTGGTGGACGAACACGCCGCGCCATTTGAGACCCTCCTGTAGGGGCGGCCTATGGGTCGCCCTCCCGTCTGTCCGAAAATAATACTGATAAAGGACTCACACCATGTCCAACATGATTGAAACCCGCGATTTAGTAAAACGCTTTGGCAAATTCACCGCCGTGGACGGCCTGACGCTAAACGTCCCCGCAGGGTCGATTTACGGATTCTTGGGTCCTAACGGCGCGGGCAAAACCACCACCATGCGCGTGCTGACCACCCTCACCCAGCCAACCTCTGGCGAAGCGTTCATCAACGGTTTTTCGGTGGTCAAAGACCCGGTATCCGTGCGCCGCGCCATCGGCTATATGCCGGACGAATTCGGCGTGTATGACGACCTGCGCGTGTGGGAATATTTAGACTTTTTCGCCGCGTGCTATGACATCCCAGAAGGCGAACGTCGCCGCCTGATTAACGACTTACTGGCGCTGGTAGACCTGACCGGCAAGCGCGAGGAAATGGTCGATAAACTCAGTCGGGGCATGAAGCAGCGCCTTTCGCTCGCTCGCACGCTGGCGCATGACCCCGCCGTCCTGATCCTAGACGAGCCGGCTTCTGGACTCGACCCTCGCGCCCGCATCGAAATCCGTGAATTGATGGTTGAACTCGCCAGCATGGGCAAGACCATCTTCTTCAGCACGCACATCCTCGCCGATGTCGAGACCATCTGCTCACACATCGGCATCGTCGAAGCCGGAAAACTGGTCATGCAAGGCAGCATGGATGAACTCAAAGCCCGACTGATGCCCCACCGCGAAATCGTCGTAACCGTCAAAGATGACGACGCGGCGCAAGCCGTCAAACGCGCCGCCATCGGCGTGATGGGTGTTTTGGGCGCAGAAATCCTATCGGCTAAGGCCGGGCGCTCACGGGTGCGCGTGGATTATCAGGGTGAAGACGAAGGCGTCGCGGCCTTAAATCAAGCCTTGATGCAAGCTGGCGTACAAGTTTTGGGCTTCAATGAAGAAATCCGCGACCTCGAAAGCGTGTTCATGAAAGTCACGCAAGGGATTGTGTCGTAGGCACAGCATTCTTGCCGTCCGTTTTTGGGCGCATTTAGGCCAAACGCATCAAATCTCAAATTTTGATGGACGCCCCGTTGGGTGCTACGCCGGGGATTTCTCGTGCGCCTTTGACGTGCCAGTCAGCGACGCTGGTTAAATCAATCACGAACCGTCGGGGCGAGGACATAAATCCGCCCTGACACCCCGTTCATTCCAATGCCATCATATAGGCCACCAAATCGGTGACTTGTCCCGCGTTGAGCGTATCAGCGTAATTGCGCGGCATCAGGTCGTCGCGCCACGGCGGATCAACCACCGCCAAAACATCAACGATGCCTTCGTGTAGATAAGTTCGCACATCTACGTCCGGTTTCTCAAATGCGATGCGCGCCACAATCCCTTTCAAATCCGGGCCTACCCGCCCGCCCGCGCCGGTGATGGTATGACACGAGATGCAGCCGCCCACGCCAAAAAACACCACTTGCCCGCGCTGCTCGGCGGTGATGGGCGCGGCGGTCTGGAGGAGCGTCGGAGCGGCCTCAGCCGTCCCTATAATCGGTGAGGGCTGAGGGCTACACGCACTCAACAACATTATTAAAAACAACCCTATCAGACGATTCATGGGGCGTGACCTCGTTAGAACGACCAGCGGCGGAAATGTTTTATTCCTTGACCCGGTGAAAAATCAGGCTGACGGTGATGATTGTGAACGCGACCAGCGACATCAAGGGGATGGTGATGAAGCCGTACCAATTAATCCAGCGAATGGTACAAGACACCGCGCCCACCGCGCACACCCCTTCTTCGACCAGTCCATAGGTCATCGCGCATTGATAGAGCGCGATGAGCAGGCCGATGATGCTCAACGGTAAAGCATAAGCCCGCACATTTTTGTCATCGCGCTTGAGGATCGCGGCGCCCAAAATCGCCACCAACGGGTACATCGCGATGCGCTGATACCAACACAGCGGACAGGGCGGGAATAGCATCACCTCGCTAAAATATAAACTGCCAGACATAGCGACTACGGCCTGTATCCATGCCAAATGCAACAGATTCGGACGGATTAAAGCGCGGGTTTGAGGGGCGACGGGTAGGTTCATGATGATAAAAAATCCTCGAAATATCGACAAACTATAGCCTCCATTATAGGCCGGCACGCGCTTAAATCGAGTGACTCGCGTCCTATCCTGACGGGGACAAATGTCACATCACGAGGCGATAAGGTTTGAATCTCTTTAACACAGTGATTTGTCCTAAAACATGCGTTACACTATGGCATTAATTGAAGGGAATTTTTGGCATGGATGTTTTTGTTTCATACTCGCGGCGCGATCTTGATTTCACGCGCATCGTCGTCCAAAAACTCAAGGACGCCGGACATGAGGTCTGGGTTGATTGGGAGGACATCCCTTATTCATCCGACTGGTGGAAAGAAATCACCCGTGGGATGGACAACTGTCAGGTCATCGTGGTGGTCGTCACGCCCGACTCGCTACGCTCAGATGTCTGCAACAAAGAGATTACCTACGCCCGTGGCAGTAACAAACGCCTGATCCCGGTGCTGCACCGCGATATCAATGAACCCGAAATGATGGGGTATTGGGTCGAGCAGAAATGGGAAAAAGATGCCAAGAGCAATTGGGAAATCGTGCGCGCCCACAATTGGCTGTTCTGTCGCACCGATGACGAATACGAAGTCGCCTTCACCAGCCTGCTGGATACCATTACCCGCAACCCCGAAAATACGCACTATCACACGCGCTTGTTGGTGCGCGCCCGCGAATGGCAAAACAGCGATAAACCCGGCAAAGGCCGCGATGAGGGTTTGCTATTACGCGGGGAAGATTTGCGCCAAGCCGAAAGTTGGCTGCAATTCAACCGCGCTCAAGAACCGCGCCCCACGCCCCTTCACTCGATTTATATCGGCGCAAGCGCCGCCCTCCGCACCCAAGAAGACGTCCGCGTAGCCCTACAAAGCAGTCGTCTGCGTCGTCTGGTGGCCGGGCTGTCTGTACTGCTAATCTTTGCGCTGATTTCCGGCGGCTACGCCATCAACCGATCCGATTTCGCCGAACGCAGCGTCATGACCGCCCTGTATGCCGAGTCGCGCTCCAACGCTATCGCCGCCACCGCCCAAGTCAATCTGTTAGAGGCGTGGGAAGCCCAAGCGCTCTACCGTGCTGACCGCGCACAAGGGGAGATGGATCAAAAACATCCGCAAGGCGCACTCTTATTGGCGCTCGAATCGCTGGAAAATTTTGACGAGGGTATTTTCAACACCAATAGCCAAGTCGCTCTCACCCGCGCCGTGACTTCCGACATTCAAGAGACGGCCTATTTCCCACATGACAGCGTGGTCAACCTCGCAGTGTGGAGCGCAGACCGCCAACGAGTCGCCACCATCGCAGCCTTCACCATCTCGGTCTGGTCAACCACCGACAGTAGCCTGATCGCCCGCCTGAACCATAGCAGTCGTTCGTTTGTGCGTGGCGTCACCTTCAGCGTGGACGGCGAGCATCTACTCAGTTGGGACAGCGATGGCGTGATACGACTGTGGCACATCACCGGGGACGAACCGCCCATCATCATGCGGCATATAAGCGGGACATTGGTCAACAGCGCGCAGTTCAGCCCGGATGAGTCGCACATCCTGACCGCCTCGGACGACGCCACTGCCGTCCTCTGGGATGCTAA
>Ga0105046_10014986_pt1 | contig 11930 bp, 12 predicted proteins | sample MAT03_FD_78385 | JGI IMG/M metagenome (GOLD analysis project Ga0105046, IMG submission 78385) | Freshwater microbial communities from Lake Fryxell liftoff mats and glacier meltwater in Antarctica - MAT-03 (megahit assembly) | ecosystem: Environmental > Aquatic > Freshwater > Ice > Liftoff...
ACCTCGGCGCTCACCAAAACTTGACCACTTGTGCTCCGATAGAGTTGCCCACCCCCGGAACCGAGTCCGCGCCGACCAACCACTGATGGGCAAGGCATTATCATCCCCGGCCCCGCCGGGCCGGTGGGTCACTCTCCGTGAGCATACCCGGGTCATTTCTCGCGAGTGCCGAAGCCTCGGAATGATCACGCCGCTCCTTGCCCTGCCTGAATTGTCTGCATTGCCCGTTTGAACGTGGAATAAAACCGCTTGCCCCAGGGACGCAGGTAGCTTCTTTGTGGAAGACGGAAACGTCACCCCCGCATGGCGGCGCGAGCAAGAACTCTGTCTCCAAATTCGGATCGCCCCAAACCCTGCTCGGCCCCGAAGTTGATGTCGCCTGTTTGAACGACAAGCGCGGGTTCCAGGTCGTCTGGATCAGGGATAGCCGGATCGTGGGAAGTCATCCGATGCGAAGGCGCCTTCGGCAAATGGCGGCTTCGTCTCGTAGGAATTATCAGCGTCGCGAGCGTCCGGGTCATGCCGGCGATTGACGAAAAATGGCGGGCCGCCTGAACTGCCGGATATGATAATGGCTTGCGTGAAAGGGATGGAATGAACCTGATTTTGATGATTGTGGCCGCCGTCTGTTTCGTCGTAGGCGGCGTATTCATGAAGCAATCGGAAGGCCTGACCAAGATTGGGCCCACCGTGTTGCTGGGGATTCTCTTTCTCGCCGGGGCGGGTTGTCAGGCGATCGCGATGCGGCGGGAAGAGCTGTCGGTAGCCTACATCTTCGTCCTCGGACTGGAATCCGTGCTGGCGTTCGCGGTTGGAACAGCGTTTTTCGGCGAAGCGGTGACGGCGACCCGGATTTGCGCGGTTGGGCTAATTACGCTGGGGATCGTGCTTCTGCGCGGCTGATCCGTTCATTCAAACAAGGCGAACGAAACCACGTTCGAACCATTCACGATGGCGACATACTGCTTGCCATCGACGGTGTAAGTGATCGGCTGAGACGTAATCTGCTGGCCGGTGTTGAACGACCAGAGTGCCTTGCCGGTCCGAGCATTAAGCGCCGTCAGAAAGCCCTGATCGTCCGCGCCAAAGATCAGCCCGCCCGCCGTGGACAGAAGGCCCGCCGCATAACGCCGCGAGTTGATCTGCTTGTACTCCCACATCACCTTGCCCGTAGTAACATCCAGCGCGCGAATAAACATCTGCCACGGCTCCTCGGGGCTCTCAATGTAGCCCGTCCCCATAAACGAATTCCCCCCGGGCCTGAATGTGTCGCGAGACTTGGTATTGATCCCGCAGCCTTCCTGCGCCACGATGTAGAACCAGTTTGTATCAGGACTGTAGGCCGGTGACATCCAGTTCGTGGCGCCGGAAGTCGCCGGGCAGGTTTTCGTTCCTTGCAAGCTGGGAATCACGCCTTCCACCCGAATCGGCCGGCCCTTCGCGGTCAGGCCGCTCGCCCAATTCAGCTCCTTGATAAACGGCGTACCGTGAAGGAACTCGCCCGTCACCCGGTCAAGTACATAATAGAAGCCGTTCCGGTTGCCCTGGACGAGCAGCTTGCGCGGTTGCCCCTTGTAGGCCGTGTCGACGAGGATCGGGATTTCGACGGCGTCCCAGTCATGCACGTCCCACGGCGTGGTTTGGAAGTACCACTTCATTTTGCCCGTGTCAGCGTCGAGTGCGATGATGCACTCGGTATAGAGGTTGTCCCCTTTCCTGACGTCGCCATCGAAATCCGGCGCGGGATTGCCCGTACCCCAATAGAGGAGATTCAACTCGGGATCATAGGAACCGGTGAGCCAGGTTCCTCCTCCTCCGGTTTTCCAGGAGTCGCCAGGCCATGTGTCGTGGTTGGGCTCGCCGGGGCGGGGAATCGCCTGCCAACGCCAGAGCCGCTCGCCGGTGTTGGCGTCATAGGCATCGAGAAATCCGTTGAGACCGTGATCGCTGGGGGCGATGCCCATGATGACCTTGTCCTTGATGATCATCGGCGCGGCGGGGGACCAATAGCCTTCAGCGGCTTCGGCGATTTTCGTCTCCCATAACATCGAACCATTGCGGGCATCCAGCGCCACCAGATGGGCGTCCGGCGTGCCGAGATAGACTTTGTTGCCGTAAACGGCGACGCCGCGATTGGGGCCCTTCTGAAGCGCCGGCTGTCGTTCGTAACGCCAGATTTCGCGGCCCGTCCGGGCATCGAGCGCATAGACTTCGTTGGGCTGGGAAAAGTACATCACCCCGTCGACGACGATGGGCACCGACTCCAGGCGGCGCGCGGTATCGACGTGATAGATCCACCGCGGAACGAGTTTCTTTACATTCTCGGCGTTGACCTGTTTGAGCAGCGAGTGCCGTTGCGAGTGATACTGGCCGTTATAGTGAAGCCAGTTGCCCGGATTGGGCTTGAGTAAGTCAGGGTAAGTGACTTGGGCGAATGAGACCGCGGCGGTGAGCAGGAAAAGGCGCATGGGTTATCTCCGGCTCCGTGCCTGACGGCTCAGGAAGGCGAGTAGATCTTGAAACTCGGACGCAGTAATCGATTTATCCACGCCGCCGGGCATGATGGATTTCGGTTGATAAGTCATGTCCTTGATCATCGCCGCGGTGAGTAAGTGGAGCTTGTTATCGAGTCCGAGTATCTGAAAACTGGTGTTGTGCTGGTTCTTGAGGAGGCCGGATATCGAGCGGCCGTCGACGGTCGTTACCTTGACCGGCTGGAAGCCGCGTGGGGGTACCGCCTTAGGGATGATCAGCGCTTCGCGGATCGCCGCCAGGCTGCGCTCCGCGCCGATATTGGAAAGGTCCGGGCCCAGAATACCGCCCCGGCCGTTGACCATGTGGCATTGGGCGCAATTCGCCTTCGACTGAAAGATTTGGCTGCCGTTCGCGGCATTGCCGGGGACGTCGAGATCGACGGCGGTGGCGCGGAGACTATGGACGTAGGCGATGATCTTGCGCACGTCGCCTTCAGCAAGCGGCGAGCCGGGCATTCCCGTGCCCTTGATGCCGTTCTTGATGGCGTCGTATAGCTCCTCGGACGTGGCCCGAAGGTAGCGGCGTTGGGCGCCAAGAGCGGGGGCGCGATCGCCGGCGCCGCCGTTGAGACCGTGGCACATCGTACAGGACCGGTTGTAGATTTCGTGGCCGGCCCTGGCTTCGGCGGCGTCAAAGCGAACGCGGCGCATGGCCCCGCGGCCGTTGGTTTGCGGGTTGGAAAAGACGACTCGCCCAAAGGCTTCCGGGGAGTGGAATGACTTCAGCGGCGGTGGAATGGGCGACCAACTGCTGAGTTGGGCGTTGGTCTTTCCGCCGATACGATTTACGTTAAGCCGCCACTCGTCGCCGTCGGCGGGAGGCGAATGGGCGGCGTCGCGGGCGAAGTTGCGGAAGGGGACCTTCATTTCGACGACCCAGTGCTCATCGGAGGCCATTTCGTCTTTCTTCGCGGCGCCGTGAAAGGTCGTGCGGTATTCCACGCCATCGGGCTCCCAGGTTGGGCCGAGGGTATACCAGTCGGCTTTATTCCGGTTGAGCATGGCGCCGATGGCGTTGATTTCCCAGGTGTAGTAATTGCCGGGTTTGGCAGGGTTGGGTGCGATGAAAATCTCCACGCAATCGTCCTTGGAGACCGGACCGTGGCGCTGCTTTTCGTAGGCGGAGATGTGTTTGTCGCGGACCAGCCAGGAGACGTAAAGATTTTCGTCATCCCAGAGCATTTTGGCGACGGTTTGCTCCTTGTCGCCCGACTGATACCAGTTGAACGTGAAGTCGCCCATGGGTTGCGCCTCGCGCCAGGCGGGTTCGTCGAGAATGGCGTCAATGGCGATGGGCGACGAGGCGCGCTGAATCGTGTATTGAGCGAGGGAGGGAAGGGCGCAAATGGCGAAGGCCGCGGCGCGGAGGGAGAGCATTGCCCAATATGATATCGAGTTGGGCGCAGAGAAATGACCGCCGATGGTCAGTTGACTGCCTGGCGCCTCAACTTTCCCCGCGAGATCGAAATTCACACGTGTTTCGATTGGGCCTCGACTTGCTGTACTTTTACAGGAGGAAACCGCATGTCGTTCGGAATTTACATACTTGGATTTCTGATATTGATTGCCGGATTGATCTATGGGGCTGTCATGCTCAAAATCTCGGGCCAGTGGATTGCGGTAGGCGCGATCGTCCTGTTCGGTCTGGCGATCCTGAAGGGCGTGCAAGCCACCCGTGGCCGGGATCCCTCCTAAAATTCCACTCAGGCGGTGGGCTATAACAGAAGGATGCCTGTCGCTATCAAGCACCAGAACGCCCGCGTATACTCACCGTCTCAAATCCTTTATCCGGAGATCTCCCACCAGACCTTCACCTACCCCGGGGATGAGGAGGCGCTGGCCGCGCTGAAGGCCGTGCCCGGAGCCGGTCCCCTAATGACGTGGCTGCAGGAGAACTTCACCGAGCAGATCACGTACCTGACGAACAACGAGCAGATGATCCGCGCCAGCGCGGATAGCTTTCCTTCGCTGCACGCCTTAACGGTGCGGTGCTGTGAGATTCTCTCGTGCCCGGTGCCGGAGCTGTACATCACGACCAATCCGGTGTTGAATGCCTACACGGCGGGGCAGCGCCGGACGTGCATCGTGCTGCATAGCGGCTTGATTGAGACGTTGACGCCCGACGAGCTGTGCTTCGTGATCGGCCATGAAATCGGTCATATCAAATGCGCCCACGGGCTGTACCGCCAACTGGGGGACCTGCTGATCAGATACTGGGAAATGCTGGCCTCCGTCGTACCCATACCTGGGCTGGGACTGCTGCGGGCGCCATTGCTCATCGCCTATTGGGAGTGGTACCGGCGCGCGGAATTTACGTGCGACCGGGCGGCGCTGTTATGCGTCCAGGACTTGGAGCCGAGCATGCGAGCCCTATCCAAACTGGCCGGAACCGTGGCCGGGTACGAGGATGAAGTCAATCTGGAATCCGTCATCCAGCAGGTAGAGGCGAAGAAGGACGTGAACAAGCTGGTGCTGCTCGTCTCGATTCTGGAGAATGCTTCCAATACCCATCCGTTTATACCCGTGCGGCTCAAGGCGCTGCGGGAGTATGCGGCAGGTGAAGAGTACCGGCGTGTATTGGCCGGGGATTACAAGCGGGACGCTCTCGGGCTGCACGAGGGTGGCGAGCGGTTCAAGTGCGGCTGCGGAACTTTGGTCAACACGAAACTCGCCTTCTGCCCCCAATGCGGGCGGCCCGTGAATGCGGCGCCTGTCGCTGCTGGTTGTGTCCAATGCCAAACGCCGCTACCGCCGGGTACCCGTTTCTGTCCGAAGTGCGGCGGGAAGCAGCCCATGGCGGACGCGCCGGAGGCATCGGCGATCGATCAATGGAAGAATACGGCATCAAGCTTCTTTAAACGGTAGCGGAAAACGTCGTGGGATCGAAGGCGTGGGTGGGCCGGTACTCATCGACACACCAGCGGACGCCGCGATCGAAAGTGATCTGAAGCAAAACGCCGGAGTCTGAGACGCGGCGGTGACGCGCCTTGCCCGCGTATCCGCAGGGGCTCAACAGCACGGGAACCGCGCGACTCGGGGGATAGTCGGCCTCCAACAGCAACAGGGCTCCCGACGGATGGATCTCTTCGAGAATTGCCGCGGCGCGCCGGAAAACGCCACTGTCATCGGCCCATTCCAGCTGGACAAGATCAGAACACAACAGCGTTGCTTTGTTTCGGAGTGGCACAAGAATCTTTATCGGCGAGGGGACCGTTTGCCCTAATCAAATTGCTGATGGAAGAAGCCTTACGCCGCTGGAGTAGAGGGTAATAGCGCCTTGCCGTTGTGGGATGAAGGCGATGTCTCAGGAAGCCGCTGTAGCGGCCGTTTACGGTGAACTGCACAAGATAGCCGTGATTCACTTGAGCCGGACCGGGCGCCACCCGAGTTTGCAGGCTCGTCGCGAACCATGCGCAACGTCTTGATTGACGCCATTCGCGCGCGAATGGCACAGAAGCGAGCGGGCGAAGCCGAACGGATGGAATGAACAGGTCTTCAACGCGGTCCCAGATGCTACCGGCGCTCATGCCCTCATTTTGCGGGCTGGGGAATGGTCCAGAGGAAGAATTTCTGGCTAAGGCCGGTATACTCGTCGTCGGTCTCGGCGAGATTGGCTTCCTTCTCCGCTTTCCAATCGCCCATGTCGAAGGTGTTGGAGACGACGCGGGCGCCGGGCTTCAAGTCCTGAATGAGCTTGGGCTTGAGCTTCAGATTGATGCGAGGCAGGAGGAAGAGCGTGACGACGGTGGCTTCGCGGAAGTCGGCTTCGAAAAGGTCTTTTTCCTCGAAACGGACGAGGTTCTCGACCCCGGCCTTTTTCGCGTTCTCGCGGGCTTCCTTAATACGGTCGGGATCGATGTCGAAGCCGACGCCGCGAGCGCCGTAGGTTTTCGCGGCCTCGATGACGATGCGGCCGTCACCGCAGCCGAGGTCGTAGAGAACGTCGGTCTTTTGCACTTTGGCCAGTTTCAACATTTCGCGTACGGCGACTTCCGTGGTCGGCACGTAGGGTACGTCGAGCGGACGCTTCTTGGCCTGCTGGGCGGTGAGCGTTGTGAGCGCGAGCGCGGCGAGGAGTGTGCGGCGTAACATGCCCGCGATTATGACAGCTTTTTACCCCCTCTTCTATACTGGTAGGATTCTGCTGCTTCACTGCCCCGTCCGTGACTGTCAACTGCCGCTAGCGCGCGAACAGCGACGGTTTGTATGTGGGCGAGGCCACTCCTTCGACGTTGCCAAGAGCGGGTATGTCAACCTGTTGCAGCCGCAGGAGCGGCGGTCGAAGAACCCTGGCGATACGGGGGAGGCGGTGTTGGCGCGGCGGCGGTTGCATGATCGCGGCGTGACGGCTCCGCTGTTAAAAGGGATCGGCGGCGTGTTAGCGGCTGGGCCGGAGGATGCAGTGCTCGACGCGGGCTGCGGCGACGGCTACTATCTGGGGAGCCTGGCGCGGGAATGCGGCTTCGCGGCATGCGGCGTGGACATCTCGATCCCCGCGGTTGACGCGGCGGCGCGGCGTTATCCGGAGTGCCAATGGCTGGTGGCCAACGCGGATCGGGCGATTCCCTTCGCGGATGGGTCGTTTGACAAGGTCATATCGATCACGGCCCGGATGAATGCCCCGGAGTTCCGGCGCGTCCTCAAAAGCGGCGGGAGGCTGTTAGTGGCCATTCCCGCCCCTGACGACCTGATTGAACTTCGCGGCGCGGGGCGGGACCGGGCGGAGCGGACCATGGCGACGTTCGCGGATGGCTTCTCGCTGCTCGCCCAACGGCGGGTGACCACGACCGCCGCGCTCGATGCGGACGCGGTGCGCGACGTCCTGCTGTCGATTTACCGGCCTTTGCAAGCGGAGCCGGCCGTGGCGAAGCAGGTGACGTTCAGCCTGGAGTTGCTGCTGTTTGAGCGAACATAGAAGAGTGGATTCGTTGAAGCGGTTTTTGACTCCTAGACAGTTGGTCACATTGGGGCTATTGATCGGCTCCTTCATGGGCTCGATGGAGGCGACGGTGGTCGCGACGGCGATGCCGACGATTGTGGGCCAGTTGGGCGGGTTGAACGTTTACGGCTGGGCGTTCTCGATCTACGTATTGGCGTCGAGCGCGGGCATTCCGGTGACGGGGAAGTTGAGCGACATTTTCGGACGGCGGATTGTCTATGTCTGGTCGATGGCGCTGTTTCTGATGGCGAGCCTGCTGTGCGCGGTGGCGCCAACGATGCTGTGGCTGATCGTCTTCCGGGCTTTACAAGGCTTGGGGGCGGCGGGCTTGCTGCCGCTGGCGATCATCATGATCGGGGATATGTTCACGTTCGAGGAGCGGGCCAGGGTGCAGGGCTTGTTCAGCGCGGTGTGGGGCGTGTCGAGCATCGCGGGACCGCTGTTCGGCGGGTTTCTGGTCGACGGCATCGGATGGCCGAGCGTGTTCTACATCAATATCCCCTTCGGGCTGCTGTCGGCCTGGCTGGTTTGGCATTGGTGGGTGGATCAACATGAGCTGGCCGCCGGCGAGCCGTATATTGATTACCCTGGGGCACTCGCGGTTACGGCAACGGCGGTCGTGCTGTTGCTGGCGCTGGTGGATGTCGTGAGCTGGCATGGCGCCGGGTTGCTGGTGTTGAGCGCAGGTTTGGCGTATTTGGCTTACCGCATCGAGCGGGCGAGTCCGGATCCAATCATCCCGCTGGGGCTGTTCCACTGGAAGCTATTCTCGGTGGCGATCCTGCACTCGATTGTGATCGGCTGGCTGCTGAGCGGGGTGACGGCGTATGTGCCGTTGTTCGTGCAGGAGGTCCAGAAGGGGTCGGCGACGGAAGCGGGCGCGGCACTGTCGCCGATGCTGCTGGCGTGGGTGATATCGAGCACCGTGTGCGCCAAGCTGATGTTGAAGACCGGGTACCGGATGCCGGCGCTGTATGGGATGGCGGCGGTGATCGCCGGGAGCGGACTGCTAGTGCTGATGCGGGCCGATAGCCCAAGGAGCCTGCTGCTGGCGAGCATGCTGGTGATGGGCTGCGGGTTTGGCTTCACGGTGCCGGCGCTCCTGATCGCGGTGCAGACGACGGTGGAGCGGCAGAACATGGGGGCGGCGACGTCGATGATTCAGTTTTCGCGGTCGATGGGCGGGAGCATCGGGGTGGGCGTGATGGGCGCATTCCTGAACTGGGAAGTGGGCCGGACGGGGTTCGCGGTGGCGCTGCAGCGGACGTTCTGGGTGGCGGCGGTGGTGACGTTGGTGGGACTTTTTATCACGTTGGCCGCTCCTCCGCTCTCGGCCGAGGAGATGGGGCGGCGGCGGTAGGCGGGACGCTATACTCGCTAGTTGATGCGGATGTATTGGGCGGTCTTCTTTTGGACTTTGACGGTGTGGGGCCAACGGTTCCCGATGAAGTTTGTGGGGGAACTCGGGCATCTGTCCGTGGGGCAGCGGATGGGGCCGGCGCGGGCTCAGGCAGAGGGCGTCGTCCAGATAACGGGCACCGCGTGGAAGGTCACGATCGGTGTGACCGGCGGTATTGGCTGGACCGAACTATTTACAGCCGATTTCGACGCGGACGGCCGGATGGACTACCTGATCGCGGAGCACTTGTCGGGGTGCGGACATTGCATCGGTTTTACGACGGTTACGGTGCTGCTGTTCGATGGGCGGGGGCGGCCGGCGCCATGGCAGTTTGGCGCCTATTTGCCGCGGGGTCCGGGATTCGAGAATGCGACGTTTCCGTTTTTGCCGGTTCGCGTGACGGATACCGATCGGGACGGCCGGGCAGAGTTCGTGGTCACCGATTGCAAGCAGTATCAAGAGGAAATTGTTTCCGGGGTCTACGAGGCGCGTGAGGGCCGGTTGAGGCCGCGTGGTGTAGCGGAGTTGTTACCCGGTTATGGCGGAGCGTTGGACGGGCGGATTGAAGAGATCCTTGGAGACGGAATCGGAATGGATGGTGAGGCGGAGATTCGTATTGCGGGGCAGCGCGGAAAAGGCTGGCCAAAGCAAGTGATCACCGATACGCCGAACGGGCGAGAGATCGATATGTACGGGGGCTGGGATAAGATGCTCAGCGCGATGCGAAATGGGTTTCCTGTGAAGCGGCTTGGTGACTCCGGTTGGTTGCTGGTGGACGGAACGGCGTCGGCGGATCGGGCCAATGTGGTGGTGGACTTGGAGGTGGCCGGGGTTTCTCGGGCGCGGATTACGCCGGTGGCTCCTAAGGGCGGATGGACTCGCAGCAACGGCGGAACGCTGGAGGAGTTGCTGCCCGACGGCGTGACGATTCGGACGTCCCATATGGCGATGCAGCACACGGTGACGGGAGAGACACGATACGCGCGGCCGCCGGGGGCGCGAAGGTTGACGGGGATGGTGGAACTCGGGGATTTCGAGTTGACTGAGTGGGGGCCTGGTTTTTTCGCGTTGCATTCGGGACGCGGGGAGTTGATTTCTTCGCGGGTGCGGTTGGCGGTAGAGGGCGAGTTGGCGGTGACTCAAGAGGGAATTATGTTGCTGCGGGGCAGCGAATCGATTACGGTGCGGGGGCGATTGCGCTGGCGGCGGGAGTAGGCCGGAATTTGGGTTAACCTAGAATTATATGCGATTGGTGTATGCGTTCTGCTTCGTCTCTGTTTTGGGCTTCGCTGCGGATAGCGGCAAGCCGAGCCCGGTTACCTTTAACAAAGAAGTTTTGCCTGTGTTGCAGGCCAAGTGCCAGACTTGCCATCGGGCGGGGGAGGCGGCGCCGTTTTCGCTGCAGACCTACGCGGAAGCGCGTCCTTATGCGAAGGCGATGCGGGAGGCCGTGTTAGCGAAGCGGATGCCGCCGTGGTTTGCCGACCCGCATGTGGGCGGGAAGTTCGCCAACGACTGGTCATTGGCGGAAGCCGACATCAAAACGCTGGTAGCGTGGGCGGATCAGGGCGCGCCGGAAGGTAAAAAAGCGGACGCTAAGCCGAATCCGGTATTCACGAATGGCTGGCGGATTCCGGAGCCGGACCTGGTATTGGAGATGCCGACGCCATACGTGGTTCCGAACAAGGGTACGGTGGAGTACACCTACTACATTCTGCCGACCGGCCTGACGGAAGATAAATGGGTGCAGATGGCGGAGGCGCGGCCGGGCGCGCGGGCGGTGGTTCATCACATCATTGCGTTTGTCCGGGATCCGGGCTCTAAGTGGCTGGATGGAGGCCCGGTGCGTGAGGGCTTTATTCCTGGGAAGGGCGGCAGGGGCGGACCGGATGGGTTCCTGGCGGGGTATGCGCCGGGGACTTTGCCGACACAGTTACGGCCGGGTCAGGCGATGTTGTTGAAGGCCGGTAGCGACATTGTTTTCCAGATGCACTATACGACGAACGGGACGGCCGCGCAGGACAAATCGAAAGTGGGAATTGTGTTTGCGAAGGAGCCGGTGAAACAGCGCGTCCACATGCTGCAGGTGCAGAACGGGCGGTTCACGATTCCGGCGGGCGCGACGGATCATCCGGTGGCGGCCGCGATTACTTTGGGGGCCGATGTCGAGTTGCTGGACTTGCAGCCGCACATGCATGTGCGAGGGAAGTCGGCGTTGATGAAGGCGGTTTATCCGACGGGCGAGGAAGAGAAGCTGCTTTCGATCAAGTGGGACTTCAACTGGCAGTTGGCCTATGAGTATGCGCCGGGGAAGATGATGCCGAAGGGTACGCGGATCGAGGGTTTGAATACGTATGATAATTCGCCGAACAATAAGTACAACCCGGATCCGACGGTGGCAGTGAAGTGGGGCGACCAGAGCTGGGAAGAGATGATGATTAACTTCTTCCGTGTGGCTGTAGATGTCAACGTGAAGCCGAGTTCGCTGATTATGCGGACCCAGGCGAAGCCGGCGGCGGATTAGTTTTTCTCGGCCTGCCCGAAGTTTGATGACACTTCGGGCAGGCGAGAAGGCCCTGCTGGATATTCGGTTTTCAAAGATCGGGGCCGGATTGCCGACGATGGTTTTGGCCAAGATCGGATTTACGGCTGGTCACGCGGGATTGAAGGACACACTTCGAGTGATGCCCTCAGGCGCTCAGAGCATTCCGACGCTGCGTTTTGAGGTTTACGCTACCCTTCTGGGTATGTCGGGCATGTCGTCCTCGATGTCGATGCCATTGGCGACGTCGTCGGGCGGCAGGATGATGATTTCGCGGTTCGGATAGAGCTTTTTGTAGTAGGCGATGACCTCGGGGAGGTTCTCAGTGATGAATATGGGCGGTTCGGTTTCTTGCGTTTTTTCGGGCTCGTTGTCTGTGTTTTCAATGGGTTGCGGCGAAGGTTGCTGGGTTCGCACGGAGGCGGTGGCGAAATTCTTATGGACTTCGCGGAGTTGACGTTGGAGGCGGCCGATGCGGACACCGAATTGGTCGATTTGGCGGTTTAGACGGTGCAC
>Ga0105046_10014988_pt1 | contig 11930 bp, 5 predicted proteins | sample MAT03_FD_78385 | JGI IMG/M metagenome (GOLD analysis project Ga0105046, IMG submission 78385) | Freshwater microbial communities from Lake Fryxell liftoff mats and glacier meltwater in Antarctica - MAT-03 (megahit assembly) | ecosystem: Environmental > Aquatic > Freshwater > Ice > Liftoff...
CAATTGCAACGTCGGCAGCACAGTTGCTGATGCTGCCGTTCCCGATCCAATGTTCGCCATACCATCTCGCCTTGACAGTCTTTGCTAGGGCAAGACAGGTACGGACAAATGTGACCACCCGATATTTCTAGCCATCCTATCGGCGGTTTCTCGTAGCCAAAACTTCTTTCGCTTTCCGGAGTTGCGCCGAAAAGCGTCGCAATTACCAGTTTACGTTTCCCATTGGCCTTCAGCAGTGAGTCCAGTTTTCGAGCCTGCGAATAGGCCTCGGCCAGTTGGTCTTTCAGCAACTCATTTCTCGGATAGATCGCAATACACCTAGTCCAGTCGCTGGAGTCGATCGACTCGACGATAGACAGAAAGGCTGGTAGGTAAAACGAGAGCGTCTTCCCGCTACCTGTGCCAGCACAAACAATCGTTCCTGATCGTCTCCCAATCTTCAATTGACGAAGCACGTTCTCTGTCGCTCTTGCCTGAAACACCGCCAACTTCATCGACTCACCATCGGGCAGCAAAAGGATTGAGGCCAGTGCGTTCCGTTGTAGTGGTGATAACGGATTGCTTTCTTCAATTCTTGAACGGACATCATCGGCGGTCAGTTCTCTTTTAGGTACCGACCTCGGACGAAGCATAAAACGAAAGTCACCAACCAGCGGTTTCGCAATTTGCCAACGCCGATCCCCACCTTGAAGGTGTTTCGGGAATAGCTGCCGCAATCGAGAGAGAAGTCGAACTGTTTCGCCCATACGTGTCCGGTATTTTTGACGCATACCGTCTCGAAATCCGTAGAGCAAACCGATGTCCTCTAAGCCTTCTTGGAACTGCTCATCATCTTCATACTCGCTCCACAAATCGTTGTCTTCGAGAAACGTCTCGCACAATGCAGCCATTTCGTCCGAGCTAAACGAACCATCCACAAGCCCCCACGCCAGGAGTTTTGACTCCACACGTTCAAGCGAGTTAAGAAATTCGAGTCGATGGTCGTCTACTTTCACGCGTTTCTTTCCTTATTTACATCGTGGTGATGCGGTACTTTGCGGCAACGTTGTTTTTATGTAGCCAAACTCGGACTTCTTCGGTGAGTAAGTCTATCGAAGCTCCGCTCCGCGATTCGGCGGCCTCCAGGAACTCTTGCACCTTTGGGTCATCAGCTACGTCGGGCAATTCCGACATCATTTGTCGAATGTCCTCCCAGATGGTTTCAATTTCACGGAGTTTTTCTTCATTAGCTGGCGGCCTCTGGGCTAAACTCCTCGCGTACTTCGCTCGGTCTTTAATTCTCGAAGCTATCGCAACAGATCCCTTCAGTCGCTCTGCTTTAGTTAGCCGCACGGTGTCGACCGATGGCTGAGCTTTCGGGAGATATTGGTCCCAAGTTGCTCCCGCAACCGCGATTCCTTTATTTGCAAAACTATTTAGTGCACGCGTCATACCCGCGAGCGTTTGTTTTTTTGTCATGCTCAAAGGGTCTATCCGCAACGCTTCACGCATATTTCGAACTGATTGGATTGATTTACTCGAATCTAAATTGTCGACGATTTCTGTTCGTCTCGCTAAAGCGTTAAGAGAACTGGTCGCCGAAAGCACGAACTCGCGTAACTCAAGCAATTCAGTGCGTCGAGACTCCAAATGTTCAACTACGTTTTCTCGCTCTTCAGCTTTGGCGACTTCTTCAAGTTGTGCCCGAAGTTTCTTGCACTCGTCAGCAATCATGTATTATCCTTTGAGTAGGGGGCAACAGCGTCTTCAAGTTCTTGCAGAATCTTATCAACATCAGCTTTTTTCATTTCAACCACATCTGGAGTCCATGCCAGAATTCGGCATTGGGCCTTGCCAGCACGTTCTTTGAGGAACTTCGAGCAGGTCTCAGCAAATTCAACCAGCAATGCATGGGTCTGAATGTCGAGTCTGGCAATAGCAGTCATACGTGTCGCTGGGTCGTCGCCGGAAACGATCGCCTCTACTTGCTCTCCGACTTCTTTCACACGCGCATCTTTGAATTTTTCGGCGAGCATTCGCAACTTACTAACGGAGACATCGCCTTTGAGTGCGTGCTGCTCGGAAAGCGAGCAAACTTCTTCTAAGTCCTTGAGCAATTCGTTCTTGTCATAATCCTTGCCTAGCTCAGCGACGATTAGTTTTGATTGATCAGCGATCCGCTTTCGACGCTCTTCGATCTTCGAATTACCGAAACGGATGATAAAGTTATTGATGTGCTTCTCGATCGCCTTCATATTATCGGGGCCATCGCCCTGGGGAAACTTCTCGGAGACCTTCCATGTTTTTCGGAAATCTTGAATGACCTCCAAAAGTTGTGATGCATCGATGGCATGGGGTATATTACCCCTGCTTCCTTGCATAGCAGCAACGCGTTCGAGTAATTCTTCTCGCAAGAGTTTCCGGTTCGCCGAGAGTTCTTCCAGAAAGTCGGCCCACTCTTGATCGTCGTCATCGTTGGTTCGTTCCGGTGAGACAGTGAAGACCGCGTCGACTTGGCTGACATCATCTACTCGATGCGCCATTTCGATATTCAATTGCCGTGCTTGCCACAGCAACGACTGGACAAGTGATGGAACAGGAAAGCCCTCGACACCCTTGTACCTCGAGCGAATCCAGTTTGTCGCAGATTCAAGGTATCGATCAACGAAGTTTGATAACGCGATGTAATCGGTATCGGCTTGTTCGTAGTCCCATCCGTTATAGTATTCGTACCGAAGCATTGCTCGGATTGCTGGGAACACAAAATTGGCTACTGCGATATCTTCAAACTCTTCATCACCTGCCACTAAGACAAACGCATTTTCAATTCTGGGTGGATTGCCTTTTGCACGCGGGAGATAAATTGTCTTGTGGCTATTTTCTGATGGCTTCACTGATCCTAGAAGTTCAGCTTCCCAGTTAATTGAATGTAGGATATGAGTGTTGATCCAAATTCGCACTTTGTTGGCTTCGCCTTGCCCCAGAAACCCGCCGCCGCGCCATGCTTCAAGTTTCTCCACGAATTGCCGAATCGGCAGCGGTTCACGTTCGACAATATCCTCGCCACTATCTTTTTGCTTTTTTGAGATGTCGTCGGTAGACGGCTTGTCTGCCCTGGTTAAAGGCTTTAGTGGTTCCGGAGCAACTACCGACTTGCTGCCATCGAGCGGTTGCATACCGAAGGTTTCGAAAACGCCTGTCGGCAAACTCGCGTCAGAAAGTTTTTCTGGTTTTCCAGCCCAAAAGTGCAAAAGATACAAATACCGTTCGCGCCGGATCGAGTCACTTTCTTTACGCGATACTTCGGAATCTAAGTCAGATGAAATTCGTTTCTTTGGAAAGCCGAGAAAGTTCTCGGGAGGAAAAGCACCGCGTTCAAAACTGATACGTGCATCTTTAACGACTGGCAGAATAACTTCGTTAATTACACTACGTGGGTGAAACTTTAGGCGTCCATGCTGATCCCGAAGTCGCCAATCAGCGATCGTCGAAATGGCCGTTTGGTTGAATGGAAAGAGACTGTACTTATCAGCGGACAGTCCGAAATTCGCGAGTAAACCAATTTCATCCTGCTCTGGAGCAAGATACTCCATCGCATTAGGTGCCTTTTTGCCGACATTTGCAGAATCTGCGTAGTATTTTTCAAGTCGTTTTGCGCCAATCCTTGCCGCGTTCACATAGGCTGCAACAAAGTTGCCAATCTGATTTGTGACGTCGTCTTCGGATTCATCGTCGTCTGATTTGATCCACCATCCGTGAACTGCTCGAGTTAGAACAGTGTCCAAGTTTGCATCGAAGAAGTAGCCTTCCGTTACAGCTAGCGCGGTCCGAATCGTGCAAGCTTCAGCCTCGCCGCCAACCTGGCCTTCGCGACGGATTGCATCCAGCAAGGCTCGTTGCACGCCGGCAAGTACAGCAAAATCTTCTACGAGTAAAACCAGTTCGCGTCCGTCCTTGAGCAATTGTCGACGAACGTCGTAAAACAATTCGGACAATGAAGTATCCGCTGGCGTTGCTAGCGGTTTAATCGCTTCATCGACAATATCATTGAGAAGTTTAACAGCTTCTTCAATTTGTTTGGTGCTCGTCGTTCGCTGAAGTCGGTCAAGATACCGGCCTGCGATCGGTCCTGCTTCCTTGATCTCGTTCGCAAGCTCATTCGGGATCAGGAAATCCGCGTGCTCAAACAGACGTCGAGGCGAATCAGCCGCTGAAGTGTCCTTTGTCAGGTGGCGTGCGAGTTCCGAGATGATTCCTGCACGTGACGGCGTACCTTTCATGAACAAAATCTCGGTCGCAGGGTCTTTTAGCAAAGATGGCAATGCTCGAGGGTCACCATGTCCGATCCAAAGTTGATCCTGCTTGCCAAGTTCTCCCCCGCTCTGTCGTGATTTCTCTTTCCGCTCTAAAGCGATTGCATGATTTCGCTCAATGGCTGTCAGCAACTCCGCACGAATCCGCTGCTTCGCGCCAATTTCGTCCATCTGCTCCCGTGCAACTCTCAACTGTCCACGGATTTCTTCGTATCGCGGTCCTTCAAGTCCATCCAGAATTCGGCCTAGCGCAGACTTCAAGCTTATGCTCTTCGGGATAAGGATTACATGCCGCTTGTCACGATCCTCCCGTTGCCGAAGTTGTACTTTTAGCCAGCGAACCAAATGAGATTTTCCAATTCCCGATCCTCCTAGTATTGGTAAAATCACACGCCCGCTGGGTTCGTCACGCAGGAACTCATTTAGAAGTTGGTTCTGAGACATGTTTTCCGCCTGATCCGTTTGGAAACTGCGACGAACAAACCGCATCTCTTGGTGAACGGCCAAGAACACAGCGTCGGACGGATTTTCAGCCTCTGGTGTGATGCACTCCAGGCAGTCGGTTTCGGTAGGCCAAAATTTAAGCAGATTCATTTGGCATCTCCGCGCTGGACGTGGGTAACAGTTTGTGCAACGCTTCCGCCGCGACCAATCAATCTGAGTTGCGAGTCCGAGTCAGAACGCTTCTCAAGTCGAATGACCCCTTGTGACTGGAGTCTTAGCAGGGAACGAGAGAGCGAGGTTGAAACATCCGATACTTCAGGAGACTTCCATTCTTCTTCTCGAAGCTTGTTTTCGACTTCTCGCCTATACTCGCCCCCATCTATTACAGGTACCAACTCAGCCAACTGACTGACAAAATCTCTTACGGAAAGCTCGATTTTTTTCGGCAGAAGTGTCATGACCTGCTTTGCGATTGCAGCAGTTGGATCAATAATAAACTCTCCGCTTGAGACTCCCGTTTCGTATCCGCCAAAGCCGAGAAACGTTCCCCATGATGTGAAGCCATTCCACCGCGTGCTGTTTGTGAATTGTCGCTCTACGCCGGCCATCTTGATCTGCTTAACGTATAAATCATCAGCCTGCTGGAAATTCGAGGGCCGGAATCGGTGAACATCTTGAGCTAACATCCATGCAGTCAAACGGCACATGTCGGCGGATTGGTTTTGGGTTTTCTCCCAAAACCGTTCATTATTTTGAGGCGAATAGATAAGTTGCCGGAGCGCGTCGGTCAGTTCCGTGAGCGTAAAGTTGCGTTTGGAAAATTTTGTCGGCAGTTCGTCGCTAAATCGTATTTGGTCGTCTTCTTCCAGGAACAAGCCAATCTGCGTCCATCGTCTAAGTGTCTTCTTGGCCATTTCTTGATCCGTTATTGACTCTGGTGCACATAGCCCCAGTAATTTGTCTTTCTTCATAGGGCCAAAGGCCAGCAAACATCTTGCCAAAACTATCAAGACGTTGAACAGGCCGTCGGTAGGTTGATTCAGGATGCTCATTATTGCCTCAATCTCAGGTCTAGGTCGTAATCGCGAACATGGTGATGTATACTAAAAAACAATTTCCCCGATGATGAATCACGTGCATCTTCGGGGGCGAAAATGATGTGAAAGGGCCGCTCCATATTTATAAGTTCTCTTGTAATAATAGGTGATGCCCCGTCGAACAGGAAAGTTGCCCTGGGTAGTCGTAAATCGTTTTTCCGAAGATCGTAGGAACCTAGCGGACTGGCGACAACGAGTCGCCGCGGGGAGAATTCATGAATACGTTTCCAGTCGCTTTTAGATTTCCAAGCCTCCGGGATGGCAAATTCGTCCACGCCGCGCCTGGCCAACTGTCGAATGAATTCAAGACACAAATCCAACCGTTCGCGATCGCTGTGTGAATTGTCCACGCGAACATAGACGACTGGAAACTGTACGCGAAACAAAGATTTTAATTCTGCCACATTGCCATGCTCAATACATTCGACTAAGTCGGGTTCTGGGTGACTGAAGCGTTGACTTAATTCGACTTTGTCCGCCCGACACGTCGGACAACCCGAACAGCAATGCTGAGGCGAAGAACCGCCGTTGGCTGTCTTGAGCGTGTATGTCTCTCTAAGCAATTTGCCAATCTCAACGTTGCCGGCTAGCATCTGTTTCATTCGATCGAATGAATCTCGACTGGCTGCATACATTCTGGAACGCTCTGGTTGCACAACCGTTTCCCAAACGTGTTCATTGAGGTGATCGTCATTCAGGATTGTCAGAAATGCGGTCGAGAAATACTGATCCATTGCCAGTTGACGCCGCGACTTGAAAGCCTTTTCGGTTTCGTTTTCTACACGGTCTACAATCGGAGGTTCCTGCGATTCCAGACGAATGATGCCTGCACGATTCAATAGAATCAGAGTTCGGAGGTTCCATGCGATATTCGCCTTGCTGTCCTGGCTAATATGTGCGAGTCGCGTCTTTAGATTCACACTCCACATCCTATTGTCTATGTACCTAGCATCTCTACCTTGGATTAAACTAGCCCACTTCTTCAATCCCAATTCCGTCGAAATGATTGTGTTCTTACTTATGCTTTGTGCTGTTGAATAGTCGGCCTTAAAACATGGCAATAATAATGAAACCGACGCACAACCATCTCTCCCCGCTCTACCTACTTCTTGATAGAAACGATCAATCGACTCAGGGATGCAGGCGTGAATTACAGCACGAACATCCGATTTATCCATCCCTAGTCCAAACGCAGAGGTCGCTACTACGCAATCAATATCGCCTGCACGCCAAAGGTCAATAACGTTCTCTCGTTTGTCGTCGGGCGTGTCGCCATGAACGCATCCGACCCGCCTAATTCCAAGTTGCTGAATCTTCTGGTGCCAGGCGTTAGCATCGTCCTTGGTGGTGACGTACAACAAAAACGGTCGCGGTGCTACGCGAATAAGTTCGATCACTTTTTCGTCTCGTTGGCTCTTCGTCTCAGAACTCGATTGCCAATACTCGGGTTCCGGACGTAAGGCTACCGCGTTGACCGAATCAAAGTTCCCATCGGAAAAAAGAGTCTCCAAGACATCGAAACTTTCCTGTGTCAAGGTTGCAGACAATAGGAGCGTACGGAATGCCGAACCGGGCGGACAGCGTTTTACAAGTTCCCTTCGTAGGCCACTCATGGCCTGAAACTCCGGGCGAAAATCATTGCCCCATTGAGCGACCAGGTGTGCCTCGTCAACGACAAAGTATTTGAGCAAACCTTTTTCAGCAGTTTGGTAGAGTGTTCGACTCAGCGAACTGACGAAACTTTCCGGCGACGTGATCAAGATGCGTTGGGTGTTGGATTGCAATCGCTGGAAGATCGATTTACGCACTTCCTCTTTCAAACCGCTATGCAACGCCATCTCCGCCGGAAGGCCACCGGGTACGTTGGGGTATTTCTCTCGCAATTGCCTCTCTTGATCGATCGCAAGAGCGATCGTGGGAGTGATCATAACGGTCAATTCGTTTTGATTGCTCACCAGCGAGGGTGCCCAAGCGACGAGACTCTTGCCCGTTCCCGTGGGTAAATTAACGACCAATGTGCCACCAGGTTTAAGGAAAAATGCGCAACGAATTGCCAATCGTTGCCCTGGGCCTTGGTAACCATTGAACGACAACTTCAGGCCGTACTGCAACGCGGTATCGAGTGGCAAGTGCGGCGTTGTCGGCCATCCCTGACGACGAAATTCTTCCAAATAGCTCGCCTTGAACGGTTCGCAATCTCGACTGTATGGCAACCAGCTGGCCGACCATCCGGATGGTGCTCTTAAACGCCGAAAGTTTTCATCGCTGCCGACAACCTGAACGTGAGATTCGGCCCACAGTTTTTCATCTGGCCATGTGTCCGACGAAGGGACCGTCAACAAATACTCAGGGTCAATGCATAAAGTTCCTCGTCGAAGCACATGTCGCACCAAACCCGCTAAGTCACCTGGACCGACGGTTTTTGGGTCCGCTACTAGCAAAAGCACTGCGCGACGTAGTTGCTCGCAACTACGGTCTTTGAATGATTTCGCAAGATACCTAACATCGGGAAGTTCTCGCAGAGCGGATTGGATCAAGTCAAAGTCGTTCAATCGCTATCTTCTGCTTCCTCATGCTCAATGAATGGCATGCGGTTCGAAAGAAAAATTGCTCCGATGGAATCGACTCTCAGATTGGGATTTCGGAACGCTTCGATCTGAGCTTCGAGCAACTCCATTTCAAATTGAAGATCTTTCTTAAGTGAAGATTTAATTTCGCCATTTGGCACCGCCAATCGAGATCGAAATTGCTGATGCACTTGATTTGCTTGGTGAGTTGCTGTTGCTACACATTCATCCAACCATTTCGGCAAACCGGACTGTTCTCGCAACAACTTCTCGGACTTTTCGCGTGCCACTGCACAGCGATCACGCCACAAAGACATGTCGTACAATTCAGCGGCAGCGTCCCAGCGAGTTCGATTTAAATTGAAATCTTGGCCCGCCGCAGTTCGGTTTTTGTTATAGGCAGGTTTCAACAATTTCATTTGATTGTCAGTAGCCGTCACTCGATTGAAATCCGCGTCAAGCCAAATGGTCGTAAAACGTGGTTGCATGATCGAACGACTACGGCGAACGACGGCGTTAACACTGGCTCCAGCGTATCGATCGCATAACGCTTCTAACGGTTCAATTGCTGGTGATATTACAAAATCGAATTTAAAATAGACTGCCGGGTCATCGTCGCTTCGAATATTGGGCATGAACCGCCAAAACGCATAGCTTATGCCACGGTCGTCCCACCGGGTAAACTTCTCGAACGCATCAACAAACGGATCACCCACACGTAATAGTCGGCACGATCGCCGTTGCGAGGTTACACGGTCAAACGTAAAGGGGACCGTAGTGAATTTCGCTGGTGGTTCGAGCGACAACTTGTCAATAGACTCGGCAAACATTCGTTCAAATTCGTCAGCGGGAATGAGCGTGTCTCGTCCAAACGGTCGCCGCACGCCCTGATCAACTTTCCGCGTAAATTCGTAGGTGAAGACATCATCGGTACGTTTTTCTCCACCAATGCTGCGGAACCTTAAGTTGACAAGCATCCAATCGTTGAAAATCTTTAACGAAGCTTGCCCCAGTTTGAGATCGTTGTTTTCAAGTTCGTCCGCGAACTCTTGTGTTAGGGTATCGTTGTCAAAGGAGTCGATGGCGTCTTGCGCGCGGATGCGTTTGAGTTCTTTGGTAACAAGGCCTTCGTCGCCGCCAAGTTGCTTACTCGCCTCAGAGAAAGCATCGGCACCTGAATCAAGAAACCCGGCCAGTACCTGCTGCATCGCATCCTCAATAGCGTATTGAAGACTGGCGATTGATCGACTGAATACACCTAGAACCCCTTCGACGAGGTCAAACCAACGCTTTTGAACGTTCGATCCATCGCAGACCAATACCGCTGATTGTACTGCAATGCCGCTACCGAAGCGGTCGAGGCGGCCCATGCGTTGTTCTATTCGATTTGGAGAAAACGGTAAGTCGTAATGGATCGCGCAAGCGCCTCGCTTTTGAAGATTCAGTCCCTCTTCCGCAGCGCGATCGCAAACTAGAACATAACCTCGATGTTCTCGTTTATATTGAGTCCAGTCGACCCGGTCTGGTGAGTGGCGTAAGACGCGACCTGCCGGGAGTCTTAATTGGAGAAACTCGAAAATGAGGTTCGCGGTTTCAGGTGCATCCGCAAAAACCACGAACGAAACTTGGTTTTCTTCCGCACCGACCAATTGGTATAGATTTTGTAGTCTCGCAGCATGGTCACAGTCCTTTGCTGCTCGAATGATTTGCTCGAGTGAATTGATCTCACCTTCGCATAGCGGCAACGAACTGCTCGCGACAGATACACCACCACGAAGTCTTGCCGATGCCAATTCGAGTGCTCGCCTAGGCTCGCATGATGCGAGTTCGTCCATCATTCTAGCCAAATCGCCCGCAGTCAACTTTTCTGGTTCGCTCGCCGAGTACAAGGACGCCGAAAGGGTTAGTCTCCATGCTTCGATGGCATCGGCGAGTCCTTTCTCGTTTGCGCAGGCGTAAACGATCCTTTTGGCTCCACCACGCCCTGGTAAATAAATAGAAGTGGAATCAGTGCGTCGACTTCGCAAAATTCGGCGGTGTAAGCGCCACATGTCGCTGACGTGAATGCGAATCGACCGGATTAATTCGACGCGACGTTTTTCCCGTTCACCGACATCATTTTTTATCAATTCCATAAGTTCTTTTCGCAAACTCTGAAACTCTTGATCGTCCGCAAGAAGATCACCGAGTACCTCGAGCGTATCGCCGAGGAAGAAGTTGGACTCGTCTTCTCTCAAGTCCATCATTCGCTCTGCGATTTCTTGCCGGAGTTGCACTCGCTGTTTGAAGATATCGAGACCGTCGAGCGGGTAGACTAGAGGATCAAGCAAGTGAAGCATCGCCAAGAATGATTTTTCATTGTACAGGACGGGTGTTGCCGAAAGTAGAAGCACGCGCCGACCTAGATCGCTGGTAGCTTGGCGTATTACATTAAACGTTTCTGACTCGATTGGGATAGAAGACCAAGCCCAAGACGAAATATGATGAGCTTCATCGATCACGATCATTTTTGCAGCCGATATGCGTCGACTAATCTCACTTTGGTCGCGACTGCTAACGATAAAAATTGATTGGCCGAGCATATGGCCAAGATGAAATCTATTTGTCAACTCTTGCTGCCATTGGATCATTAACGTCTCCGGAACAATCACGAGAGTTTCATGATCAATTGGTTGGTCTAGTCCGAATTGCTTGATTAAGACACCCGCTTCAATAGTCTTGCCAAGTCCCACTTCGTCAGCCAACAGATATCGCTGGAATGGGTCTAGCAATACTCGCTGTATCACGGACATCTGATGAGCTACCAAATCTACGGATGAGGAAACAAGTGCCGATAGTCCGCCGCTTACGCGGTGTTGTTCCTGTAAAAGCCGGACAAATTCAGACCTGGCGGAATGCCAAAACGCCGTTTCATTTAGTTGGTAAGCCAAATGATCTGTTGGCTCCGCAATAGGCAGATTGCAGCGCACCTGCAGTTCGTCACTATGTATCAACCGAGTCTCGTCATTGGGAAATCGCACAAGATAACATTCGTCATCTTTTTGATAGTCGAGTACGCGGCCAACCTTCCACGCGAAACCACTTTCATCACGCCAGTAAACACGAGTCTGAGAAACAAGAGTCTTTCTTCTGAGACTTTCGAAGGATTGAGGGGAAGGAATCGGTTCTGCGTCAGCAGTCGTGCGAAAATACTCAACGATTGTTTGATCGCCATTGCGTTGAGCAAGTTTGCCGATTCCAAGATCGTTTTCCAACGAAACTACAAATGGATGGTGCATGCGCCCTACTTGCCTACTTATTTCACAAGTTCTCAGTCTTGCGATGCACGCGAACGAACCCGGCACTGCCAACCTTTAGTTAGCATTGTATCCGCACCCGCTCAGTGGTGCTACCACGCTACCGCTGGAGTGGGGTCAGTGCGGCCAGTACCCCATAGGCATCAACTTAAGACATAGTCGAGACATTCGGGGTCCCTCAACAGCGATAAATTTCCAGGTTTTTTCTTCTTTCGATTGAGCTTGCAGCCCACA
>Ga0105046_10014989_pt1 | contig 11929 bp, 4 predicted proteins | sample MAT03_FD_78385 | JGI IMG/M metagenome (GOLD analysis project Ga0105046, IMG submission 78385) | Freshwater microbial communities from Lake Fryxell liftoff mats and glacier meltwater in Antarctica - MAT-03 (megahit assembly) | ecosystem: Environmental > Aquatic > Freshwater > Ice > Liftoff...
ACTCCTGTAGTCTTGGTTGCAACAATAGATTTTGACATAGGGTGTTAATATTTATAAGCTTTGCAGGCCGCAATGTTAGAAAGTAAATCTTCAGCTTTCCTAAAAACAAACCAAAATTTAACACAGCATTCACATTGCGGCTCCGCAAATAACCATTTCATCGAGTAATATGCGCAATTTTAAAAACACAACAGGTTGAGTCATAAAAGGTTGATTTAAATCAATCTGAAAAAAAGTGAATTTATTCGGATGAAAATAGAAGAATTTCAAGAAGTGAATTGATCGATGCTTGCAAGCACCTCGTCAAAATTTTTGCATGAAATTGCAATGTGCATAAGTAGCGCCTCCAAATACGCTACTTGCCTTACCTTTCGCCTCTTACATAAATCATTGTGCTTCTGAATCAGTTTCTTAAGTTTCTTGCAGTTTGCTCAAAGCCAATATTACAACATATTATGTGTTTAACATTTTACCACACACTTCTAATCCAATGCCACATGCTTCTGACAGCCTTCCATACGCTTGTAAAAGCTTAACCTATACCTCCGACAACTTGCCCTATGCTTCTAATAGCCACCCCGAAGCTTCTAATTAATTGCCTTACGTTTTTAACGCTCTCCTCTACGCTTGTAATCTAAAATTTTTCATCTTTTCGATCTGAACTGATGAAAACCAATCCCATAGAGAAAAGAATTGGTTTCGATTGCTGAAACCGAAAAATAGACAAGACACCCAAAGCCCTCCGAAAGGTTGGGCTTTTTTTATAAGCTGGGTTTAGATGTCAAAACCTGCCAATTTGCTAGCCGGAGGTAGGAAGTGCTACCTAAAATGTAGTTATTGGTGAATCAGAGCCTCAAATCGGAACCTCTAAGGCAGGAGTCTGAACTTAAAACTGACAAGGAGGAACCTTCAGAGCCTCGTTTCGGAACCTCAGAGTCTGCAACCTGAACCTAAAACTGACAATGCTGAATTTAAGAACTTCTAATCGTTACTTAAAACTGACCAACACGAAGTTCAAGAGCCTCGAATAGGAAGCTACAAGGTAGGAGATCGAACCTAAAACTGACAAAACGGAACCTGGGAGCTAAGCATCGGAACCTTTAGGGTAGGAAGTGCAGCTTAGAAGTATTCCGTGCTGTTCCCTGCAAACGATACAAACTGATTTAAATCTCCTTCTCTAAAAATTCTCTAAAATTTAGGATTTCGAACCTCATTTGTTAAAGGAAGCAAGCTAAAACTAAAACAGAATTTGCCTTTCCTTCTTAGTTTTTAATAAATGAAAAGGAACCTGATTTTTGCTTGCCTCTAAAAATGGCTAGGTAATAGCCTGGGGCTAGCTGAGATATTTCAATGCCATTGGCTATCTCATTGGCATTTGCCATCATCATTTCTTTGCCTTGCACACTGAAGATCTTGATGGCCAATGGCTTTTCTTGCCCTCTCCAAAATACCTTGCTGTGGCTCGGATTTGGATAAAAACCAAAGGACTCAGTTAGATTTTTTTTTGTTCCGGTTATGATTTTAGTTACAAAAAAAGTGTCTGTTTTTAGAGCAGCTGTTTTAAAACTTCCATTCCCACCTTGGCCATACCTAAGCACTACAGCCGCTTTGGCCCCGGAGTCTCCTGCAAAAGGTTTGATATGTATTTGATTGTCAATGAGCTCCGCCGGACCAGATTTGATTCTAACAACCACTGGCAGACCAGAACTTGAAGTGGCAGAAATTGCAATTGGATTTGAAGTGTGAAATAGATCATTGATCGCCTGAAAACTAGTGGTTTGATCTTGGCCTGTATTTTTCTTTGAAACATTGATTTTAACTGGCCCTTCCCAGCCTTGATGGCTGGTACCGCCTTCTTGTATGGCTACTATCCATCCAGAAGAAGTTTCGTCAATCAAAGTTGGATCTATTGAAATGGTATTGTTGCTTTCTACCTTAAATGGACCGTTATAAACTCCATATCGAACAGGAAATGAGGTGCTTGTAACGGCTTGTGGATTAAATGTGGGCACATCGCCAATGTTATATGTTGTACAGGTTTGCCACGGACTTTGACAATTTCCCAATGTAGAATTGTTTAGCTGACCCAATTGCACAGGTTTGGCAAATTGATCCTGGTGCATTGAAATCCACATTTCTGCCATTTCCTGATCGAAATGCCAAAAAGCACTCGATTTATTGGCCGTATAGCTTGCATATGATGAAACAGCAATTGGTGATGAGGTGAAATTGGTATCGGTCAACCAGCCATTTTCTTGCTGAACCGGAAGTAAAATTGGCTTTATATTTCTGGCATATTCTCCTCCGGGAATTCGTGCTGCGGCAGCTTTTTGAATCCATTTTGCCAGATATTTTGCCTCCCATATCGTCCAGGAAAAGTGGCCATTTCCAGCTTTGAGAATCATATTAGAAGATCCACCCAAAGCCCTTTGAGCCAAAACTTTTTCTGAAGAGTACCAGGGTTTATCGTTGACGGGCTCATTATATCCTCGCGAGAGTATCAAAGGAACATCTTCTAATTTGTATCCTGGCGTAGCCCAGGCTGGAGGTGTCGTGTAAACTGAATTGTCCTGGATGATGCCAAAAAAACGGCCTTTATAGGCGTATGCCACTTCCCAGGCAAAAATTCCACCCACAGAAGTGCCGTAGGAAGCCAGAGGAATGTTATTCAACTCAGCAAACTTTGATTGAATTGCAAACTCTGCCAAGGCTTTGTTAATAGAAACTGTATCGGCTTGTTTAAAATTACCATCCAGGTTCTGGCAACCCATTATGCCAATTTCTGATTGTGCACATGCTTTCCGAATGGTAGTATCGCCACTCAATTGGGATATCCTGGCCGCAGAGGTCATTATTATTCCCCTAACACCCTGAGCGTTTTCGGGTAGCCATAAGTAGAAAGTCTTTTTTTCGCCACTGTTGTTGGTCACTGTGGTAATGTAGGTCCAATCATAACAAAATGATTGAAAACAGATACCTAAAGAGAACAGAAATAGAATACAAAATTTTTTCATTTTTTTGGTTTTGGTTGATACAAACCAACAAAAAAATAATTGAAAATATTGCATTACCAATTTCCTATTAATGGATTCAAGTAAAGCAAGCTTTCTCAATCCATTGACTAATAGCAAATAAGAACGAAAATGGATTCCCGTTTTTAAATCCTTTCTCAACTATGGGTAACATTGGGAAGGAAATGGACAGAAAGATAAGGATGCTTAGAAAGCCTTAATCTCAAATTCAGTCCTTCTGTTCAATTGGCGGCCAGCATCGCTGTCGTTTGGTGCCATCGGACTATCAAAACCATAGCCTGCAAAAGTCATTCGGTCTGGAGAGATTCCTTTTTTCACCAGGTAATCCAATACTGCTTTCGCTCTGCTTTGGCTTAATTTTTTGTTGTAATCGCTGGAACCCTTGTTGTCTGTGTGGCCCGAAAGTTCAATTTTCATGGTTGGGTATTCTATGAGCACCTTTCTCAATCTTTCGATTTCAATATTAGACTCTGGTCGCAAGGTGGCTTTATCAAAGTCAAAGAAAATATTCCTTAAAACTATTTTTGCGCCAACCTGTGCTTTGTTCAAATCAACATTTTTGATAATTTCCTGGTATTCCGCCGTATCTGAAATGTCAAAATTTTCGGAGTGGAAAAGGTAGCCAGGCTTGGTCACTGTAATTCCATAATTTTTACCTGCTGGCAAAATAATCAGATAGGCACCAGTTGCTGAGTTGGAATTAACTTCAGAAATTTTCTGACCAGTTTTGTTGTTTACCAACGCAATATTGGCTTCAATTGGCTGCTTGGTCAAGATGTCTCTAATAACTCCTTTCAAGAGCGTAAGTCTGCTTTTTGTCTTGGTTATGGAAACGGGTGCAATATTTTTTTGCCCATCTCCTGCGGTTCCCAAGCCTGCGATTTTGGTATTTGTTTTTGCTGAAGCGATCTCTTTCACATCTTCTTCTTTTGGCATGGAGATCATGTAGATGTCGTGCTTTCCATATCCGCCTTCTTTGTAAGAAGCATAGTAACCGTGTTGGTTATCAGCAGATAACACAAAGTAAATGTCATTTTGAACCGAATTTATTGGGTATCCCAGATTTTCCGGTTCAGACCAGCCACCCTTTTCCAATGTAGTTCTTACGATATCATACCCACCCATTGTGGCTTTGCCTTTGGTGCTATAATAAAGCGTTACCCCATCCGGGTGAATAAACGGTGAGTCTTCATCTTCTTTTGTGTTGATTTTTGGCCCCATGTTGAGTGGTTCAGCCCATTTACCTTTAATCAATTGACTTTTCCAAATGTCCAGCCCGCCATATCCTCCCAGCCTGTCAGAACTAAAATACAATATTTTCCCATCTGAGGTGATGGAACAAGATTGTTCTGAAGCTTTGGCTAAATTTATTTTATCTCCAAGAGATTTGGGTGTTGACCATTCAAGACCTTCTTTCTTAGACACATAGATGTCTCCTTTTTGAACATCCTTGTATATAAAAAGTTGGTTTCCATCTGGAGAAAGGGCAATGGCTGCATCATGATCCTGGGTATTTACCGGCGAACCAAGATTGATGGGCTCTGACCATTTGTCGTTTATTTTAGCGGATTGATACACGTCTTCCATTGGGAATTCTTCTTCCTGATCCAAATAGGAAGAAGTCTGTTTCCCAACATTTCCTTCTCGCCTGGAAGTAAAAATCATTACAGCTTCATCTGCTGTGATCACTGGGGTATAATCAGGAAATGCACCGTTTATGATTGGCCCCACATTTTCTATTTTAGCCTTTACTGGATTGGCAATCAGTTTTTTAGCGACTTTACATTCATTAATATGGCCAGTAACTTCTTCCATGATTACTACTTCCTTTTTCACACCCTCAAGTTTCAAAAAGTTGTCATAGTATTTAAGTGCTTCATCAAATTTAAGCGCATCTTCAGCACATTGGCCCATCATATACTCGATTTCAGGATAAAAATCTTTATCCAATTCATACACTTTTTGCATGTAGGTCAGGCCGTTTCCACCCTCACCAACCTTCAAATAGCAAAGGCCTAAAAAGAAGTTGGCTTCAATTGCTTTGCTGCTATTGGCCTCTGGATCAGACTGAACGGCCTCAAGAAGATAGGGAATTGCCAGCCTGTATTCACCATCATCAAATAGCTTCATGCCCGATTTTTGTGCAGAGGCATTAAAAGATTGTGCAAATAATTGACCAGAGATAGTAAGTGCGAAAAGGAAAGTGATAAATAGCTTGTGCATGATGTTATTAATTCAAAACCTACATTTTGGTTCGATGCCAAAGTTCAAATTAAAGGCTATAGGACCAAAGGTCAAAATAAGAAATTTTAAAACTTGATAGAATTGATCAAAAGTGCTGATAGTAAGGCCGAAATGCATTCTGTCCATTGGAATTTAATTACTTGTTTTTGTATTATTTAAGACTGGAAATATCAATTTGCCCGGTTTCCTTCATTTATTTCCAGATCGTGTCAAGTATTCTTTCGACTTGAAAAGTTTAAATAGAAATGCCATTTATGGTCTCAGGTGCAAAATCATATTTCATTTTTCTACATTTGCGGCCCGTTTACAAAAAGAAACATGACCGCAGCTGAGATTCGCAAAACATACCTGGAATTTTTTAAATCCAAAGGCCATTTAATTGTGCCTTCTGCCCCATTGGTTGTTAAGAACGATCCAACCTTGATGTTCACCAATGCTGGAATGAATCAATTCAAAGACTATTTTTTGGGAAATAGCACGCCTCCATCCAGGCGAATTACGGACACACAAAAGTGCCTGAGGGTGAGCGGAAAGCACAATGATTTGGAAGAGGTGGGTCATGATACCTATCACCATACCATGTTTGAAATGCTGGGCAATTGGTCATTTGGCGATTATTTCAAAAAGGAAGCAATTGCATGGAGTTGGGAGTTGCTTACTGAAGTATATAAAATTCCAAAAGATAGGCTTTATGTTACTGTTTTTGAGGGCGATGCAAAAGAAGGGATTCCACCTTCTTCTATCGCTTTGGCTGAATGGAAAAAAATAGTGAAGGAAGACAAAATCGTTTTTGGCAACAAAAAGGACAATTTTTGGGAAATGGGAGATACAGGCCCATGTGGACCTTGTACGGAAATCCATGTGGATTGCAGATCGGAAGAAGAGAGAAATGGCGTTCCCGGTCGGGATTTGGTGAACAAAGACCATCCCCAGGTCATTGAAATCTGGAACAATGTTTTCATCCAGTACAATCGAAAATCAGATGGGTCTTTGGAGCAACTTCCTGCCACCCATGTAGATACAGGTATGGGTTTTGAGCGTTTGGTTCGGGTGATTCAGAAGAAACAAAGCAACTACGATACCGATGTTTTTATGCCAATCATATCTTCAATGGCCACCGCAAGCGGGAAGAAATACGGCGTAAACGAGCTAGTTGATATCGCCCTTCGGGTTTTGGCGGATCATATCAGGGCAATTTCTTTTGCCATTTCTGATGGGCAACTTCCAGGCAATGTAAAAGCGGGATATGTCATCCGCCGTATTCTTCGTCGGGCCATTCGTTACTATTTCCGCTATTTGGATCAAAAACAACCCTTCATTTTTCGTTTTGTTGAAGAGTTGGCAAACCAATTCCGAGATGTATTTCCTGAACTTGAGGCACAAAAGGTCTTTGTTGCCAAAGTGATCGAAGAAGAAGAGGCCTCTTTTCTGCGGACATTAGAAAATGGAGAGAAAAGAATTGCCCAATTGATGGCAATTGCAAAAAGCAAAAACGAAGCCATCCTTTCTGGTAGTCAGGCATTTGAATTGTACGATACCTTTGGATTTCCACTTGATCTTACTGCGCTAATTGCCAAAGAATCGGGTTTTATGTTGGATGAAAGTGGCTTTGAAAAGGAAATGTTAAGCCAAAAGGAAAGATCCAGAAAGGCCTCCGAATCGGAAACAGGAGACTGGATTACCTTGCTTGAAGATAGCGAAAGCACTTTTGTTGGCTATGATTTACTTTCAATAAAAACATCCATTGTCAAGTATAGAAAGCAAACTGTTGGCAAAGAGGCTTTGCTGCAAATTGTACTGGAGCAAAATCCATTTTATGGTGAAAGCGGCGGGCAGACAGGCGATATAGGTCAACTTAGTGTAAAAGATGCCGATGACAAATTGATTCTTGAACTCGAAGTAATCGATACCAAAAAGGAAAATGACCTCATAATTTTGCTTTGCAAATTTCAAACGGATGCTGAGTTGAAATTGAGAAATTCAGATTCTGTTTTAGCTTCTGTAAACACACTAAATAGGGCCCAAACCTCTGGAAATCATTCCGCTACCCATCTTTTGCATTCAGCGTTACGAGAAGTTCTTGGTTCGCACATAGCCCAGAAGGGATCATTGGTGGCACCAAATCAGCTTAGGTTCGATTTTTCTCACTTTTCAAAAGTAACAGAGGAGGAATTGAAGCAAGTTGAGCAAAGGGTAAATCAAAAGATCAGGGCGGATATTGCCTTGCAGGATCTTCGAAATATGCCAATTGTGGAAGCTCAAAAGATGGGTGCTACCGCACTTTTTGGGGATAAATATGGTGAATTCGTTAGGGTTGTGGTTTTTGATCCTGCCTACAGCATAGAGCTTTGTGGAGGAACGCATGTAAACAGAACAGGTGAGATTGGTTGGTTTAAACTGGTTTCTGAAAGTTCAGTGGCCGCAGGTGTTCGACGTATTGAGGCACTTACAGGAACTGGTGCTCAGCAATTTGTTGAGGAAAAGCTTGACATGTTGAACCAGGTTTCTGAGTTGTTGAATAATCCAAAAGATGCAACAAAAGCATTGGCTGCATTGGTGCTGGAAAAGGAAATGCTTACCAAAAAAGTGGAAGCTGCTGAACTGGAACGTAAAAATAAATTGAAAGAAGAATTGATTCGGCAGATAGAACTTCGAGAAGGAATTTCCAGAATCATTGTAAAGGTTGCCACGGACAACGCTGAAACGCTTCGGCAGCTTTGTTTTGAAATAAGAGAACAAGTATCACGCTTGTTTATGGTGCTGGCTGCTGATGTTGAAGGAAAACCACAAATCGCTGTTATGATTTCTGATTCTTTGGTGACTGACAAGAACCTCAACGCAAGCCAGATCGCACGGGAGCTTGGCAAAGAAATTAAAGGCGGCGGAGGCGGCCAGGCTTTTTTTGCAACAGCTGGCGGTCAGGATCTTACCGGATTGGATCGTGTAGTTAAAAAGGCAAACGAATTGGCAAATTCGATTTAGAAGATCTGCCAACATATAAAGTCTTCGAGAGCTAAGTATCTTGCTGATGGCAACTTATGGCTTATGGCAGCCGTGTTCATTGCCGTGGTTGCAACAAGTGCCATACCAAAGTTCATCTAAACTCAAACTTGTACTTTCTTCCGTTCTGGTTTGAATCGTTTTCTTTTGCCAGGATTTCCGTTCTTCCTCCATTTCTTTCAAATCTGCATCGCTTTGTTTAAAGTCAATCAGTGCATCTAAATCGGGCTGACCTGCATCTACCCAAGCTGTGTACCAGAAATCTGCAACTTGCTTAATGCTAGCCCTCATTCGTCTTTCCACTTGGTTGCCAAGCATTTGGCTATATGTTTTGGAATATTCACGGCTGTAAACCTGGGTTGTTACATTGCCACGCTGTTCAAAACTATACTTTTTATCTTCAGGCCATTTGGCATTCAGTTCCCTTTCAAAGCCCAAAACAGAATCCAAGGCAGTGTGTGCAGCAATCACAGAACTCCAGGATCTATTGAGTACATTTTTCTCGTAAGATGCTTCACCCACAAAAAAATCATATTTCTCGGAATACAATTCGGGAAGTCGGCTTTCCCAAAATCCATGAATTCCTTTCTGACCAGTCATTTGGCCATTGTAGTTTTGAGTTGTATGCAGCGGTACATTGGAATCGGCAATATAGTGTCCAAGATCAGAGGCTATTCTTAAAATGGCCCGGGCGTCTTTTGATTCAAATGCCCTTTGCAGACTGTATTTCATCCGATTTACTTCCCAAGGCACAATGCCATATTCCTGCAAAGTATCCTCTGAATATTTAGCAACTGCGTCATTCCATTTTCTTGGCATTTTCCAGAGTGCAGAATCTCCATACACGTCTATGTCAATGAAATGCTTTGGTGCTTCTCCTTTTACCACATTTCTCCTTCTGTCCGGGTTCACAGCGTTTTCAGTTATATAGACAATGTTCCGTTTAAAAAATGCGGACATTGGTTGCGGCAGGCAGAATACAGCAAGGCGATTGATTCTTTGGTGTGCAAAAAACCCCCAACAGAACGCCTCTTGAAAGGAAGAGGTTAGCAAAATTGCTAAAATCAAAAGGTTTCGACTTCTCATAATATTTTCTTGGAATGACAAAATTATACTATTGATTGAAACAAAAAAGTCCCATCGAAATGGGACTTGTAAATTATTGTTTTTAAAATTAAAGCACAGATCTTTTTGTCTCTTTCGATTCGAAAGACTCAATTGTATCGCCAACTTCTATGTTGTTGAAATTCTTGATTTTAACTCCGCATTCGTAGCCAAACTTAATTTCAGAAGCATCGTCTTTGAATCGTTTTAATGCTTCAAGTTCACCCGTATGAATTACGATTCCATCTCTGATGATTCGAATGCCATTGTTTCGTTTGATATAACCTTCGGTTACATAGCAACCGGCAATGTTGCCCACTTTGCTAATTTTGAATACCTCTCGGATTTCAACATTTCCCACAATTACCTCTTCGATTTTCGGCGCAAGCATTCCAACCATTGCATCTTTGATGTCATTGATCGCATCGTAAATGATTGAATACAACTTGATTTCAATTTCCTCATTTTCAGCCTGTCTTCTTGCCTGAGCGGATGGACGAACTTGAAATCCAAGAATAATGGCATCGGAAGCGGAGGCAAGCATAACATCTGCCTCAGAAATCTGACCAACTGCCTTATGAAGAACCCTAACGGCTACCTCATTTGTAGAAAGATTAAGCAGGCTGTCGGCAAGTGCTTCAACCGATCCGTCCACATCACCTTTAATGATTAGATTAAGCTCTTTAAACGTTCCAAGCGCAATCCTTCTTCCAATTTCATCAATTGTAATGTGTTTTTTGGTTCGGATGGATTGTTCTCTTTGAATTTGCTCCCGTTTGTTTGCAAGTTCTTTTGCCTCTCTTTCATTCTCCATCACATTGAACTTATCGCCAGCCTGTGGTGCATTGTTCAAACCAAGAACCTGAACCGGAGTCGCCGGGCCGGCAGATTCGATTCGAGTGCCGGTGTCATCGTACATGGCTTTTACTTTGCCATAATAGGCACCGCAAAGCATAAAATCTCCTACTCTCAAAGTACCTGCCTGTACCAAAACTGTTGATACATAGCCTCTTCCTTTGTCTAGCGATGCTTCAATTACAGTTCCAACAGCCAGTTTATCCGGATTTGCTTTCAAATCAAGAATATCGGCTTCAAGAATCACCTTCTCAAGCAATTCAGAAATGCCTATTCCCTTTTTCGCAGATATTTCTTGAGATTGATATTTACCGCCCCATTCTTCTACAAGTATGTTTAGGCCTGAAAGTTCTTGTTTGATCTTTTCAGGGCTTGCACCGTCCTTGTCGATTTTATTAATCGCAATTACAATTGGAACACCAGCAACCTGAGCATGATTGATCGCCTCTTTTGTTTGAGGCATCACCGAATCATCAGCCGCTACCACTATAATTACCACGTCGGTAACCTTAGCTCCCCTTGCCCGCATGGCTGTAAAAGCCTCGTGACCAGGCGTATCTAAGAAAGTGATTTTCCTTCCAGATTCTGTAGTAACATCATATGCACCAATATGTTGAGTTATTCCTCCAGCTTCAGAAGCAACGACTTTGGTTTTTCGGATATAATCCAACAACGATGTTTTTCCATGATCAACGTGTCCCATTATGGTAACGATTGGAGCTCTTGTAACCAAGTCAGCTTCCGCATCCGTAACGTCAACAATGTTTTCCTCTTCTTCAGCAGAAGAAAATGAGGTTTCAAAACCAAATTCATCTGCGATTATCGTAAGTGCTTCAGCATCTAATCTTTGGTTGATAGACACGAACATGCCCAAAGACATGCAGGTAGCAATAACTTCATTTACAGATACATCCATGAGTGAAGCCAAATCAGAAACTGAAACGAATTCAGTCAGTTTCAATAATTTAGATTCGCCTTCATTTTCTTGGTTGTAGCGGTCATTTTTGTCTCCTCTGCCTTTCTTTTTGCCTCCTCTACCCGAGCCTCGGCCCATTGTCGCCTTTATCTGTCCAGATATTTGTCTATTGGAGTACCCAGGTCTATTGTTGCCCTGGTTGTTTCCTGGTCCTCTGTTATTTCCGGGATTTCCTCCTTGCCCTGTACCTTGGCCAGGACTTCCGGGAGGTCTATTTCCTTGAGGAGCACCTTGTTGTGGTCCGTGATTTCTATTGCCCGGGCCGCCATGCTGTTGACCTTGTGGCCTTGGTTGACCTGGACCTTGGTTTTGGCCTGGTCCTTGTCCTGGACCTTGAGGTCCTCTTGGAGCTTGATTGTCTCTGTTGACAGAAGGACCACCATTGGTGCCACCTACAGCAACCGGACCTGTTTTAAGTCTCTTTCTTTTTCTTTTTTCTGCCTCAGCACGACTTTCTCCAGGATTTTTTGGCTTATTTTCAAAAGCTTTTAAATCTATTTTTCCTAAAACGGTAAGTCCTTTGAGTTGATCTGCTTCTGCTTTTATAAGTTCAGGAGGAAGTTCTGCTTCAGGAATTTCGACAGGAGGCGCAGATGCTTCTTTTGGCTTCTCAACTTCCTTTGCTTCAACCTTCTTTGCCTCAACCTTTTGTGTCTCGACTTTCTTTTCTACAACGACAGGCTCAACTATTGGTTCTGCAGGTTTTGGAATTGCTGGA
>Ga0105046_10014990_pt1 | contig 11929 bp, 5 predicted proteins | sample MAT03_FD_78385 | JGI IMG/M metagenome (GOLD analysis project Ga0105046, IMG submission 78385) | Freshwater microbial communities from Lake Fryxell liftoff mats and glacier meltwater in Antarctica - MAT-03 (megahit assembly) | ecosystem: Environmental > Aquatic > Freshwater > Ice > Liftoff...
ACGTCCAACGGCGGAACATCGTCCCTGGCGGGAAGGGTGAACACATAAAGCGGGTTGCGGTCGGTCGGCTGGGTCGCCAGGAACGCTTTCAAGCTCGCTTCCCCGTCCGGACCTAAGGCGGCGCGGACAGACTTGTTTAGGAGCGTGTCAGCCGGGTGGCCGAGCAGCCGGTCGGTATTCTCGCTCGCTTGGAGGACCGTCAGGTCGGCGGGCCGCAGCACGAGGATGGCGCCGTGCGCCTGCACGCACCCCGGCGTCTGCACCGGCTCACTGTCGCAGTTGGTGACGGTGGCGCCGTGCCGCTTGATGCTGTACGGCTGACCGTCCCACGGTGTCGGAGGGAGAGGGGCGGTATGAATCATCGGTTATCCTTTTCGAAGGTCGTCCAACGGTGTAGTTTCGAGAAGGTGTCTTTCGCGGCCGAGATGATTTCGTGCTGGTCGCCGGGCGTGACGGCGAACGTCACGAGTGCCGCGCGAAACGCTTGCCACATTTGGCCGGTGCGGTCGCCGTAGCCGTGAAAAAACCGGCCGCCGGTGTCAAGCGTTATGCCGTTGGTTTTTTGTACAGAACGGCTGATGACCTGTCCGCCGAGCGTCGCCCCTTCGAGCACATAGAGGCAGCCGAAAGCGGCGGCAACCGTGGCATGCGGCGGGAGGTCGGTGCAGACCGGGAGCGCGGTTGGGTTGGCCACCCCAAGCGCGTGCAGATCGGCTTCTAGGAGAGGAGCTTTCTGCCGTTCCGTCAAGTCGAGACCGCGTTCCATCCACTTACCGATTTCCCCCAGTCCGGCTTCGAGCGGGCGGTAAAACCCGTAGAACCTCTCCAGCGTACCAAGGTATGCGTTGATCGTGAGAGTTTCACTCGTGATATCGAGAGCAGCCTCAATGGCGTCGTGGTGGGGACGTGTTTCGGTTCTCAGGCGGGCAAGGACGGAAGCACCCTCTCCAACGACAACAGCGGGTTCGGACCGAGCAGCTCGTTTGATTGGTGCCCGCATGTTGGGTAGGCGCAACTTTTACCGCGGTGCCTCCATTTTCGCAATGGTTGCCCCCCTTTGACGCACTCGCACAGTCGACCTGCAATTCCAATCCACTTTACTCGGCGGATCTAGATGTTACTTTTTTTACACGCTATGTAACCACGAGGTAACTGTCGCGTTTGATCCCCCTCACGAATCCTGAGGATCCTCGAAGCGATGGTTTGGCCCGGCTCTTGAAGCATGTCGCTGAGAAATGACGGCACATCTACAAGAAGCGGCGCAGTGGACGTAACACGCATAGCCTGGCGCAAGGGTGACTCTCTTGATGACTTAGTAGAGCGAGAGTGGCTCGTGACCAACGGACTTGGAGGCTACGCGTGCGGTACCCTCGCGGGGGCAACCACCCGCAGATACCACGGGCTGTTGGTGGCCGCCCTGCCCAACCCTCTGGGCCGCACAATGATGCTCGATCATATTTCCGAGATCGTTGAACCGGTCAATGGAGTGAGCCAAAGGTTGGGCGCCGAAGAACGCGACGGCAATTTGTTTCTTTATGGCGCCGAAAATCTCAGTGAGTTCCGGCTCGAACGCGGGCTACCGGTGTGGACATATGAGTTTGGAGAAAACCTACTTGAAAAGCGGATTGTCTTAGCTCATCTGCAAAATACGATTTTCGTTTCGTACCGTCTGTTGCGTGGCCCTTCGCTTCGGCTGTCGTTGCGTCCCGCGGTCCACTTTCGTACCCACGACGCAGAACTGGGGCCTCGGCTTAACGCCCCTTATACAATATCGTTGACTGGCGATAGATTCTCGCTCTCCGCGCCCGATCCTGCGTTTCCCACGCTGCAAATGCGGCTCGTGGGCGCGTCCCCCTCGTTTTCGCTAAAGCCTGAATTGCATGAACACGTAACTTATCGAACCGAGCTAGCCCGGGGCTACAAGGCGGTGGGGGAGTTGTGGAGCCACGGACAATTCGAGGTCGCGCTGGATATTTCAGATTCCGTCACGCTGATCGCATCAACCGAAGATTGGGGCACTGCCACGGCCGTCGGCCCGGCCCAAGCGCAGACCTGTGAATCCGAACGACGGTCACGTTTGCTACACAACGCGCCTTTCGCTTTGAAAGATGTGACGATCGCTGAATTGGTGTTGGCAGCGGATCAGTTTGTGATAGCACCCGCAGGCCGCGTCGAGGACGCTACAAGGGCACGATTGCAGGGCGAAGAATTGCGTTCGGTCATCGCTGGCTACCACTGGTTTACAGACTGGGGCCGCGACACGATGATAAGTCTTGAGGGCCTTACGTTGTGTACCGGCAGGCCCACCGAAGCACGTTGGATTCTTCACACTTTCGCGCATTACGTGAAAGACGGATTGATCCCGAATTTGTTTCCCGAAGGGGCACGCGAAGGCCTCTATCACACCGCCGACGCGACCTTGTGGTTCTTTCATGCTCTGTCGCGCTATCTGCACTACACGCAAGACTTGGAGACCCTTCGCCTGTTGCTTCCCAAATTGAAGGGCATAGTCGCTGCACATGTCCGCGGAACAAGTTTTGGCATTCACGTAGACCCTCGCGACGGGCTTTTGGTGCAAGGCCAAGAGGGCTGTCAGCTAACATGGATGGATGCCAAGTGCGACGGCTGGGTGGTAACGCCCCGACGAGGAAAGGCCGTTGAAATAAACGCCCTTTGGTACAACGCACTTTGCCTGATGGCGGCTTGGTGCGGCGACGACGCAGGACGTGAATATCACGACATGGCGGCACAGGTTCGTATCTCCTTCAACGACTTGTTTTGGTGCGAAGCGGAGCAACACTTGTTTGATGTCGTAAGCGAGGACGGCGCCGCCCGGGATCCTGCCATCCGCCCCAATCAGATCTTTGCTATCTCGTTGCCCCACCCTGTCCTGCAACAGGACAGGTGGCCAGCCGTCGTCGATTGCGTTTGCCAACACCTGCTCACGCCCTTGGGCCTGCGCTCTTTGGCGCCCAGCCACCCTGATTTTAAGGCGACATATCATGGGGATTTGCGCACACGCGATGCCGCGTATCATCAAGGCACCGTGTGGAGTTGGCTGATTGGCCCCTTCATCGACGCGTGGTTGAAAGTGAATCCGTCGGGGCACGAAGAGGCGCGTGCGATGTTGGGTGGCCTAAAAAACCATCTGGGTGAAGCCTGCATCGGTACCATTTCCGAAGTCTTCGATGCCTACGCACCGTTTAAGCCCAGGGGCTGTGTTTCACAGGCGTGGGGCGTCGCGGAATTGCTTCGTGTTTGGCGATTAACTGATGTGACGGCAACTCGGTTGCAAGGTGAAAGTTAGGTCCATGGAAGACACAAATCGATTTTCAGTTCTGCCCGGACAACCATTCCCCCTTGGTGCCACGATAACACCCGACGGGACAAACTTCGCCGTCTTTTCCGAGCACGGCCAACGTGCATATGTGTGCTTGTTTTCGCCGGAAGATCCGGAACATGAGGTGGCACGGCATGAACTGGTTGAGCGCACTGCGCTGGTGTTTCACGGCTTCGTGCCCAAGGTTAGCGAAGGAGCACTGTATGGCTTCCGCGTCGATGGACCTTACGCACCAAACGATGGCCACCGGTTTAATGTAAACAAGCTACTAATGGATCCGTATGCGCGCGCGCTGTCCGGGGCGTTGGACTTTACCGGGCCAGTTTACGGTTACAACGTTGAATCCGAAGACAAGGATCTTAGTTTTGATGACCGGGATGACGCCGCCTTCAAGCCGAAGTGCGTGGTGACCGTGGAGGCGTTTGATTGGCAAACGGATCGCAGGCCCAACACGGCGTGGAGCGACACCATCATTTACGAGCTGCACGTCAAGGGTTTCAGCATAAAGAACCCAGCCGTGCCCGAAGAATTGCGTGGCACGTATGCAGGGCTGGGGCATGAAGGTTCGATTGCGCATTTTCGTCACTTGGGAATCACCGCCGTCGAACTACTTCCGGTGCACGCCTTCGTTGTGGACGGGTTCTTGACTGAACGTGGGCTAACCAACTACTGGGGTTACAACACGCTGGGTTTCATGGCACCAGACGAGCGGTACGCTCATGACAAGCGCCCAGGCAAGCCCGCCGAAGAATTCAAGGCGATGGTCAAGGCATTGCACGCAGCAGGCATTGAAGTGATCTTGGACGTGGTTTTCAATCACACAGCGGAAGGCAGCCACTTAGGCCCCACGCTGTCGTTCCGCGGACTTGACAGTGTTGCGTACTACCATCACATGCCGACCGACAAACGTCACTGCATGGATTTGACGGGTTGCGGGAACAGCCTCAATCTGGGGGCGATCTACACCATGAAGTTGGTTGCGGACAGCCTGCGGTATTGGGCAGACGTCATGCACGTAGACGGGTTCCGCTTCGATTTGGCGACGACGCTTGGCAGGCAATGGCCAACGTTCGACTTCGACAAGAACTCGTCGTTCTTCCAAGCGGTGCATCAGGATCCTTCGCTGTCCAAACTGAAGCTTATCGCAGAGCCGTGGGACGTGGGCAATGGCGGCTACCAAGTGGGCGGCTTTCCAATTTTGTGGTCTGAATGGAATGGCAAGTACCGAGATTCTGTCCGCCGATTTTGGAAAGGTGATGAGAACCAAGCTGGCGAAATGGGCTACCGACTTACGGGCTCGTCTGAACTTTACCAACAAAGCGGACGTCGACCTCACGCCAGCGTGAATCTCATCACTAGCCATGACGGGTTTACGCTACACGATCTGGTCTCCTACGACGGCAAGCACAATGAAGCCAACGGCGAGGACAGCAGGGACGGCTCTGACGAGAATCAATCCTGGAACCATGGCGCCGAAGGCCCCACCACGGACGGCGCCATCGTGGCTTTACGTGAGCGTCAAAAGCGCAACCTTCTAACGACGATGTTTGTTTCGCGAGGCGTTCCGATGATCACCGCTGGTGACGAAGTGAGTCGAACGCAACATGGCAACAACAATGCGTACTGCCAAGACAACGAGATTTCATGGCTGAGCTGGGATTGGACCAAGGACCAACGCGAGCTTTTGGATTTCACGCGCCGCTTGATTCGGCTGCGCAAGAAGGAGGGCGTGCTACGTGAAGACTACTTCTTTAGAGGCGATCGAATTTGGGACTCAAGGTCAAAAGACTTAGCGTTTTTTCGCCCTAACGGCACCGAGATGCCGGCTGAAGATTGGGGAATTGGTTTCGTGCGATCGTGGGCGTACGTGTTGGGCGGTGACACTTTGGTTGTTCCTGATCGAGCCGGAAAGCGTCCGCTGGGAAATACACTGTTGATTCTCATCAACGCACACCACGAAAGTGTTGAGTTCACACTGCCGCACGTCGATTGGGGCCGACAATGGGAGCTTGTTGTCGACACAGCCGTGCAGGTGGCTCCCGAATCCCGTCACTTCGGCAATGATGCAAAGATGCTTTTAAGCGCGCGCGGCATGATGGTGTTTCGTCGCCCAACGCCGGGCCAGGAAGCTGTTTAGGCGCATGAAAATTCCGTGTGCGACCTATCGCCTACAAATGCGCCGCGAGCTTACCTTCGCGGATGCAAAAGCCGCCATCCCGTATTTGAGGCAACTTGGCATAAGCGACGTCTATCTGTCGCCGATTCACAAAGCGCGCGTGGGCAGCTCCCATGGATATGATGTACTTGATCATCGCGAGCTGAACCCCGAGCTGGGCAGCGAAACCGATCTCGCGGCGCTGCTTGACGCGCTGGCCGCAGCTAAAATGGGCGTGATATTCGACGTAGTACCCAATCACATGTGCGTTGCGAGCAACGAGAATCCCTATTGGATGGACGTACTAGAAAACGGACGCAGTTCACAGTACGCACACTACTTTGACATCGATTGGGCACCGCCGAAGCCTGAGCTCGCGGGCAAAGTGTTGTTGCCCTTCTTAGGTGAGCAGTACGGCCGTGTTCTTGAATCAGGACTGAGCATCGCCTACGCAGGTGGACATTTCTTCGCGTGCTTCGGTGACACCCGTCTGCCGCTTTCGCCGAAAACCTGGTCGCACATCCTTGCACCCACCCTTTTACGCCTTCAACAGGCGTTGGGTGAAGACGCGGCGGAATCGTTGGAGCTAGAAAGCATCCTTCGAGCAACAGGGTTTCTTTCGGCTGCCGCGGTGGACGAGCCGCGGTCTAAAGTTGAACGGCAGCATGAACTTGAGGTGATTCGGCGGCGTCTCAACGATCTTATGTCTGAAGGCTCTGCCGCTTTGCAATCGCTATGCACTTGTATTGAGGCATTTACGCCCACACGGCTTGAAGCACTTATGGACGAGCAAGGCTACCGGCTCGCAAATTGGCGCGTGGCTGCCCACGAAGTGAACTACCGGCGCTTCTTTGACATCAACGAATTGGCCGCGGCCCGCGTGGAAGATCCCGACGTTTTCGATTGCGTGCATGAACTTCTTCTGCGGACCTCTAGGCACCCCGCATTTACGGGTTTCCGCATCGACCACATTGACGGCCTTTCAGATCCTGAACAATACCTTCAGGATCTGCAGCAGCATTGGAAGTCGGCGGCGACGTCTGGCGGCAACCGCGATTGCTACATCGTGGTGGAGAAGATACTGATCCAGGGAGAGAGCTTGCGATCAAGTTGGGGCTGCTCGGGAACCACAGGTTACGACTTCATCCAAGTTCTCTCTGACGTTTTCGCCAACCCCATTGGTGCCGTGGGGCTCGAACGCGTCGCCGCCACCTTTGGTCGTAAAGATCACGACTCCTTTTCAGCTATGGCATTCGAATGCAAGCGTTTGATGTTGCAGAACACTCTGGCTGCAGAGCTTACGGTGTTGGCGCGGCAACTTGATCGCATTTCAGAACAGCACCCCTACACGCGCGACTTCACCTTGAACACCCTACATGCGGCGTTGGGCGATGTGATCGCCTGCTTCTCTGTCTACCGAACCTATACATCTTCCGATGTGCAAGCAGTTGATGCTACGGACCGGGTCATCATTGAGCGAGCGGTGTCACGCGCCAAGGCACAGCGAACCAACACCCACGCGTCAGTGTTCGATTTCATTGGGTCGGTTCTACTGCTGCAGGCTCCGTCTGACCTTGACGAAGCGCAGTTGCAAGAACGGCATCGTTTCGTTGAGCGGTTCCAGCAGCTTTGTAGTCCGGTTTTCGCCAAGGGAGTCGAAGACACAACGTTTTATCGATATATGCCGTTGGTTGCTTTAAACGAAGTGGGGTGCGATCCGGGTCACATGGGAGCGCCTATCGCCGACGTGCACGTCACACAGAGTGAACGCCTGCGTGCGTGGCCACACACAATGTCTTGTACAGCCACGCACGACACCAAGCGCGGCGAGGACCTGCGGGCGCGTCTCTACGGCCTAACCGAGCGCGCGGAAGAATGGGGTGCGGCCACCCAACAATGGACGCAGATGAACGCATGGGCGAAGGCTATGTGTGAGGGTGTAATCGCCCCGGACGGTTCAGAAGAATTGTTGCTTTACCAAACTTTGGTCGGCGCGTGGCCGATGCAGCAAGAAGTAGGGCCGACGTTTATCGCTCGGATCAAGCAATACATGACGAAGGCGCGCATGGAGGCCAAGCGGCAAACAAGCTGGACAAACCCGCGCGCCGCTTATCAAGACGCATCGGACAAGTTCATTGACGCTGTGTTGGACGTGCAGCGGAGCGAAGGCTTCATGGCCAGCATCGGGTCCTTCGCGCAGAGTTTGAGCCGGCCCGGTTACTGGACAAGCCTGTCACAAATTGTTCTGAAGGCTGCGTCCCCCGGCGTTCCCGATGTGTACCAAGGCACCGAGGGCTGGGACTTTTCTCTGGTGGATCCAGACAACCGGCGTGTGGTTGATTTCGGCAGCAAAGCTAAGGAATTGTCCGAGGTGATGGCAATGTATGAGAGCCACGGCGTCGGATTCGTAGATGAGCTGATGGCTTCGCCGGACGACGGTCGGATAAAGACGTTTGTCTTGGCCCGCGCTCTGCAATCGAGGCGCGCCGCCGGTGGCGTGTTCGAAAACGGAACATACACGCCGCTGACATCTTCCGGATCATTGGCGGATCATGTTGTGGTTTTTTCGCGCGCGGATGCCGGGCGCAGGGCGTACATTCTGGTCGGGCGTTGGTTTTGTCACTTCAACGGATTGAGGCCTACCGGGGCGCAATGGGGGAACACCTCGGTGAAACTTGATGCTGATGTCGTTCGATTGCGCGATGTGTTCACCGGCGAAACGCACAGCTTGGGCGCGGACGGAAACATAGACCTTGCTCGGTTGTTTAAGCATCTACCGGTGGCATGGTTGGAGAGCGCGACATGATTCAGCACGCAAAACGACGATTCTCTCAAGGCGCCGAGCTCGACGCCTCCGGCGTACACTTCCGCGTATGGGGTCCCTTGTGGAACAAAGCAGAACTGTTGAGAGACGGAGCTGCCACAGGTGCCGCAATGGCGCGCGAAGAGGACGGATTCTGGTCCGTGTTTATTCCGGGCATGGCCGCGGGCGCTCGTTACAAGTATCGAATCGACGACGACAAACAAGGTTTCCCAGATCCAGCGTCGCGATTTCAGCCTGACGGCCCGCACGGGTGGTCGGTGGTTATAGACGCCTTGTCGTTTCCGTGGACTGACCGCGGGTGGACGGGTTTACAGTTGCAAGGCCAATGCGTTTATGAAATGCACATTGGCACCTTCTGTGAGGCGGGAACCTGGAATGGGGCCGCGGAGAAGCTGACTGCGATCAAAGATCTCGGGGTGTCCATTCTCGAAATCATGCCATTGGCAGAGTTCCCAGGAAAATTCGGATGGGGATATGACGGCGTTGACTTCTACGCCCCTTCGCACTTGTACGGAACGCCAGACGACTTTCGTCGGTTCGTTGATAAGGCACATGCTTTGGAGATCGCCGTGATTTTGGACGTTGTCTACAATCATTTCGGGCCCGATGGAAACTATTTGGATCGCTTCTCGCCGCACTATGCTTCTAAAGACAAGACGGATTGGGGTGAGGGAATCAACTTCGACGGTGACTTCAATAAGGCGGTGCGCCGCTTCGTGACCGACAACGCAGCTTACTGGATCGAAGAATTTCACTTAGACGGGTTACGGTTAGACGCCACACAAAGCATTGTCGACAAGTCGGCGAATCACATCCTGGCCGATCTAACCGAAGCCGCACGCGCCGCAGGGCGCGGCCGCACAATTGTGGTGGTAGGTGAAAACGAACCGCAACACGCGAAACTGTTGCGGTCGGCTGCACAGGGAGGGCATGGGTTAGATGGACTCTGGAATGATGATTTTCACCACGCCGCTCGGGTTGCCCTGACAGGACGCAGGGAGGCGTATTTCACTGATTACCGCGGGAGCGCGCAAGAGTTCGTGTCTTCGGCCAAGTATGGTTTCTTATTTCAGGGCCAGCGTTACATTTGGCAAGAAGCGCCACGTGGTCAATCGACCAAAGGCATTGCCCCGTATGCCTTCGTGTGCTTTCTGGAGAACCACGATCAAACTGCCAACACCGTGCGCGGCCAACACGTGTGTCATCTGACGACTCCGGGAAAACATCGCGCATTCACCGCGCTTTTGCTGCTTGGGCCGTGGACCCCCATGCTGTTTCAAGGGCAGGAGTGGAGTTCGTCGAATCCGTTCTTCTATTTTGCCGATCACAACACTGATCTGGCGCCTTTGGTGCAGAAAGGTCGACTTGAGTTTCTGCGGCAATTCCCAAGTTGCCGCGATAGCGATGTCGCGGCGATTATTCCCAATCCTTCGGACCTTCACACTTTCAATCGTTCGCGCCTTGACTGGCAAGAACGCGACAAGCCAGAACATGCAGCTGCATTGGCTTTGCACTGCGATCTCCTGAAGCTTCGTCGCTCTGATCCAACGCTACGCCGCGAACAGCGCGCCGGCGTTACGTTTGATGGCGCTGTGCTGGGGGACGAATGTATGCTCCTGCGGTATTTTGGCGACAGGGACGATTGCGATCGGCTTTTGATCGTCAATTGGGGTTCGGACAAAGATCTATCGCCAGCGCCGGAGCCGTTGTTGGCCCCGCCAAGCGGGCATCAATGGGCAGCCGTGTGGTCAAGTGAAGACGTGGCCTATGGCGGAGGGGGACGCACCGACGCGTGTCCCCCCAATGTTCCTTGGAGACTCGTTGGCCACTGCGCAATCCTTCTGCAGGCGGAAAAATGTACTTAGAAAATTTGGGTTTGATTGGAAACTGTCAGGGTTCGGCGCTTATCGACAGCAAGGGCGCGATCGTGTGGTGCTGCCTACCTCGCTTTGACTCAGAGCCGGTCTTCGCCAGCCTTTTGGACGAAGCCGCCGGAGGGGATTTCGTCGTCGGTAATGAGGACGGACAGGAAGGCGTACAAGCCTACTTAGAAAACACGAATGTTCTTGAAACCACGTTCGTCAGCAAGACGGGGTCGTTCCGGGTGGTCGACTTTATGCCGCGGTTTCTCGAAAACGAGCGACCCTTTCGCCCCACACAAATTGTGCGCATGATCGAACCGCTTTCCGGCGTGCCGCGTGTACGTGTTAGGTGTGCCCCCACGCTTGGGTGGTCAAAGAAAGTTCCCGCACAGATTCCTGAGACGCAAGGGATCGAGTTTCAAGGCTTTACCAGCGCGTTGCGCCTGGAAACCGACATTCCGGTTGCTTACCTGGACGGGCAGCCATTTTCGCTGACGCGACGGCAGATCATGGTGTTGTCTTACGGCAATCGCACCCATGAGTCACTGCCCTTGTTGTTCGAGCGCTATTTTAGTGAAACGGTACGCTATTGGCAACGCTGGGTTAAACACTGCAACGTTCCGGCCCACTATCAAAAGCAGGTCATACGATCGGCGCTGGTTCTCAAACTTCATTGCTATGAAGACACCGGAGCGATCGTGGCTGCCATGACCACATCAATTCCCGAAGATCCGGGCAGCAGTCGCAATTGGGACTATAGATATTGCTGGCTGCGCGACGCTTACTACACGCTTGACGCGTTCCGATTGCTTGGGCACTTTGAAGAGCGTGAAAGCTTCACGCGCTATCTGTTGAACATTGCTGGCGGTGCACCTGATTTGGCGCTGTCACCATTGTACCGTGTGGATGGTCGGTCCAATCTGCAAGAAGAATCCTTAATTCATTGGCCTGGGTTTGGAGGACACGGGCCAGTTCGGATTGGCAATGGTGCTGCAACCCAGCCTCAAAACGATATCTTTGGCGAGATGGTGTTGGCACTTTCGCCAGTGTTTCTTGACGAGCGTCACAGCGCCGAAAGGTCGGCGTCAACGCTCAAGCTGCTGGAACGTATGGCGAGAAAAGCGATTGACGTTGCAGGCACTCCCGATGCGGGAATTTGGGAGCTGCGTACCGAATGGCAGCCGCAGACGTTTTCAAGCCTCATGTGTTGGGCCGCTGCCAAACGTATGGCCCGGGTCTCTGCGCGACATTCGACCGGCAACGAGAGTGAGTTTGCAGACGCCGCAGCGAAGATCCGCAATGAAATTGAGACTCAAGCGTGGAACAACGACGTGGGCAGTTTCGTGGCCACGTATGGGGGCGTGGATGTCGATGCCTCGCTGCTGCAAATGGCAAGTTTGGCACTGCTTCCCATGGACGACCCGCGCTTGCGTTCAACCATCGACACCATAACGCAGAAGTTGGGGCAAGATGGTTGGCTTTTGCGCTACCGCGTCGATGATGGTTTCGGCAAGCCTAAGGTTGCGTTCACGATTTGTACCTTTTGGCTGGCCGAAGCGCTGGCGCATACGGGGCGCCTTGAAGAGGCACGCGTTGTGTTGTCGCGCGTGCAAACGGCGATGTCGCCTTTAGGTCTAATTTCCGAGGATTACGACCCTGTGAGCCATCGAATGTGGGGGAATTTTCCTCAAGCATATTCTCACGTGGGGTTGATCCACGCGGCGTTCGCCACAGCCCCGCCCTGGTCC
>Ga0105046_10014991_pt1 | contig 11929 bp, 6 predicted proteins | sample MAT03_FD_78385 | JGI IMG/M metagenome (GOLD analysis project Ga0105046, IMG submission 78385) | Freshwater microbial communities from Lake Fryxell liftoff mats and glacier meltwater in Antarctica - MAT-03 (megahit assembly) | ecosystem: Environmental > Aquatic > Freshwater > Ice > Liftoff...
ACGCTCCGCGTGCGCGATGGCGAGCGGGATCGGTACAACATCGGGGCCACCTTGCGCCGTGCGGATGGAACGCGCGTGTTGCGCCTGAACGAGAGCCTCATCCTGAACCACGACACGTGGGCCGCACATCCGGATAACGCACTTCACCTCGCGGAGGGCGGTCTGCGAGCGGAGCACTTCGAGCTGAGCAGTGGAGCGCAGCGGCTGGCGCTACGCTCCGATGATCAAAGCGACCAGCTCGCGTTCACCGCCTTCCAGTTGGCCACGATCACCGGTCTGGTGAACTCCATCGATAGCATTCCGCTCGTGTCCGGTTCTGTTGATGGCCTGATCAGTCTGCCCGTTGCCGACGGAGGAAGGCTGGACGCGGAGTTGACGATCACGGACCTCCATGCGATGGGCGTGGTACTCGGCACCCTTGCGCTGGATGCCCAGGAGATCGGGGATCGCCACTACCGTGCGGAGGCCGAATTGGAACACCAGGTGAACCACCTCACGGCGAACGTGGATGCCGACCTGTCCGGAACGATCCCCCGTGTGCGCGCCGAGACCGATCTGGCCTTCGGCGACCTCTCCTTTTTGAAACCGTTCGTCGCGGACTATCTCTACGCCGTGGAGGGTGGTCTGGATGGTGATCTGCGCTACCAGAAGGATGGAACGCGAGTGGCGATCACCGGTCGCACCACGTTCAAAGAGGCGCGTGTGGGTCTCATCCAAACGGGCGCCATGTACACCTTGCCGAACGAAACACTGATCCTCACGGAGCAAGGCATCACATTGGACAATGTGAGCGTGCTCGATAGCGCGGGGAACCGTTTTCGGTTGGATGGAAAGGTGCGTACCGCAGTTGACAAGACACCTGAGTTGGATCTCCGCTTGAGCACCGACAGGTTCCACCTCGTGAACAGCACCATCGAGCAGAACCGCACGTTCTTCGGGGATTTGTTCGGGAGCATCGATCTCACGATCGAGGGCACCACCATCAAGCCCGTGGTGCGTGGCGAGGTGGGCGTGTTGGACGGTACGCAACTGAGCGTTGTGCTACCCGGTAGCCGGGTGGAATTGGTGGAGCATGACGGCATCGTTGTGTTCACCTCGGAGGCCGAAGCACCCGATACACTGGAGTTGCGCACCGATGGTGAGATGCTGCGCGATTCGCTGGCCGCGCAACTGCCCGGGGTGGAATTGGACTTGCGCGTTCACCTGGATAAGCGCGCACAGTTCGCGGTGGTCATCGATCCCACAACGGGTGATCAGGCCACTTTCAGCGGGGAGGCCGACCTGGTGTTCCGTTACTCCCCCGATGGAGACCTCTATCTGAGCGGACCGTTCACCGTTGCGGAGGGTGGTTACACATTGGCGTTCTATGGGCTGGTGAAGAAGCGCTTCGAACTGGTACCTGGCGGCACGGTGATCTGGAGCGGTGATCCGCTCGCGGGCATCATGGACATCCAGGCGCGCTACCGCTCGGAATCGGCACCGTATCCGCTTGTGGCCAATACGCAAACCGGAATGAGCGAGAGCGAACGCAACCGATTGCAAGCACGGCTGCCATTCGATGTGTTGATCAATTTCCGTGAAGTGGTGAGCACACCGGTCATCAGCTTCGGGCTGGACCTTGACCAGTTGAGCCGGAACAGTTTTCCATCGGTGGACAACCGGCTGGACCAGCTGTCGCAAGCGGCCAATGAAGAAGAACTCAACCGCCAGGTCTTCGGATTGCTGGTGCTCAACACGTTCATCGAGGATGCCACGGGCAATGAAACGCCCGGCAGCAACCTGGCCACCACCGCTGCCCGCAATTCGGTGAACAGCATACTTACCCAGCAGCTCAACGGCCTCACCGGGCGGATGATCAAGGGCATGGACGTCCAGTTGGGTGTGAACACCTACGACCAGTCGGAAGGCGGGGAGACGTACCAGCGCACCACCGTGGATTACAAGGTGACGCAGCGGATCCTGAACGACCGCGTCAGCATCGAAGCAGGTGGTTCGATCGGTGCGGATGAACGGGAACAGAGCGTGGGCACGGTGAGCAACAACCAGGCTGCGCAGTACGCCATCACCTATGATCTTACAAGCGACGGCCGGTTGCGCTTGCGCCTTTTCCACGAGAACGCGTACGATCTCTACGATGGGGAGATCGTCAACAACGGCGTCGCCATCAATCTCACCCGTGACTTCGAAGAGAACGCCCGCGATCGCGAGCGGCGACGTACCGAGATCAGGAAGCAACGCGAAGCGATCCGTCCGAAGGTGGACGGCCCTGACAAGTGACTAGCGGCATGAACGCCCCTCCGCACAACACTTCTCGCGGACCTGGTCGTTCAGGCCATGCGCTCGTGCCGCTCAGCGTTCTCTTCCTGCTCCTGCTTTCCGGTTGCACGGGACTGAAGTACGCCAGCGAGGAGCGACCGCTTTTTACCGGCTACTCGGTGACGTGGAGCACCGCACCGGATGTGGGAAGCACTGACGCCCTGCGCGAGCTCGAAGCCGTGGTGACACCTCAACCCAACAACAGCTTCCTGGGTAGGCGACCGACCGTGGCCTTGCGCAACATGACCAAGGAGCCGAAGAAGCGAAAAGGTCTGCGCCACCTGCTCAAGTACAAGATCGGCTCCGCAGCGGTGTACCTGGACAGCGTGCCGCTTAAGGACATCAACGCGGCGCTCGTGAACCGCATGAACAATCGCGGCTACTTCGCCGCCCGCAGTTCCTTCCTCGTGTCGCATCATGGCAGGAAGGCGGTCGTGGAGTTCACCGTGACACCGGGAACGCCGCACCTGATCCGCAACATCCGGGTGGGGGATGGCACCGCCGTTGGTTTGGACAGTGCACTGGCCACGTCGGTTCCCGATCCGCGATCCATCGCCGGCGAACCCTACGACCTTGCGAACCTGATCGAGGACCGAAAGCGTGCTGTGGACCACCTGCGCGATAGCGGCTGGTTCAAGCTACGCGCCGAGGATCTGGAGTGGGCCACGGACACCGCAGCGGGTGATCACCGCGTGGATCTTCATCTGCGCGTGAAGGCGATAACGAGCACAACCAAGCGCTTGTCCTACACGATCGGGTCCGTCACAGTGCATGGCGATAAGGACGAGTTGCTGCCTCCTTCGGACACCTTGGTCATCGATGGCCTTGGCTACGTGAGCTACTTGGGCATGTACCGGCCGCCGACGATCTTGCGCGGGGTGTTCATCCGGCCAGGGCAGCTCTACTCCTTGCGTCGGAGCGATGCCACACAGCGTTACCTCAACAGCTATGGTGTGTTCAAGAACGTGCTGTTGACCTATGCGGATGATAGCGCGCGGCAAGGAGTGCTGGACGCATCGGTGACACTGCTGCCACAGAAGCGCTTCTCGGTGTTCAGTGAATTGAACGCGATCAGTCAGAGCAACAATTTCGCCGGGCCCGGAGTGAAAGTCGGCTTTCGTGATCGCGACCTGTTCCGTGGTGCCGAGCAGTTCACCCTGGACCTCAATGGCAATTTCGAAACACAGATCAACGGGACCGAGGGGACCACCAATGCATACGAGTTGGGGATCAAGGCCGGGCTGGTGATCCCACGTATGCTGCTCCTCCCGTTCATGCGCACCACCCGAGGCAGTGTGCCCACCACGAAGTTCGAGATCGGCTACGGCTATTTCCAGCGGGTCGGGCTATATGGTCTGAAGTCCGCGAGCGCCAAGACCGGTTACACCTGGCGCTCGGACCACCGCAGCTGGCATGACCTCACGGTGCTGGAGGTGGCCTACAACAACCTCTTCAACACGTCCGCGGATTTCGAAGTGTTCCTGGCGGAGAACCCAGCCATCCGACGCAGCTTCGAGGAAGAGTTGATCGTCGGCTTCGGCTATAGTTACTCCCGGAGTACGAAGCAGCGCAGCGAGCAACGCACCTGGTTGGTATTCACCCTGGCCGGTGATGAAGCCGGCAGCATACTGTCGGTGATCTATCGTGGCGTCGAAGGACCGCGACCGGAAGAAGGGTACACACTCTTCAATGAGCGCTTCTCCCAATACGTGCGCTTGCGCCCCGAGGTGCGCTGGTACCAGATGATCGGCGGCCGTGGCGGGATCGTGGTCTCCCGGCTGTTGGTACACAACGCCTATGCGTACGGAAATTCAACCGTCATCCCCTACGTGAAGCAGTTCTACTCTGGTGGCACGAACAGCTTGCGCGGCTTCCGGGCGCGTAGCGTAGGGCCGGGCAGCTACGTGTCCGACCCATCCGATGATCTGCAGGTGGACCAGGTTGGTGATATCAAGTTGGAGGCGAACGTCGAGTACCGGTTCACAATGGCCGGACAGATGAAGGGCGCCTTTTTCGCTGACGCCGGCAATGTTTGGTTGCTACGGGACGACCCCCAGCGCCCGGGCGGCGAGTTCGAATGGAGCCGGTTCATCAGTGAACTGGCCCTGGACGCGGGCTTCGGCCTGCGGTACGATCCGGGCGTGATCGTTGTGAGACTGGACCTCGCTGCCCCATTGCGGCGCCCCGATCTGCCCGCAGGCGATCGTTGGGTGTTCGACGACTTCGATCAAAAGTGGAGCCGCAACCTGATCCTGAACTTCGCCATTGGCTATCCGTTCTGATCCGGCGCGATCCGCAGGGTGCGCCGCCCTAAGAGCGGATCGCAACTACGACCCAACCTCCGCGTTCATCCGATCGCGCAGCGCGAGCAACTCCGCGTTGGGGAGGCGCCCATGCACGTCCGCGCTGTACGCCGGCCGGAGACGATGCACGAAGTACATGTGCAGTTCGCCTTTGCCTTTCACTTTGATCGGGCCGCGCGGCGAGGCTTCGACATAGTCCATCACCAGGGCGTAGGTCACGCCGCTGATGTTGATGCGGCCGGCCTCGCCGTTGCTCTCCATGCGGCTGGCGAGGTTCACCGTGTCACCCCAGATGTCGTACGCGAACTTCTTCTCACCCACCACGCCCGCCACCACCGGGCCGCTGTGCAGGCCGATGCGCACCGGCCATTCCTGCACGCCCCGGGCACGGCGGTCGGCGTTGCTCCGTTCCACGGCATCGATCATCCCAAAGGCCATCAGCACGGCGTCGAGCGCATGACCAGCGCGCGGGACCGGGATGCCCGCTGCGCACATGTACGCATCGCCGATGGTCTTGATCTTCTCCACGCCGTGCCGATCGCACAGCTGGTCGAACAGCCCGAAGTAGTGGTGCAACTCACCCACGAGCGTATCGCTGTCCAGACGGCTGCTGAAGGTGGTGAAGCCCTTGAAATCGCTGAATAGTACGGTGCATTGCTCATAGCGCCGTGCTTTGGCCGTTCCGCTCGTCTTGAGTTCTTCAGCCGTGGCGCTTGGCAGGATGTTGCGCAACAGTACATCGCTGCGCTCCTTCTCATGGGCCAGTTCGCGCGTGCGTTCAACGACCATGCCTTCGAGCCGTTCCCGATCCTTCCGCAGGCGGCGTTCGCGCATGCGCACGAAACCGAAGAAACCCAGCAGGGCGAACGCGCCGCCGCCGATGCGGAAATCGTTGCGCTGCCAGAAAGGTGCTGCGATGCTGAACGTGTAGCTCACGGGCTGTTCCGTCCATACGCCGCTGGCGTTGCGCGCCATCACGCGGAAGGTGTGATCGCCTGGGGGGATGTTGGTGTAGGTGACGCGGTCGGTGGCGGTGATGGGCGACCAGTCCGGGTCGTACCCTTCGAGGATATAGCGGTAGCGCACTTTCTCCGGATAGGCGAGGGAGATGCCAGTGAAGGCGAACGTGAGATGGTTCTGGTCGTACGGCAGCTCCAGTTCCTGTGGCATGCCGCCACGACCGATGCCGCTGCTCCAGGGTTTCCAATCCGGCCGCTCGTAGAAGAGCTGCAGGTCGGTGAGGTGTACCAATGGTTCGCGGGGATCGTCGAGCACGCGCCGCGGATCGTAACGTGTCGCACCGCGCACGGAGCCGAACCAGAGCGTGCTGTCCAAGTCGAGGAAGGACGCGTTGCGGAAGGACGCGATGCCGATGAAGCCTTCGTCCGGCCCGTAGTTGCGGATGGCGATCACCTCCTCCTGCAGTACATCCAGTTCCAGCGCATCGATGCCGCGGCGGGTGCCAAGCCAGATGTTCTGGTACGCGTCCAAGAGCACCTGCTCCACGGAAGCCGAGCTGAGCCCATCGCGCACACCCACGCTGTCCACATGATGGCCGTGCAGCCGATACAGGCCATGCGCTTCGGTACCGATCCACAAGTTGCCCTGCCTGTCGCGTTCCACCGAGGTCATCACCACGGAGGGCAGCATCGCCTGTTCGTTCAACTTCCAGGGAAGCGATCGGGTGTTGATGGAATAAAGGCCGTGGTCGGAGACCACCCAGGCCGTGTCTCCGCCGGATACCACATCGAACGCAGTGATATCGAACGGGCTGATGTGCGCGAACGATCCATCGCCCGGATCCATGTACACGCCGCGATCGCCGCAAACCCACACACGCCCTTCATCATCCAACCGCACGGCATGCACACGTGAGGTGCCCATTCCTGCACTGCCCGGCACATGCGCGAACCGTTCACCCACCAAACGGAAGAGCCCACCATTGGCGGTGCCAACGAGTAAATAGCCCTGCGCATCATCGCACAGGCTTAGCGCGAAGAGGTCGGCAAGGCCCTCCTCCTTTCCGTAGCTGCGCAGTCGTGTGCCGTTCCAGCACGCCACACCTCCGCCTGCGGTGGCAAGCCAGAGCAGGCCGTCCGGCGTGCGGTGGATAGCGCTCACGATGCGCGAACGCAGCCCGTCGCGTTCGGTGAAATGCAGGAAGGCATCGCTGGTGAACTTGGTGGCACCGCCGAAAGCGGTTCCCGCCCAAATCGCGCCGGAACGATCTTGCAACAGGCAGCGCACCAGATCGTGGCCCAATCCGTTCGCTTCGCCGATCACTGTGATGCGTGGCTGGCCGCTGAACTTGTCCAGGTGTACGAGTCCTTCGCGCGTGCCGAACCAGAGGTCACCGTTGCGGGCTCTCGCCACGGCCAGGATGTGGGGATCGGGCAGGGCGATCGGAAAAGCCCCCGTGAAGCGTCGTTGCGGTGAAAGTGGCCGCAGGTCCATATCCAGTTCGGCATAGCCACGATCAGTGCCCACCAGGAGCCCAAGGGTATCCGCATGCAGCGCCAGCACGACCGAAGAAGGCAACGCTGCGGTGGCGCTCATTGTCCTCCAGCGGTCGCGCTCGAACGCAACAAGGCCGCTGTCCGTGGCGGCGATCATGCGCCCCCGGAGATCGCATACCAAGGCGTTCGCGCGCAGCGCGGGCAGCCCTTCGGACACGTCCGTTACCGATCCATCCGCGGCGATGCGCACAATGCCAGCACCTGAGGTGGCGACCCAGATCTCGTTCCGTTGGTTCTGTGCGAAGGCCCGCACGGGTGCTTTGGCCGGCCCACCGATCACCGTCAGCTCGCCATCCTGCCAATGCGCGATCGCGCCACTGCCACAGCCGATCCACACGCGGCCATCGGCTGCACAGAAGAGGGCGGTCACCTCATCGCTGGGCAGGCCCTGCGCGCGGCCGATGGTTTCAAAGTGCAAACCCTCGGACCGCGCGGCTCCCTGGTCCGTAGCCACCCAGAGGAAACCGTCGCGGTCTTCACACAAGGCGTGTACCGCCGCGCTGGGTAGCCCCTGCTCCAGGGAAAAGGTGCGCAGGTCGTATTGTTGGGCGCCCGCAAGGCAAGGCCAAAGCAGCGAGGCCAATGCCAGCGGACCGAGCGAACGGGGCATGGTTGGAAAGATAGCGCGGCCTCCAAAAGATCGTGCCGATCGCGTGTTGGAAACGGCATTTCTTGATCTTACCTTTCAGCGTCACCAACCAAAACCGATCCCATCATGAACATCACTTTCAACGAATTGCGGCGGATCAAGGACACCTTGCCCGATGGGAGCATCCACCGCATCGCCAAAGAACTCGACCTCAATGTGGAGACCGTGTGGAACTACTTCGGCGGCTACAGCCACCCGAACGGACGACCCATGGGCGTGCATCTGGAGGGCGGGCCCGATGGCGGCATCGTAGCGTTGGACGATACCCGCATCCTTGAACTGGCCAACCAGATCTTGGAAGAGCATCCTACGAACGCGTAGGCGGTGTCAATGGGTCCCGACACGGTCGGGAAGAAGTGAGCGGTCTATTTCTGAGGCCGCTTTCTTTTTTGGTGCTCACCGCTCGATCACGCGGAACTCCACGCGCCGGTTCACGGCGCGGTTCGCCTCATCGGTGTTCTGCTTCAAGGGCTTGCTCTCGCCGTACCCTTTCCAGGTGAGCCGTGATGCGTCCACTTTCTTCTTCAGCAAGTAGTCCACCACCGCCTTGGCACGATCGTCGCTCAACTTCAAATTGTACGCATCGCTGCCCTGGTCATCGGTATGGCCTTCGATCTCCACGCGCACGAAGGGGAAGTCCGTCATCAGGTCCACGAGCTTGTCCAGTTCCTTCTCGTAGCCGGGAAGTAGTGTCGCCTGATCGAACTCGAACTGCACATTGTCCAGTCGCACGCGCGTGCCCACGGTCGGTTCCACCTGGTGGATGTCCACTTGGGTGGAACTGGTATGGTCGGGCACCACGGGGCGCGGCGCTGGGGGCATGCTCTCCTTTGGCTTCGGTGTGAGCGCCGTTCCTGGAGGAGCCAGGCGCACGTTCACATCATCGATGTAGTAGTAGGCCCCGCGTTCACCGTTCGGCTGGCGCTCATGGTTGGTCACTTCATCGCCATAGAAATTGCCGATGAGCAGGAAGGTCTCCGCACCGGTAGCATCGAACACCCCGCGAACCTTCTGCCAGCCGCCCTTCACAACCTTGTCCTCGTTCGCATGAGGCGTGATGTACAGGGGCAGACAGTCTCGCGTGGAGATCGGTGCCTCCGTGAGCAGCAGGCCGATGTTGTTGCTGGCCTCATTGCTCCGGCTCGCACGTAGCACCCAGCACTCGGCGATGTACCGCTTGCCGGCTTCCAAGTGTGTGATCAATTCTGTCTGCACGTACTCATGCCAGTAGGTCGGCGTATTGCCCTTGCCGTAAACCTTGACGCCTGCCATGGCGTCGCCAGTGCGAATGCCCTGCTTACCCTCGCTGTGTTTCGCCGGATGCGCCCAGCAGGCCGGGTCGTTCTTCGTGCTGAAGTGGTCGGGTGTGGTCTGCGTCGGCGAGTTCCAACCGGTCACGTTCGCGCCGAATTTGGCAGCGTCCTGCGTCCAGCTGCAGTATAGCCGCTCACTCTCCTCGAACCCTGGGTTGCGGACCAGGTTCGGCATGGTGTCGTTTTGAAGTGTGCGTTGAAGTACGTTCTGCGCGGAAAGGGGAGAGGCGAGCGCAATGAAGATCGCGCCAAAGGCTACTGTGCGTTGCATGGGAACAAAGCTACCCGGCACTGCTGCGGAGGTGCGCCACAGAGCAAGGCCCGCTATGAACGATGGAATGTGAAGTGGGAGCTGGCTCAGCACCGGGCGATCGCGGCCGGATGCGCATCTTGTGCAACGGGCAACGCCGGCTTTTTCGTCGTCGTCATCCACTTTCGCGTCACACCATGTTCCTCCTCCGCCTCTACGATGTATTTCTTGAAAGCCTCTCTGGCGCGGAGAAGGACTACACGGCCATGGGCATGCGCCGTGCGATCGTGCTGCTGAGCATCCCCATGATCATGGAAATGGGCATGGAGGCGCTCTTCGCCTTGGTGGACACCTTCTTCGTGACCAAGCTCGGCGTGGTGGCCACCGCGACTGTGGGGCTCACCGAAACGCTGATGGTCCCTGTCTATTCCATCGCATGGGGATTGGGCATGGGCATCACAGCGGTAGTGGCCAGGCGAACAGGAGAGAAGAACAAGGAAGGTGCGCGTGTCGCAGCGGGCCAGAGCCTGCTGATCGCGCTGGTATGTGGTCTGCTGATGGCGGTCCCTGCGGTGTTGTTCGCACCACAATTGCTGCACCTCATGGGTGCCGAGCCGGAGGTGATGGTGTTCGCTGTGCCGTATGCCCGCCTCATGCTGGCGAGCAATCTGATCGTCACCTTGCTCTTCGCAATGAACGCGGTGTTCCGCGGCGCGGGAAATGCGGGTATAGCCTTACGCACACTGGTGATCGCGAACGCCATCAACATCGTCCTCGACCCATTGCTCATTTTCGGCGTGGGGCCATTTCCAGAAATGGGTGTGCAAGGCGCCGCAGTGGCCACGACCATCGGACGCACCATCGGTGTCATCTACCTCCTGTACAATCTCTTCCGCAGGAATGGGGTCTTTGCGGTGGGTCTTCCGGACCTGCGACCGGTGCGGGATGTGCTCGTGGGCGTCATCAAGGTCTCGCTCGGCGGGATCGGCCAGTTCCTCATCGCAAGCTTGAGTTGGGTGTTCCTCGTGCGCATTGTGGCTTCCTTCGGAACTGTGGCGGTAGGCGGGTACATGGTGGCTGTGCGGATCATCATAGTAGCGTTGCTTCCCGCCTGGGGCATGGCCAATGCGGCCGCCACCCTCGTGGGGCAGAACCTTGGAGCTGGGCAACCGGACCGAGCCGCACGCAGTGCTTGGTGGTGCGGGCACTACAACATGGTCTTCATGGTCGCGGTCACCACCTTCTTCTGGCTCGCGTCACCTTGGATCGTTTCGTTCTTCGATCAAGGCCTCGAAGCGGACGCGTTGGCGGTGACCGCCTTGCGCGTGATCAGCCTGGGATATTTCTTCTACGGCTACGGCATGGTGCTGGCCCAAGCGCTGAACGGCGCGGGGGACAGCCTTACGCCCACATGGCTCAACGTCTTGTGTTTTTGGGCGATCGAGATACCGCTCGCCTATGTGCTCGCGCTGCCGATGGGCCTTGGTCCCATGGGCGTTTTCGCTTCGGTCGCGATCAGTGAGAGCATCCTCGCGGTGCTCTGTGCCATCATCTTCCAACGCGGAAAGTGGAAGACGGTGAGGGTCTGAGCGGAAAGTGCCTTGGCACTATGCACTACTGCGCTTTGAACTCCTTGGGCTTACCCGCCTTGTACCACTTCAGCAGGGTGTCGATCATGTGCTCCACCTTGCGGGCATCGGCCCAGGTGCCCCGGAATATCAGGTTGCCGTCCTTGTCCACCAGGTAGGCGCCGTTCGGCGCGCGGCCGTAGGCGGTGAAGGTGGCGTCATTCAATCCATCGACAAGCACGGGGAGCTTGCCGAGTTGTGCGAACTCCTGTGCATAAGCGGCCTTCTCGTACTCGCTATTGGGCAGCGGGTAGATCTTGAATTTCTTCTTGTCGGCCGGATGCAACTCGCGGCCGTAGACCACGAAAAGTTGAACATCCTCTCTGGCGTACTTCTGCACCAGCCTGCTCCAACGGTCCATCTGGGCACGCGCGGGCGGGTTGCTGATGCTTCCGAACATGAACGCGCGGATCTTCCCGTTGTTCGCGCTCATGGTGTAGCTCCCCGCCTCCTTTGCCGTGGGTAGCGTGAAATCGTGCGTGCGTGGTACCATGCCCCCACCCTCGCTGTAGGCGCGAAGTTCCCGTATGGTCTGGCGCATCAACTTGTCGAAGTTCATGTTCCAGATGCTCACCTGTTTGCGCATGGCCTTGATCTCCGTCGTACTGTAGGCGTTCAGGTAATAATCCAGGTCGTCGTGGAAAACCAGTGCGCTGTCGGTGACATACCAGGAGGGATCCCAGTTGTTCAACTGGGCATGGCCTGCGAAGGTCAGGCTGAACAATAGAGCGAGGAGCAGGGCGCGCATGCGTTGACGGTAGCCCGGTAAATGTAGGTTGGAGGCCCCGGAAAAGGCGGAAGCGACACCTAAGTGCCGCTTCCTTTTGAGTCCGGTGCCAGTCCCCGGCGGAACCAAACCACCAGTGTCGACGGTGGACCTTCACCGGACTATACCACCCGTCATGAATGACAGGCTGCTTGTCCTGGGCAAGGTTGGTACCAACGAACTGTTCA
>Ga0105046_10014993_pt1 | contig 11928 bp, 7 predicted proteins | sample MAT03_FD_78385 | JGI IMG/M metagenome (GOLD analysis project Ga0105046, IMG submission 78385) | Freshwater microbial communities from Lake Fryxell liftoff mats and glacier meltwater in Antarctica - MAT-03 (megahit assembly) | ecosystem: Environmental > Aquatic > Freshwater > Ice > Liftoff...
ATCGTGAATTTCGTAGGGGCGACGCTTGCGCGCCCGCCCTGAATAAACAGCGAATCCACCCTGATGTCGAATATTCAAACGGTTTCTTAGGCATCATATAACGAAAAAAAGTAACTACTCAGCCATCATTTCTTCTCTCAATTTGATGCTCTATAGCATCAAATTGGCTGAAGCGCGGGGAAATTCCCCCTCAGAGGATTGGGCTGAGTACCGGTCAAAATCCCGTTTCCCCCCCAAGTAGGGGCTGAGTAGTTACCATTTATCTAACCCCAACGCTCACGGATGAAGCGCAATTTGGCGATGTCGTGTTCTTCTTGGCCGCCCTCGTGATAGTTCCAACGATACACCTTAATGTCATGCGCCCCAGCAGGCAACTGGTTATAGGCCGCGAACACAGTGGACGGCGGGCAGACCTGATCCATCAGGCTGGTGCTGAACAGGCAATCGGCGTTAATCCGCGCCGCCAAATTCACCCCGTCAAAATAATCTAACGTGGCAAAAGTCTGTTCCTCAGCCGTGCGCTGAACTTTCAGATAATTGGCGATTTCCTGATACGGATAACTGTCGGTCAGCCCGACGGCGCGCCGGAAGTGACATAAAAACGGCACATCCGGCAAGCAGATTTTGACCCTATCTTGCGCCAGCGCCGCCGCTGCAATCGCCATGCCGCCGCCCTGACTGCCGCCCGCAACCGCGACCCGCGCCGAATCGACATCATCCCGTGAGCAGGCCGCTTCAATGGCGCGCACGGTGTCGGTATACAGGCGGCGGTAGTAATATTTTTGCGGCGAATCGATGCCTTGTGTCATGTGGCCGGGGTGGTGCGGGCTTGCGCCGTCTTGGATGTCAGGCGTATCACCGCGCCGCCAACTGCTGCCTTGCCCACGGGTATCCATGCTGAAGTGAGCGTATCCGGCGTTCGCCCAAAACGTGACGGTATGGGCGTACCCGCGCCCGCCGCCATAGCCGTGATATTCGACCACGCACGGCAGCAGCGCATCGACCCCGGCGGGGCGCGAATACCAGCCTTTGATGGTCTGGCCGCCATAGCCAGCGAAACTCACGTCGTAGGTTTCAATCAGCTTGAGGCCGTTGTCAACTCGCGTGAACTGCGCGTTGAGGGGCTGTTGACGGGTGGTCGCCAATGTCTCCGACCAGAAGGCATCGAAATCGGCGGGTTCGGTGCGGTCTGGACGATAGGCTTTTAATTGGTCAATCGGTAAATCGAAAAAGGCCATGTGCGGGTTATCCTGACGGTTATTGGGCTAATAAGGCTTCTTGGCGGGCTTGGACGGACGGCCATTCATCAGCGAGGATGCGAAACCACGCGGTATCGCGGTTGCGGCCTTTGACGATCATGTGCGCGTCCTGTGTCCCCTCATAGCTGAAGCCCATCCGTAGGGCAGACTTGCGCGAACGCTCATTGAGGGAATGACACTTCCATTCCAAGCGGCGGTAGCCCAACCCAAAGGCGTGCTTGAGCGTCAAATAGGTGGCCTCAAGGTTGGTGTGAGTGCGCTGCGCGATGGGGCTGTACCAGATGCTGCCCAATTCGATTTTGAGGTCTTTGGGCGCGTTATTCAGGTAGTTGATGACGCCGACGACCTGACCGCTGACATTATTCACGACGGTATACGCCAGTCCGTTGGGCGCATCGACTTGCCCCTTCATATAAGCGCGCATCCCCTCAGACGACTCGAACGGGCCGCTGAACATGAAACGCCAAATCATTTCGTCGGCATCATAAGCGGGGATGTGCTTGCCATTGATGTCGAGCGCGCTACCGTTTGAAATCTGGTATAGAACCTCGGCGTCGCGCTCTAAATCGGTGGGTCTGAGCGTCACAAATCGACCTGTCAGGGTGTCGGCTGCGGGCTTGACTGGCAGTGTGTCGCGCAATGCTTGGACATCATCGGGCAGTATGGGATTTAGGGGCAGCATGGGTAAGTATCCCTCAAGTTGAGAGTCGAAATAATCAATCTGAAGAGTAACCCACTCCTCGCAACCTCACTAGCACCAACTCAGACAAGCCTGATAATCAACACACGCGCCCTTGCTGTCGTAATAAACCAGTGTTTTTTTCTGAGAAAATCACTCAATCCCGATTATAATTTGGTAGTAACACGATGTTATCTTGAGATGAAGGATGAATGACCGATGTCAGTTTCTACACCACCCATGTTGTCTGGCGCGCTACCGATTATCGGCCATACGATTGAAATGATTCGTAGCCGCGAGCGCTTGTTCAAACGCGGTTATCAAGAATTGGGTGATTTGTTCACCATCAAGTTAGGGCCGTTGAATGTAGTCGTGGTCACAGGTGCAGAGCATAACAAGCAATTCTATACCGAGACCGACAAAAGCCTGACCATGCGCGAAGGGTATGATTTTTTGCGCGAGGCGATTGGCGAGGTATTGTTTACGGCGGATATGGCGACCTACTATAACCAACGTCCCGTTCTACTTGAGGCGTTTAAACGTGAGCGCATGGTCGGCTATATCGATGCCATGAACAGTGAAGTTAGCCGTTGGTTGGACGCGCTTGGACAGTCAGGCGAGATGGATTTATCGGCAGAAATGCTGAAGGTCACGCAATCTGTGGCTGGGCGCGCTTTCGTTGGCGAACACTTTCGTGAGGAGCTGGGCGAGGAATTTTGGAAGCTTTATGAAGCTATTGGTGCGTCGATGGATCCTATTTTGCCGCCAAAACTTCCGCTACCGAAATTTATTCGGCGTGATCGCGCCCGCCCCAAACTGATTCAAATCATGTCCAAAGTCATCGCCAAGCGCCGCGCACATCCTGAGCAATATAACGACGTGATTTCAATCCTGCTCCATACCCCGTGTAAAGATGGGACATTCATGCCCGATAAGACGGTCGTTGACGTGTTTATTGGCCTGATTTTTGCCGGTCATGAAACCACCGCCGGACAAGCCGCATGGCTGTTAGCCTCCCTCATCCGACACCCCAAGCATTTGGCAGTCGTGCGCGATGAATTGAGTGCGAACATGGCCGCCGCTGATGAGGCCGTCTCTCATAAGGTAATGAGCAAGCTGGAATACACCTATTGGGCGATTGATGAGACCACTCGCATGTACCCATCAGCTGATACTCAACTTCGCACAGTGGGTACACCTATCGAAATTGGTGGCTATCAAATTCCAGTAGGCTGGCGATTGATGGTCAACGCGACCAACTCACATAAACTTGCCGAGGAATTTAGTGACCCGGAGGTGTTCGACCCGTCGCGCTACTCCCCGGAGCGCGGTGAGGGCAAAGATCCGTACACGATTGTCGGGTTTGGCGGCGGGATTCACAAATGCACCGGCATGAATTTTGCCAAGAATGAGATGGCGATCATCACCGCGAAACTGTTCCAGCAATTCGATGTGGAATTACTCAGTGACGACATCCGCGTTATTACTGGCAACGGCGCGAATCGGCCATCAGCCATTCGTGTGCGCTATACCCGTAAAGATTAACCCCCTAGCCTCTGCCAGAATTTGGACGGGGCAAAATCGCCTCATCTGACTCCGAGCGCCCGATGCCTTCGCTGTAGGTTCGTAGCGGCAAACTGAAGGTGAAGGTCGCGCCGTCATCGGGCGCGCTTTCAACCCAGATACGCCCCTGATGCGTCTCGACGAATCGCTTGCTAATCGCCAAGCCCAAGCCCGCCCCGCCGTTTTTGCGACTGAGCGACGAATCGACCTGATAGAATTCCTCGAAAATCTGGGCGTGCTTGTCGGGTGGGATGCCGCGCCCGGTATCTTTGACCGCGAACAACACCTCTTGATCGGCTTGCCATACGCTTAGACCGACCTCGCCGGAGTCGGTGAAGCGGTGCGCGTTGCTGAGTAAATTGAGGATGACTTGGCGGGTGCGAGTGCGATCCATCTCGACTTCCGGCAGACCCGGCGCGAGCGTGATGCTAAATCGTAGCCGCCCGTCCCGGAAAATGTTGCGGAAAACCTCCGCCGAATCTTCAATGAAATCCGCCACACTGGTGCGCTCGAAATCCAGCGAAAAGGCCGATAGTTCCGCCTGTGACAGGTCTAACACGTCGTCCACCATCTCCAAGAGATGGCGACTGCTGGTGTAAATCTGGTAGAGGTCATGCGCCAGCTTGGGCGGCAAACGATTGCCATTGTAGATTTCGGGCGTCATGACCATCACCTCACTGAATCCGACAATCAGGTTGAGGGGGGTGCGGAGTTCGTGGCTGATGTTGGCCGCGAACCGTTGTTTGAGGCGGCGGGCTTCATCGGCTTGCTGACGGGCGCTAATCAATTGCTGCTGCATCCGGTTTTGGTTCTGATAGGCGAGGTCGAGCGATTTTAAGGTTTGCGTGAGCTTAGCTTGATGTTCCCGCGACTCATTGAGGAGCGCGTCGGCGCGCTCTTGCATGGCGCGATACCACGCCAGCGCCGTATATAAGGAGGCCACCGAAGTCTGGAGCATCACCACCGTCAACAGGATCAGAGCCGACAACCAGCCCATCGAATAACTGGCGGGCATGAAGGCCACCGCCCCCACCGCTACCGAAATGGCCGATGTCCAATGGCCGTAAGTGACGGTCATGCCCGATATCACCATCAAGGCGATTCCCAGCAACGGTAGCCACGGGTCACGAGTCAGCGCCATCGCGGTGAGCAGGCCGAGGTTGAGCAGTAGGATGAAGCCGTAACGAGCGAGGTCTGGGAAGCGCGGCAGTGCGCGCAAAATCAACCAGACGCCCACGCTCATGACCGCCAGTAATACGGCCAAACCCTGTGGAAATTTGGGGTTGAACAGCGTCAGATAGAGCGCAATCAGGAAAAACAGCAAACATGCCCACGCAGAGCGCCGCATCATGCTATATCGTAGGTTTTGCAGCGTATCCCGAAAGCTCAGGTCACGGGTGAATAAGCTCATCGCCGTTCGAGCTTGTCTAGCGCGCTCAAAATACTTTCGCGGTTGATGGGTTTGGCGATGATGAGGTTTGCGCCCAACGAATAGGCCAGTTCTGGGTCGCTGACCACCGAACAAATCGCAACCGGGATGGCGCGGGTACGCTCATCGGCGCGCAACCGTTGCAACACATCCCAGCCGTTCAGGTCGGGCATCATCAAATCTAAGAGGATGATGTCGGGCTGTAAGTTGACCGCATGGCGCAATCCTTCCGCACCAGTGGTCGCCGCGATGACCTTATAACGCGGCTCTGGCAAAAATCGCTGTAACAAATCAGCCAAGCCCTGATTGTCGTCAATCATCAGGATGCGCGTGCCGTATGACGGCATCTTGAGGTGCAGGGTCAAGACTCCTTGCGGGGATAGCGTTTGCGTACAGTCAAAACGAAGTTGCTTGATGAACTCGCGGATGGGGGTTGAGAGCGTCATCTCCGCCGCTTCACGCGGGATAAAGGTCAGGTCGAATAGCCAATTTTGTGCGCTTTGAGTCAAGGCCGCCGTCAAGGTTTGCCCGGGTTTAGACGCTTGTATCGCGCCGCTGAACAATGAGATAAACACTTGCTGCGCCGCCGCTGGATTGGCCGACAAAATCACCGGCGTCGGCGGCACATCGGTCATCAGCGTCACGGCCTGTTGCTCCATCAGTCGCTGTACCGCTTTGATGGCTCCATCCAACAAAACGGTCAGCTCTGTAGGGGCTTGGCTGCCTTCCAGTCGCGCCAATTCGCTCTCCAATGACGAGAGGTGCGAGTCATCTTGTTCGGCGCTGCGCCGATTGAACCAAACCATCTCGCCCACGCCCTCGCAGCCGGTTTTGAGGTCTCGATAGGCTTGTCGCAGCGAAATCCCCAGCTGATTGGCGACCTCTTGCAGCGTCATCCCGCCGACATAGTGCATGTGCAGCAAGTTATAAGTGCGGACGGCGTTGGTGCGCTGGGCGAGGTCTTTGCCGGGGTTGAGCGCCTCAATTGTGGTGATGAGTTCGCGCCGCAGTCGTTGACCTTGCGGTTCGCTGACCGCGCCATGGGGTGCGCCCGCCGCCAGCGCATGACGGTTCAAGAGGGGGAGGTCATATAAATTTTCCAGCGCGTGCTTGACTTGCTCGAAAAAGTCATCCGGCGGACGTTGAGGTGGCGCATCATGAGTTGTCATAGGGTTTTCGCGATGAAAAGATATTTGAACAGAATCATATCCGATTAGGCCGGTAATTCACACTTTACGCCTGATGTGAAATAATTTTCGTAACCAATCAGCCCCTACTTGAGGGGAAAACGAGGTTTTGACCGATACTCAGCCCAATCATCTGAGGGAAGGATTTCCCCACGCTTCAGCCAATTTGACGCTCTACATCATCAAATTGAGGGAAGAAATGATAGCTGAGTAGTTACGACTAGAGACTTATGAGGATTGTTTGATTGTTGAATCGAGGCGCTGTATTTCACATTAGGCGTACTTTTGTACACGAGAACTTTATAAGGCTTATAAGCTAAGATATAAAATCATAGCATTCATTGAACACCCATCGCGCCTCTCAGTGTCGAGTATCGTGTGAGCCATGCCTGAACTCCGTTTAATTACCTTTGGCGGCCTGCGCCTGTTATGGGGCGACCAAGACTTGACCGCCAGCGTCCCAGCCAAAGCTGTCGCCTTGATGGTCTATTTGGCGCGCCAAAATAAGCCGCAATCGCGTGAGCATTTGGCCGAACTTTTTTGGCCTGAACGCACCGCAGAACAGGCTTACGGCAGCCTGCGGACGGCCTTGAGCAAAACCCGCGCCTTAGTGGGTGACGCGCTACAGATTGAGCATCAGTCGATTGGCGTGACGGCATGGCTAGACGCCAACCAATTTGAGGTATTTGCACAGGATGACTTCTCGCTTCAGGGCGCCTTGACGCTCTATCACGGTGAATTTATGGCGAGTTTCTTCACCCGCGATGCCTGTGACTTTGAAAGCTGGATGCTGCGCGAATCCGAGCAGTTACACGAGCGTTTTGTTCAGGCGGGTTTGCGCCATCTCCATCAGTTGCGGGCGCAGAAAGCGTTTGAACAGGCGGTGTTGGTCGCCCATCGTATTTTGACCCACGCCCCGCTGCGCGAAGATGTCCACCGACTGCTGATTCATCTCTACCATGAGATGGGCGAACAAGCTTGCGCGCTCCAGCAGTACGAGACCTGTCGGCGTCTGTTGTGGGAAGAGTTGGGCGTCGAGCCAGACGCCAGCACACAAGAGGTTTTACGCGACCTCAAAAATACCCCAGCCTACATCTTCCCAACCCTGAATATGTCGCAAAAACGCTTGCCCATCCGCGCCGCCAACTTTATCGGGCGGGCTGATGTCCTTAAAGCGATTGAAGACCTGTTGTTGAGCAGTCGCTTGTTAACCCTCAGCGCCACCGGCGGTGCGGGTAAAACCCGGTTGGCTTTAGAGCTTGCTTATCGCTTAAAAGACCGCTTTAAGGACGGCGTGTTTTTTGTCGATTTAACCCAGACCACCCGCGCTGAAGAGGTCTTGGCGACCATCGCCCAAACGCTAGGGATTTCTCTTACGCCGCTATCAGAAGGGCTTGCCGCGCTTCAGCGGTCACTGCAAGGCCGGAATATATTACTCATTTTGGATAATTTTGAGCATGTGATTGAGGCGGCAAACGCTGTAGCGGGTCTGATAGAGGTCTCAGAAGTTGTCATCCTCGTCACCAGTCGCGAGCCGCTTAAATTGTATGGCGAGCGGATTTATCGGCTGAATCCGCTTACCTTAGAGGAATCCTGTCAATTGTTCCGCGAGCGCGTGCGGGATTCCGATCCCCATTTCCGCCGTACCACCCGGTCTGATGACTTGATCGAGACGCTCTGCACTCACTTGGAAGGGCTGCCGCTGGCGATTGAATTGGCCGCCCATCGTGCGCGTACAATGGATTTGGAGGAGGTTTTGCGCGGGTTATCGTCTCGCCTAGACCTGCTGCAATCCGATCTCCGCAATCGGTCACGACGACAACTCACCCTGTTCTATACGATTGATTGGAGCTATCAACTCTTGACGCCGCAGCAAGCCTCGCTACTGCGGACTTTGGCGGTGTTTCAAGGGGGCTGGACGGCTCAAGCCTTGAAGCAAATTTCCCCTTACGCCGAGCAGCTTGCCGACCTTGTGGACAAAAACCTCGTCAATCGGTTGGGGTTCGGCTTTCAGCGGTATAGTCTACAGGAATCGGTGCGCGGCTTTGCCCGCCTCCAACTCACCGCGCATGAAGAGGCCGCCCATGTCCAGTTGACCCACGCCCGCTGGGTGATGGCGTTGGTTGAGGGCTGTGAGCAAGATTTGCGAACCCCACGCCACGCCCAAGCTTTAGCGCAAATTTTAGATGAGCAAGAAAATATTCGCGCCGCCTTAGATGTTTTATCAGGACAGCCGGAGCATCTCGAACTGTATGCCCGCATCATCAGCGCCGCAAGCTGGAGCCTAACCGTCCAACAGGCGCGTATCTCGTTGATGGAGGATGCGCGCTATGCCGTCTCACAGGCTCATAAGCTGTCACAATTGCTTAGGGCGAAGCTGTTGTGCGCGGCGGGACACTGCGCTGATTGGGTGGGCGAATACCAAATCGCTGACCTGTGGCAAACTGAGGCCTTACATATTTTTCAGGACTTGGGGGATAGCGATAACGCGGCCTATGCACGCTTTTACTTGTCAGGTCGCACCGTGCCTGAATCAGAATTTTTCGCCGAGCTAGAAATTTTGCGAACCCACGCCTTTAGTCGGGGCGATGAATTTCTGGTGTGCCTGATTGATACCAACCTCAGTGTGTCGATGATCCGGGGCGGTCAACTGGCGGCCAGTGAGATCATCTTAAGCGAAGGCATTGCTATCGCTGAACGTAACGGGTTCACGATCCTGCTGGGGGCGCTTTACATCAATTTGGCCGATACTTACATGGACACCTTACGTTCAGCCGAGGCTTTTAGGGTTTTGGAACAAGGGCTTAGGCTGTCTCAGGCACAAGGTAATCGCTATCTTGAGGCGTTTTGTGTTTTTGGGCTTTGCCAACTCAGCTATCTCGAAAATCAGCCAGCCAAGTTCGAGCGTTTTGTGCGCGATGTCGAGCCGTTGGTCATTGACAGCGGCAATCCGTTTATGTGGGCGCAATTGTATTTTTGGCAGAGCGTGGCGGCCTTGACCCGTGAGGAATATGCTAAGGTGAATGATTACTGCCGGTTGTCGCTGCACGAGTTAAATCCCGATAACGGCAATATGCAATCACTCCTCATCACCCTTTTAATCTATGTCGCGTATCGTTTGAGTTCCGACGGGCATCTAGCGGCGGCGGCACAGCTCATCAGCGGCGTGACGGCTTATGCCAGCTTGTCTCAGGCATCTTACAACCGACTGCAAAAATTATTTTACGATCGAACCTTGTCCGCTATCGAGACGGATAGGCCGGGGCTGGATTTGGATTCGGCACGCTTAAAAGGGGCTATCATGACCATTCAAGACCTCTTATCGTTCGCACAGACGGCACTGGTGGTCATTTAAGCCGTTCTGTCACGGTTGTGTCACAAGTTTGTCAAAAATGCACAGATAAATGAGCGTGTTATCGGTATAGTTGTACCAGATGACCTTCCTGTCATCGCTCGTCGGATATTTTTATGGAGTGTAAAGCACATGAAATCCCGTTTGCTATTGGTCGTTTTAGTCATCGCCCTTCTGAGCGTGTTCGGCGTCGTCAGCGCACAAGACGAAGCCCCGTCTGGTGAGTTGGAAATCTTCTCGTGGTGGGCGGGTGATGAGGGTCCGGCTCTCGAAGCCCTGATCGCCGTCTACGCCGCGCAATATCCCGATGTTGAAGTCATTAACGCCACCGTCACCGGCGGCAGCGGCGTCAACGCCCGCGCCGTCCTCAAGACTCGTATGTTGGGTGGCACGCCGCCCGCCAGCTTCCAAGTCCACGCCGGTCAGGAATTGACCGGGACGTGGGTCATCGCTGACCGTATGGAGCCGTTGACCGACTTGTTCGTCGCGCAAGGTTGGAATGAAGCCTTCCCCGCCCAGTTGATCGAACAAATCAGCTATGAAGGCGACGTTTACAGCGTGCCGGTCAACATTCACCGCTCGAACGTGATGTGGTCTAACCCGGCCAAGTTGGAAGAGTGGGGCATTGCCGCACCCGCCACTTGGGATGAGTTCTTGGTCGCCTGCCCGACCCTCCAAGCTGCTGGCGTGACCCCGCTGGTCGTCGGCGAAGCATGGACCGTCAACCACCTGTGGGAGAGCGTTGCCCTCGGCGTCTTGGGCGCGGACGGCTGGGCCGGCATTTGGTCGGGTGAGACCGCCGCTGATGGTCCCGAAATGCTGGCCGTCTGGGATAAGTTCAGCGAAATTCTGGCCTGCTCGAACGTCGGTGTCGATAGCGCCGGCCTGAGCTGGCAACAAGCCATCGACAAGGTGATTGCGGGCGAAGCCGCCTTCAACATCATGGGCGACTGGGCCGCCGGTTACATGGTCACCACCCTCGAACTCGAACCCGGCGTCGGCTTTGGCTTCAACGCCTCCCCGGACACCGCTGGCACATTCATGTGGCTGTCGGATAGCTTTGGTCTGCCGGTTGGCTCACCGAACCCCGTCGCCACCGTCGCTTGGTTGGAACTGCTCGGCTCGGTTGAGGGTCAGAACGCTTTCAATCCCCTGAAGGGCAGCATCCCCGCCCGCATCGACGCGGTTTCGGCAGAGCCTGACCTGTATAACACCTACCTGCAAGCCGCCGCCGCCGACTGGGCCAGCAATGACCTCGCGGGCAGCTTGGCGCACGGTGTGGCCGCCAATGAGCGTTTCATGGGCGACTTCAACCAAGTCATCGAAATCTACCTCGCCAGCGGCAGCAGTGCTGCGGCCAGCGCCGCCTTCAAGGCGGTCTGCGCGACCAGCGGCGCGTGCGGCTAATAACTTTGCCGCGTTAACCCGTTAAATTCGGTGGGGCATGGTACGCCATGCCCCTACCCAAAACTCATCACTTTAATCTTTAGTTGGAGGCTTTGCCGTGAGAAGCCAAAGAGATCGCACGATTGCGTTCTTGATGCTCTTGCCGTCGCTCGCGCTGTTGGGCTTGTTCGTGTACGGGTTCATCATGCAAGCCATCGGCACGTCCATGAGCGATTGGGGTACAAACCCGGCGCAGCCCCCGCTTGCTATCAACGTCGTCAAGAGTTTTGTCGGGTTTGAAAACTATCACAATATCATGACCGACTTGCTGGAATTCAGTTTCCGCAATTCGCTGATTAATACCTTTTTCTTCACCGTCTTTTTTGTCGCGGGCTGTTTGGGCGTCGGGCTGTTTTTGGCGCTACTGCTCGACCAGAACGTGATGGGTGAGGGGCTTTTCCGTACGATATTTTTATTCCCGATGGCCTTGTCATTTGTGGTGACGGGGACGATTTGGCGCTGGATGTTACAACCCGGCGGCGGGATTAACACCCTCCCAACTGCGATTGGCCTGCCTCCCATCACCTTTGGTTGGATTAACAGCCGCGAGGTGGCTTTTGGGTTTGAGTGGGCGGATGTCCCGCGTATACTGACCGTGGTCGGCGTCGCTATCCTGAGCATTTTGGCGTTGCGTTTTGCCCTCAGCGGGCGGCGGCGCGCCCTAATGGTGGTCGGTGGCATCGCCGCCTTGCTCATCGTGCTGTTCGTGGCGGGCTTCTGGAACTTGATTTGGCTGCCGCTCGACACGCCCGAAGCCGAGGCCAGCATCGCGCCGAAGGGCTTTAACCTCGCCTTGATCGGGGTGATTATCGCAGCCGTGTGGCAGATGTCCGGCTACACGATGGCGATGTTCATTGCGGGCATACGCGGCGTCAGCGAAGAACTGCGCGAGGCGTCACGGGTGGACGGTTGCAACGAATTACAGATGTACCGCTATATCATCTTGCCGCAACTCACCCCGATTTTTCTCAGCGCTATGATCATCCTCGGCCATATCTCGCTCAAGATTTTCG
>Ga0105046_10014995_pt1 | contig 11926 bp, 8 predicted proteins | sample MAT03_FD_78385 | JGI IMG/M metagenome (GOLD analysis project Ga0105046, IMG submission 78385) | Freshwater microbial communities from Lake Fryxell liftoff mats and glacier meltwater in Antarctica - MAT-03 (megahit assembly) | ecosystem: Environmental > Aquatic > Freshwater > Ice > Liftoff...
GAACCCCTGTACCCAGAGAATGGGCAATACGAACCAAATGCGGAGTTTCACGGTCCAAAGGTATGGTGAGATCAGCGGAACGAATTGATGCTCGTCAGGTTTGGCCATCAAAGAAGGATAGGCCAAGGAAGAGTGAATTCATTGTCCAGGAGCGGTTCTTCGTTTTCTTGTTGATAGCTTGATCAGCGGGTTGTGCTCCTCGTGCGGTGGTTGGTCTTACTTTGCATTTCCCCGATCGCCATGGAACTCGTCACCCAAACACGCTCATCCTTTGCTGCATCCCATAGGGATGTCTTGGACTTGCTCCAACGCCACTTCGGCTACAAGACCTTCCGCCCCCAACAGCAGGAGGTGATCGAGCATGTGCTGCAAGGCAAGGATGCCGTAGTGCTGATGCCCACAGGTGGTGGCAAGAGTCTGTGTTATCAGATCCCGGCGCTCGCTTTGAACGGTCTTACCGTAGTGGTCTCCCCTTTGATCGCCTTGATGAAGGACCAGGTACAGGCCCTGCAAGGCAACGGGATCCCCGCCGCATTCCTGAACAGTTCACTTGGGTACGAAGAGGAACGGACCATCAATGAACAACTGCGGAACGGTGAATTGAAGCTGCTGTACGTGTCGCCGGAACGCCTCTTCCAACAAGGCTTCTTGGATCGGTTGGAGGAACTTGGGGTGAAGCTCTTCGCTGTGGACGAAGCCCATTGCATTAGCTCATGGGGACATTCCTTCCGCCCCGAATACAAGCACCTGAACGTCCTTAAGAAACGATTCCCGCAAGTGCCCGTTGTCGCCCTGACCGCTACGGCCGATCGTGCTGTGCGCAATGACATCGGTGATCTCCTGGGGCTGGACGACCCACGCACCTTCGTTAGTAGTTTCGACCGACCGAATTTATCGCTTGCCGTGTTGCCGGGACAAGATCGGTGGAAGGCGATCGAGCGCTTCATGGGAAGGCACCATGGCCACTGCGGCATTATCTATTGCAACAGCCGTGCAGGTACAGAAAAGCTCGCCGCCAAGTTGCAAGGGATCGGCGTGAATGCCGCATACTACCATGCCAAACTGGATCCCGCGGAACGCAGTCGTGTGCAGGATGATTTCATCCAAGGCAAATTGCATGTGATCTGTGCCACGATCGCCTTCGGCATGGGCATCGATAAGAGCGATGTGCGCTTCGTGATCCACTACAACCTGCCCGGTACGGTGGAAGGCTACTATCAGGAGATCGGTCGTGCCGGACGCGATGGTAAGCCAGCGGAAACGATCCTCTTCTACAGTTTTGCGGATGTGCAAACACACATGCACTTCGCCGAGGAGATCGAAGACCCGCGCTACAAGGATGTGGTGATCGCGAAGCTGGATCGCATGAAGGAATACGCGCAGGCGCAGACCTGTCGGCGGACGATCCTGCTGAGCTACTTCAGCGAATCCAGCCCGGAAGCCTGTGGCAATTGCGATGTCTGCAAGGATCCACCGAAGTATTTCGATGGCACCGTGCTGGCCCAAAAAGCACTGAGCGCCGTGGTGCGCAGCGGCCAGAAACTACCCATGAGCGTGTTGGTTGATGTGCTGAAGGGAACATACAGTCCGGCAGTGAGCGAACACGGTTGGCAGCGGATCAAGACCTTCGGTGCAGGGAGCGACACCACAGCATTCGCGTGGGTGCAGTTCATCCAACAGTTCATTCACCTTGGGTTGCTGGAAGTGGATTACCGTGACCATCATCACCTGATCATTACTTCGAGCGGCGAATCGGTTTTGAAAGGCGAACGACCGGTAGGGTTGGTAACGCCGGAAACGATCAAAGAGCGGCAGGAAAGGCCGAAACGTACCCGCCAAGTTGTTGCAGAACCGTCACCTGCAAGCGCGGATCTGCTCGCTGTGCTGAAAGAATTGCGGCGCACCATCGCGAAGGAAATGGGCAAACCCGCTTACGTTGTTTTCAGCGATGCTTCGTTGATCGACATGGCAGAGAAGAAGCCCACGAACGTCTACGAATTCCGCTTGGTGAACGGGGTGGGGGACTACAAGGCACACCAGTTCGGCAAGCAGTTCCTGGAGGCGATCAAGGGGTGGAAGGGTTAGACCGCAATTCGAAATGCTGGACATGGTCATCAGGCCAAGCTGAAGAACGAATTTGTGTTGTGCTATATTTGGTAGTCCCAATACCAATTTCCAATGTCAAGCAAAATTGGATCTGCCCATCCTTCTGGATCGTGCGCCATCCGCAACGTGTTCACTTCGTTGGTGACCCTCGTTGCCATAAGTGGAATATCTCAGCCGACCGTCGGTCCGTGCCCCGCACCAGATAGTGTTGTGGCAAACTATTCATCGGATGCCAACAGGCGGACACTGGAATACACCTTTCGGAATTCAACGACTTGGATGGATTCTATACGGATCGATCCTCTCTATTCCGAAACGGTGCTGAATGCACTTTTGGCGGTGTACAATTCTTCATCGCCCGCAAGGGATACAGTCGTTGACCTGTTGAACATCCACGAGTTCCCGAGCGTGACTTTGCGCGGTATCGCCGTGAGCGCGGATTCCACGTTGCCCTGGATGCAAGAATTACGAAATGGGATCATTCCCACTGGAACCGAAGCGATAGACCAACTGCTTTCCGACTATGAAATGTCTGTTCAGAACTACCATGCATGGACCTTTTTTGGAAACGATCACACGGTTGCACTTGAAGCCGGATCCGATCTCAATGTATTGGCTCTGGCTCCGTTGTTCGCGAACCAATTTGGTGTTTCATATGCCGAGCCGAATGGTGGTTGCTGCGATGGGAACAGGATCATCGATTCCGTTTACACCGACCATGTGAACTTGATCTATGTTCGTGCTTGGGGCGATTGTCCGGCTGGATGCACGGCACACCGATATTGGGAATTCAATGTACTTCCGGATTGTTCTGTTGAATTTGTGGGTAGTTATGGCGAACCTCTTGATCTCCCGAATGGGGTCAATGAGACCCACGAGGAAGAATTCGCTGTGTTCCCCAATCCGACACATGACAAATTCACCATACAATGGTCCGGTGCAGCCAAGGGCATGGCTGATGTGCGGCTGTTCGACCTTGCTGGTCAATTGGTTTGGAGTGGGCGGATGCAGTTGGAGAGACCGTTCCAGATGGAGCTGGACTCCCATGCAGCTGGCACCTACCTATTGTCCGTGGATCCGGATCACGGCCCTGCTCGGTTCGTCAAGGTATTTATTGGGGATTGATCCAGTTCACCGGCAAATGCCGAAAAGAAGCCCACGAATGTCTACGAGTTCCGCTTGGTGAATGGTGTGGGGTAACAAGGCACAGCAGTTCGGCAAGCAGTTCCTGGAGGCGATCAAGGGGTGGAACAACTGAGAGCTGGAGACCACTGTGTCGAATGCGGTACGCTTAATGGCGTGATCGAAAGGACCTGAATGATCGCAATGCCGCATGCTGAACACCGAGATCCAGATACCTCAGGGAACATGACATTCGACAGGTGGCACTCCCTGAAGTATCCTTACCTTGGCTGCACAGGCGTAATGAACTTTTGATCCTATGGGAATGAAACACGTTCTCCTTCCAACCGACTTTAGCAATACCGCATTGAACGCAGCCAAATTCGCGTTCGACCTTTTCGGGATCCAAGGAAACAAATTCACCTTGGTCCATACATACTTGAAACCGGTTTTCGATAATCCGCTATTGCCGGGACTTGGTAAGATCCCGGAACGAGAAGCACTGAACGGGTTGCGCCGTTTTGAACGGACGTGCAGACAATATGCGGGGAAGGTGGTGTTGGCCAAGAAGACTTCCTATGGAAGGCTCACGGATGTGTTGGATCGGATCGATCTGGACAAGGGAGCGGACTTTATCGTGATCGGTACCCAAGGCGAGGGGAATTATGGGCGAGTTGGATCGAATACAACTGCTGTGGTCTTGGGTGCAACTGTACCGGTCATAACCGTGCCCTCCGAGTGGCGACCTGCACCCGTGCAGCGGATCATGTTCGCTTATGACGGAGAGGCGTTGGATCGGTCGACGCTAACACCACTGATCGAATTGGCGCGGAACAGGAATGCAGAAGTCGTGTTGGCCCATGTGCGTTACCTGTTGCCGGATGCAAAGGACCGTGCAGCAAAGGACAGGATGGACGAACTCTTTGCCGATGTGAAACACTCCTTCGTCACCGTGCAAGGCTCCGATATGTCCAGTACCCTGGACCAACTTGCGACCAGTGGAAAGATCCAGTTGGTCGCAGTGGTCCATCGCCAAGTTGGATTTTGGAAGGGTTTGTTCCACTCCAGCAAAGCCAAGAAGATGGCGCTGCATGCCACGCTTCCCTTGATGGTGCTCTCGGAGCGCCCACAGTGAAATGAGCAACCACCACGAACACGTACCTGATCCACCCAGAACCATGGCTACCATTCTGATACCTACCGACTTCAGTGACAATGCAATGAACGCGGCGATCTATGCATTGCGGCTCTTTGGACCGGATGACCACGATTACACCGTTCTCAACTGCTATGATCGGCCGATCGCCGGTGATAGTTCGATGGTCGATATCACGGAACGCCTTGCAGCCAATTCAAGGGAGGCGATGGAACCCTTCCTGGCCACGTTGAAAGAAGCAATTGCCAATGACGCGTACAGGATCACGACCAGAAGCAAACAAGGCCAATTGCACCGAGTAGTAGGAAATTATCGCCACAGAGCGAGTATCCCGGAGCTTGTGGTGATGGGTACCCAAGGTGCTTCAGGTCTGAAGGAGGTACTTATGGGCAGCAATACCGCGGATGTCATAAAGAGTTCCGGTTTGCCGGTCCTCACTGTTCCGGAGAATGGGAAGTTCAACGGCATCAAGCGGATCCTGTTGGCCGATGATGGAGATGATATGGACGAGAAGACCTTGGAGGTCCTGATCGGCATTGTGGAACGCACCAACGCTGACCTGATCGTAGCGCGCGTAGTGAACGATACGACCGTTGCCGATCCCATCGGTGTTTCCGGTTCCGCATTCCAGATCGCCATGAAGGATATTCCCTATACCACGGTCCATTTGAGCAATACGGATGTGGAGAAGGCCCTGAACGATGAGATCGAGAGGAGCAAAGCGGATCTGGCCGTGGTAGCGCATCGTAAACGTGGCATCTTCGACCGGATCTTCCATCGAAGCACTTCCGCAAAACTGGCCATGCACACACATATTCCCTTGTTGGTGTTGCAGTACGAGAGCAAGTAGGTCTTGGCCTGTCATTGGGTCGCAACGGAATGCTGCGCGACCGGCGTCAGCGCGTAGGTCCTTCGAACCCGACCGGCTCGAACAACTGCACGTCACCGTTATACCAGAAGAGCCCGAGCGGCCGCAGCACGTTCTGGGGGTCCACCATTTCGTAGTGTTCCGCAGTGGCATCGCGGTCCTGCCATACCTTCAGCAAGAGCAGGTCTTGGAAGCGCCCGAAAACCGTGGTCAGCGTTCCCGACCCCACCACTTCGCGTCGCATCATCACATCCTCCTGCGTAGGTGAATAGCGCTCGGAATAGGACCCGTAGCCGCTGTTGTCTCCCCAGAGTCGCACGGGGTTCAGGTAATGTGTTCGTTCATCATAGAACGGAGCAAAGCTGCCCAGTTCAAAGAGCTCATTGTCCTTTACCATCAGGTAGTAGCGCGTGTTCCCAAAGGCGCGGTGCAGCACCATCGCTGTTCCATCGGGAATGCTATCGTCAGCGGCATCGGCCCACGGGATCAGGCTGTCGGTTTGGAATACGGGGTCGGCCAACTTCAGTTTCGTCAGGTCCCAGTTCAGGGCGCTGCCCAGGGTATCGCGTAGGAAGTATGGACTGTTGCTTTCGTGAAGGTTGTAGTGGTGCAGCCCTGGGTTGGGGAGTGAACCGGGAATGTGGACTACCGGCTGGGCATTTCCATTGATCAGGGATCCGCAAAGGATCAGAGCAGTGATGGCTTCTTTCATTGGTTCCTGTGATCGGCACAGCGAAGGTGAACACTCTGCTCCAAGGAACGGTTGGATCTGAGCGAACGGTCCGTATTCCTATAATTGGCGGGCGTAGTGAGGGTTAAGGTCGGAGAAACGGTGTTGACCGATGCCCGTAAAACGAGAACCGCCGCAAACCCTTGGTGTTAAAGGGTTGCGGCGGCTTCGTTGCGGACCGGACGGGACTTCCCGCATCTCCGCAAAGCTTCGTACGGGATGGACTTCTCGTTCCGTCGGTATTAAATGAAGAAACCCACCAAGAGGTGGGCTTCTAGCGGACCGGACGGGACTTCCCGCATCTCCGCAAAGCTACGTGCGGGATGGACTTCTCGTCCCGTCAGTAATAAATGAAGAAACCCACCAAGAGGTGGGCTTCTAGCGGACCGGACGGGACTCGAACCCGCGACCTCCGCCGTGACAGGGCGGCATTCTAACCAGCTGAACTACCGGTCCGTTCTACTCCCCTTTTCAGGGAAGCGGCTGCAAATGTAGGACTAGGGAACGAAAGTCCAAGTGCTTTTTCCGCACTTTGTGCCTTGGCGCGGGTATTCCACTGGAACCCATGGTCAATGGACCACCGGAAGTGAACGGACATGGCCATCAGTGGTGCGCAGTACGGCGATACAAGATCCCGCAACCGGAATGACCTGTTGTTGACCGGTTACCGTTCGCGGTGTATCAAGCAGGCTGCCATTCACCCCATACCAACTCAAAGTGGAGCCGTTAGCAAGCTTATCGATCCAGAGATATTCCCCTACAATGCGCATTACCGGCAACCCGGTTTGCTCTTCTGTTATCCCGGTATTTCCCACATACTCGTAACAGCCGATGTCGAACCCGTTCCCCAGTGGGCGAGGGGTGCCATCGAGGTCTTCCAGAACCACATTGTCCACCGTGTTGGTGCCCGCATCCACTTGCTGGGAAACACTGTTCAAGGCATGAAGATCGGAGCCGGGTGATACGAACAAGGACCCTTGGGCCCCTGCGATCTGCGAATTGGCATCGTACCCCAAGGCTTGCCATGCTCCAAGGTCCAGTATGGTCGCATCTCCATCGGGCGAAAGACGCCCCACCACCAGGTTGTGGTCGCTCTGGAAGCCGGTCAACGCACTTTCTTCGATCACAATGCTTCCGCGGAAGGCGTGTTGGTTGATCAGGATGTTGTTCAGGACCATGTTCCCCGTGCAATCGTCGGTGATGTTCACGCACCAACGCGCATCGCTGGCGTTGACGATGGTGTTGTTGAAGACCTTGTTGTTCGTGCTTGGCGCGCCACCATCGATCTGGTACAAACTGATGCCGCTCGCATGGTTGTCGTAGAGCAGGTTGTTGAAGATCACCGAATTCACCACACCATCACAATTGATGCCGCTGCCACCTGCACTTCCGTTCCCGTGGATCATGTTGCCATATACCTGTGCATTGGATATCACCCCATCGCCGCCAAGGCTCACATCTCCGTTCATGTGGATCCCGTTCGCGTTGTTGTCGAAGCATTCGTTGTAGCGGATCACAGGGTCGTCCGCACTGTTGCTGAAGTAGATCCCGTGTTCATCGATGCTGCCGGAACATTGGTTGTGCTCAATGAGGATATGTTCAGCAAAACCGGTGAAAATGCCCCATTTGCCATTGTTGGCGCACACGTTGTTGCGTATGGTGATATGGTCCGAAAGCGCTGATCGGATCCCTGCACGCGGCATGTCATTCACTGTGAACCCATCGATCACCACCCACGACACGTTCTCCACGTTGATCCCGTCCTGGTTCGTGAAGCTGTTCGGCGAAATGATCTGCACAGTTCCATTAGCAAGGAATATGATCGGGTCGTTCGCCGTACCACTCTGCGACATGGCGTGGAAACCCGCATATGATCCGGGATGTACCATTACGGTATCACCAGCTTGGGCCACATCCGATCCTCGTTGGATGGTCGCAAAGGCGATGCCTATGCTCAACCCGCTGCTCGTATCGTTCCCGTTGTTGGCAACATGGAAAATTGTTCCGAAAATTGGACCGAACAGAAGGAGTGAGGTGGTGAGAAATAGGCTGCGCATGACCGAAATCTACCATGTTCATGAAGGGCCGTCCAGCGCTTTTCGACCGGCCACAATAGGTGGTAGATGGAACCCCGAACCTTGGACATGTAGATCGGTCCACATCCCGATCGGCCCGATAGCGCTCGCTTTAGAACCGGCCCGCTGTGGAATGTGCGAGCAAGCCTTAGCGCTCGACCACCACCTTTTGCTGGCTCAGGCTCTTGTTGGAAAGTGCCCGGAGATAGTACACACCCGATGGCAATTCGCTCAGGTCCACCTGCGAACTGCCGCCCTGCCATGGAAGGCTGCGAACTAGTTTGCCTGTGCTGCTGTGGATCTGTAATTCATGCACGGTGGCATCACCGTAGATCGCCACGGTGAACTGGCCGTTGTTCGGGTTCGGATAAACCGTCATGGCCGTAGTTCCGGTCTGGCAGTCGATCGCAACAGTGTGGAATTCTGTCCGTGTCCCATCGAGATCGGTCTGGGACAATTTGTAATAAACCAATGCCCGATCCGGCTCTTTGTCCACGTATTCATACCGGACCACGGTCTGGCTGTTCTCGACGGCCTCCACTTGTGCCACCAACTCCCAGTTTGATCCATCCAAGCTTCGCTCCAGGGTGAAGTGATCGTTGTTGGTTCCCGTTGCTGTGGCCCAACGCAGTGCAACGCTGCCATCTTCGCACTGGGCATCCCAATCCAAGAGTTCGATCGGAAGGGGTGTCATCCCCAAGCACAGCGTTTGTTCGTTGATGCCCTTGGCGTATCCGTCCAATATGCCGCCGTACCAGATCTCCGGCGGGTGGACCGGCGCACAGTTACTTTGTTGGTTCATGGCCATGGCACCGCCATCGGCTTCTCCCCCTCGGAATACGTGCACTTCCGCTGCCTCAGGGCACTCCACCTGTAGCAATGCCGCGGTGGCCGCCCCGTCGTTGATGCCACCATTGAAGACAAGGTATTCTTCGGAGATGGGACAGGTTGATTGAAAAATGCTCCCTGCTGAACTCCCGTCGTTCAAGCCTCCGGCAAAGAGAAAGTCGAACTGGTCGATGGCGCACGAGCTTTGCGTCAATGCACCCGAAGTGTAGCCATCCCGAACGCCACCGCTGAAGAGGAGGTCGAACTGGTCAATGGCGCACGCGCTCTGGGTCAAGGCTCCGGAAGCAAAACCATCCGCTAAGCCTCCCGTGGAAGTGGTCGTTGCGCTGATCTGGGCGCAACTGGTCTGCTGAACGTCGTTCAGTGCGAAGCCATCGTTCACACCTCCGCTGAATTGGCCCATAACGGCAGGGGCAAGCGTGATGAGAAATATGATGAGGGCTTTCTGTGACATAGGGCGCGATCAGTAGTTCCGTACCCCACGACCACCGTGCGTACGCAGTCGACCTTGGTTGGTGTTGTTGATGATCCAAGCACGATCGCTCACACGCAAAAAGCTTGAGACATTGAACCAATCACCTCCGCGACTCAATCCGCCAAATTGACCGCCTCCCAATGTAGGCCAGCCGACAGTGTCCGCAGAACCATTCGCGGTAATTGCTCCATTGCCGTTCACCCTGGTGAAGGCGGAGTAGTTGAAGGCGTATCCGCCTACGCATTGTTCGTTCACGTTGCCGGAAAGTTCCATCACCCCGTAGAAACTGCCGCCCGATTGGAAGCGCGTGGTGCCACTGGAAGCCGCGAACCCGCAGCGCAACGGGCCTTTCCCATTCGAGCCGGCACCGTAAGCGCACAAGCCATTCCCCGCGCTGGTGGATAACTCGGTACCGGTGGCGGCATTGCTTAGCGCCCCTGATTCCGCTTGTAGCAACATGGAGTTGGACCAGGCGTATTCATTCGGGTTGGAGCCCGGAACCACACCCCGGCAGGCTTTCTCGTATTCGAATTCAGACATGGGGCGTAGTCCGGACCAATCCAAGTAGGACATCAGATCCGGCCACGAAAGCCAATTACAGGCGATGTTCGCTCCATCATCAGCCTCCGCGAAAACGCCGTTGTTATTCAAGTCGCAACCATAAACCGCAGGCATTATGCTGGGTACTCCGGGTACTTTAATGCGGATCCCGTTACGGCTGGCGGACGGTTGGTTTACCATCAACGTCCCCACGAAGTTCTGGGGTGGAATGCTCGTCCTGCTGAACTGTTGGTTGTAGGTCAGGCAATTCAGGTAGCTGGCATAACTGTCTTGGCTAACCTCGTATTTCATGATGTAGAAGTTGTTCCAACCATGTGGGTAGGTGTTGGGCAACGGGGCCGTGCTGCCCCAACTCGTGTAATTGGATTGGGTCCCGAGCCCTGCACTTTGAATGGCCGAGGTGATCAGTACCGAACTGAAAGAGTATTGGCCGGCCCCATCACCGATGTAGAAATCACCTTCGGGTACGCTTACCATTTCCAGACCGAGCACTTGGAAATTGTCCGTGCCATTGGCAGGGGTCTGTAGTGCGATGGTGACCGAGGTCACGGGAATATTGCCAAAACCCGCAGCGCTCCGGCGAACGAACACGCCCAAGCCATCAGACACGGCATCCACTTGCAGGAGCCCCGCAGTGGAATGTGCGCCCGAGTTCGTGTTCAGTGGTGCATGCACCCACAGGTTATCCGTACACGATTGCCGTTTCACGAAGATCCAAACCGCATCCCAATTGGCGGGACCGAGCGTGGTGCTCCAACTGTTGTCCCATGAAATGTTGAATTGCAGGTTCGCACCCACCACTGTTGGGTTGCTCACTACTATGTTGTTTGCATGGCTTCCCACACTTAGCAGTGTAGCGAACCCCAGAAGGAGCGCTTGTGGAAGGTTCTTGGACCGCTTGGTTCGTGTAGAGCAGGTGTTGGATCGAAAGATCATGGCCGGGTGGGTTCTTAATTCGACTTTTCGTCGATGAAATGTTGGTATTCGGAGGCTTGATACGACCGTTCGCCCAGTGGGGTTACAGGTGGAGTTGGCCGTATCACAGCGTAACCGGCTCAAGAACAATGGGGTGCCCTCACACGATCCAAATCACGTGTGGTCGAAAGGCACAGCCCGGCTTTAAGCTGGGGGACTGTAAAGGTGGAAGAACGTTCGAGGTTCTACGAGGCTCCGTTCAGTACAACCGTGCCCGCTTCGTCAAGAACTCCAGCAGCAACGGCTCGAAACCCTTGTTGATATCGGCCTCGACCAGATCGATCCGGTACTGGCCGCACTTCAACTTGAGCCGGTGCCAACGCTCGGTCATGGCCGCTTTGTAAGCATCGCGGATCTCGCTCGGGTGCGCCTTTACCTGCTCGTTGGTCTCCACGTCCACGAAAGTGTAAGGGCGGTCCTGCAGGTCCAATTCCAGTTCGTGCTTCCGGTCCACCACGTGGAACAGGATGATGTCGTGCTTGTTGAACCGTAAATGTTGCAAGGCATCGAACACTTCCTCTTCGCGGTCTTGCCCATCCAACATGTCGCTGAGGATCACCACCAAGCTGCGGCGGTGCGCACGGCGTGCAATATCGTTCAAGGCTTCCACAACCGAAGTGGTTTGTCCACGTGCCGGAGCTTCCGCGGCGAGCAGGTCTTCCAAATGCTGCATCAAATGCCGAAGGTGTACGGCATTGCTACGGGCCTGTTCCGCAATGTTCACCTGCTGACTGAAGGTGGTCAACCCAACGGCATCGCGCTGTTTGCGTAGCAACTGGATGAAAGCCGCAGCCGCATGGACAGCGAATTCCATTTTATTGAATTCCGGGATCCCGCCCTTGAGCGCAGTCGAGGAGCCGGTCTTCTCGGGGAAATACATGCTGCTGCTGGTATCCACCACCAACTGGCACCGCAAATTGGTCTCTTCCTCGTAGCGCTTGGTGAAGAGCTTGTCCGTGCGGGCATAGAGCTTCCAATCGATATGCCGCGTGCTCTCGCCTTGGTTGTA
>Ga0105046_10014996_pt1 | contig 11926 bp, 11 predicted proteins | sample MAT03_FD_78385 | JGI IMG/M metagenome (GOLD analysis project Ga0105046, IMG submission 78385) | Freshwater microbial communities from Lake Fryxell liftoff mats and glacier meltwater in Antarctica - MAT-03 (megahit assembly) | ecosystem: Environmental > Aquatic > Freshwater > Ice > Liftoff...
AGGAGGACTTGGGGGAATTCGCGGCCTACGACTTCGAGGCCGCGCTTCTCAAAGAAGTCGAAGATCTGGTCCAGATAAAGAATGTATTCGTTGCGGATGTAGGGTTTGTCTGTTGAGTCGGTGTAAGCCCGCGCGAAGAGCCAATCGGAGGTGTCGATGGTGACTGGGGCTGGGGTGTAGCGTTGCTCGTGGAGAAAAAGTTCAAGAGCTTGTTTGGTGGCTTCGTCCTTGCCGACGTGGAGGAAGGGGTGGCGGAAGTATCGGGACTGGGTGCCGCCGCGAGCTTTGCGGATGGCCGGTTCTGCGAGGAGGATGTCGGCTTGGAATTCAGCGAGGGGAACGCGGTTGAGGTCGGGATGGGAGAAGGTGTGGTTGCCGAGTTCGGCACCTTGTTTGTGCCAGAGGTTGAGGATTTGGGCCAGGCCGTCTTCGCCGAGGTCGCGGGCTTGGACGGGGTTGGCAAAACCGGCAATGGGAATGCCCTTGAGGGCGGTAAGGAGCTTGGTGGTCATGTCCTTGACCGAGGCGAGAGTTCGGGGTTTACCAGTATCGCCACCACGAGGGATGTCGTCGAAAGTGATTGCCACCTGGCGTTGGGACCAAGCCTCGATTGCCAGCAATAAGGCCAGCGTGAGCTTTAACAGGAGCCACCGCCGACGAACATGACCACTTCGATTTGTGCGTCCAGCTCGATGTTGACGTGGTCCCAATCTGCTTTACGCACGATTTGCCGATTGAGTTCTATGGCGACGCGTTGGGAATCGATACCGAGATAAGTGAGGAGTTGACGCACGTTTAATCCAGGCGGGATATCGCGGCGGTCTCCATTAATTTCGACTGAAATCAACTGCTTTGTAACCTTCTTTCAGGGAGAGGGGTTTGACCGCCCTCCGAAAGGACCAGTATAATTAAAAATAGGCAAGCTTCCATGTCGGCGAAGTTCCTGAAGCCCCTGCCGCTTTTTTAAACATGCCAACCAATTACAGCGAATTGTACTTCCCGGTACTCGTCCAGATTATCTTCGCGGCCGCTGTTGCCGGCGGACTTGTCTTCGCCGGGCTCTTTTTCGGAAAGCGGAGTCGCAACGCAGCCAAGGACTCTCCGTACGAATCGGGTGTGAAGCCGGTAGGAAATGCGCGTGAGCGTTTTTCGGTGAAGTTCTATCTGGTTGCGATGCTCTTTATTCTTTTTGATATTGAAGCTGTTTTTCTTTACCCCTGGGCTGTGGTTTACCGAGAACTGGGGATGTTTGGTTTTGTGGAGATGTTACTCTTCATGGTTCTGGTGCTGAGTGGCTTTTATTTCGTTTGGAAAAAAGGCGCACTAGACTGGACCGCCTCGCCGCACCGAAAGTCGAAGGACGTTTAATCCGGAATGATCTCTGAGCTATTGCAGGAAAACCCACTCGTTACAGCGCTGGTTGAGCGTTTTGGCGAAGCCATTGAATCTGGCACTCTGGAACACGAACAGATAATCCTTTACATCACACCCTCGAAAATCGTTGAAGTCTGTGGTGTTTTACGCGATGAACACAGCTTTGACCGTGCTTCGAGCGTGACTGCGCTGGACTGGTATCCGCAGGAGCCGCGCTTTGAGGTGGTGTACCTTTTGCACTCAGTGAAGGCAAATCTGCGGTTGCGATTGAAGGTTCGCTTGTCGGGCGAGATGCCGACAGTCGAGTCGGTTTGCAGCGTTTGGGCTGGTGCGAATTGGTATGAGCGGGAAGTATTTGATCTGTTTGGTGTGACATTTACCAATCATCCAGACTTGCGGCGCATCATGATGCCTGAGGAGTGGGAAGGGCATCCGTTGCGGAAAGACTTTCCTATCCATGGCCATAAGTACGATTACGGCGAAACGAATCAATAAGCGAGCAGCACAATGAGCGAAACGTTAACACCTACCGTCACCCTAGAACCGGTTCCTTCCGTGGACGCCGGGTCGACTCGCAAGATGACTCTGAACATGGGTCCGCAGCACCCTTCGACGCATGGTGTGTTGCGCGTGGTGCTTGAGTTGGACGGCGAAACCGTTGTCAACGCGACGCCCGAGATTGGCTTTCTGCACACGGGAATCGAAAAGCAGTGTGAGACAAAAACCTATAGCCAAGTGATTCCGCTTACGGACCGCGTGGACTATCTGGCCAATCTTTCGAACAATCTTTGTTATTGTCTGGCTGTTGAGAAGTTGTTGGGTATTGACGTACCGAAGCGGGCGGTATGGACGCGCGTGATGTTGACTGAGCTGACGCGCATCAATTCACATTTGGTTTGGCTCGGAACGCATGCGCTGGACATGGGCGCTATGTCGATGTTTTTCTATTGCACGCGGGATCGCGAAGAGCTTTTGAAGATCTTTGAGATGTTTAGCGGGCAGCGATTGATGACGAGTTATTTTCGCATTGGTGGTTTGGCGCTGGATCATCCGCGCGGTGGGCTTGAGTCGGTAAAGAAGTTTATCGAGATGTTCCCGTCCAAAATTGATGACTACGAGACACTGCTCGACAATAACCCGATCTGGAAGAATCGCACGATTGGGGTGGGGACTGTTCCGGTAGAAACGATGCTGGCGATGGGCGTAACGGGGCCGATGATTCGCGCGGCTGGTATCCCGTGGGATGCTCGCAAGGATGAGCCGTATTCTGGCTATCAGAATTTTGAGTTTGATGTTCCGACGCGGACGGAAAACGACGTGTATGCTCGCTACCGGGTGCGGATGGAAGAAATGCGGCAATCTTTGCGGATTATGACGCAAGCACTGGAAGGGATGCCGGAAGGCCCATTCCAGGCCGATGCGCCGAAGGTTGTATTGCCGCAGCGCGAAAAGATGAAGACGCAGATGGAAGCGCTGATCTATCACTTTAAGATTGTGACCGAGGGCGTGCGCGTGCCGCCGGGCGAGGTGTATCAGGTGATTGAATCGCCGCGTGGGGAACTGGGCTACTATGTCGTGTCTGACGGCACCAGCAAACCGTTCCGCGTGCACATGCGCACGCCGAGCTTTGGCAATATTCAGGCACTGGGTGTGATGTGCGAAGGCGGACTGATTGCCGACACGGTTGCGAGCATGGGCTCGATGGATTTCGTATTGGGAGACACGGACCGCTAACCATGACATTTACTCCACAGACTGAGCAGAAGCTCAATGACATTTGGGCTCGTTATCCTGAAGGCCGCAAGCGTTCGGCAGTGATCCCGATGCTGATGTACGCGCAGGACGAACTGGGGCAGGTGACGGAAGAACTGGTGGCCGAGGTGGCCAAGCGGTGTGAAGTGAACCCGCTACAGGTGGAAGAAGTAGTGGGCTACTATTCGATGCTGAACAAGCAGCGGATGGGTAAACATCATGTGCAGGTTTGCACTAACATTGCGTGTCTGCTGCGGGGCGGAGAAGAGCTATGGCAGCACACGGTGAAGCGATTGGGGATCGGGCATAAGCAGGTGACTGCGGATGGTCTGATTTCGATCGAAGAAGTGGAATGCGCGGGTGCCTGTTCGTGGGCTCCGTGCGTCGTGGATGGGTACGAATACCACCACAATGTCACGATCGAAAAGCTGGATCAGCTGCTAGATAGCATCCAGCAAAAGGTTCAGTAGGCAAAGGAGTATCGCCATGTTCAACGAACCACATCCGGACGAAGTACGGATCATTACGAAGCGTTTTGGGCTTCAAAATTCAGCGTCCATCGAGACGTATCTCGCCACTGAAGGCTATGCGGCCTTTATGAAAACGATCGAGATGACGCCCGAGCAGATTATCGATGAGTTGAAGCTCTCGAATTTACGGGGCCGCGGCGGAGCGGGATTTCCGACTGGGTTGAAATGGAGTTTTATTCCACGCAATAACCCGAAGCCGAAGTATGTGGTTGTGAATGCGGACGAGTCTGAACCGGGTACCTGCAAGGACCGCCTGTTGATGCAGAACGATCCGCACCAGTTGATTGAAGGTTGTTTGATTGCAGCCCGCACGATTGGTTGTAAGAGCGGTTATATTTACATTCGGGGCGAGTATCGCTACCTGATTGACATCATGGACAAGGCGCTGGCTGAGGCCTATGCGCATGGATACCTGGGCAAGAATATCAAGGGCTCCGGGATCGATTTTGATTTATATACGCACACGGGCGCAGGCGCTTATGAGTGTGGTGAAGAGTCGGCATTGCTTGAGTCGCTCGAAGGTAAGCGCGGTGTGCCGCGGATTCGCCCACCTTTCCCCGCAGTGAGCGGGCTCTATGCATCGCCTACGGTGTTGAACAATGTTGAGACCTTTTGCACCGTGCCTGCAATTCTGCGCATGGGCGGACAGGCTTATGCCGATCTCGGAACGCCGAAGAATGGCGGCACGCGTATGTTGTGTGTGTCAGGCCATGTGAATAAGCCGGGCGTGTATGAAGTTCCGCTGGGCTATTCGATGCAGAAGATGATTTACGATGTGTGCGGTGGTATTTGGAAGGGTAAGAAGCTGAAGGCTGTCATTCCCGGCGGCTCTTCGTCGCCAGTGTTGACGGCTGACGAGTGCGATTTCCCGATGGATTATGACAACTACGCGCGGATGAAGACGATGGCCGGCTCTGGCGGCATGATGGTGATGGATGAAGATACAGATATCGTCAAGGTAGCGTTGCGTACGATGCGTTTTTACGCGCATGAATCCTGCGGCTGGTGCATACCGTGCCGTGAGGGTACGACCTGGTTGCGCAAGATCCTGACGCGCATGGATGAAGGCACGGGTCGTCGTGCTGACATCGATTTGATTTACGAGCTTGCCAAGAACATGCTGGGTAGAACCTTCTGCCCGCTTGGTGATGCTGCTGCCATGCCCACTATTGGATTCGTGGAGAAATTCCGCGAAGAATTTGAAGCCCGTTTGCGTGAGAACATCTTACCGGTGACCTCGCCAGACCAACTGATTGCGATTCGTTAAGTAATATGTCGACACCTGCCGTAGCACCACCCACAATAGCCCCACCCACAGTAGTTAACTTCACAGTTGACGGACGCCAGCTTTCCGCGCCGCCGGGAACGCTTTTGATCGACGCCTGCAAACGCGCCGGTATTGAAATTCCAGCATTTTGCTATTACGAAGGATACTCGCTGCAGGCCGCCTGCCGCATGTGCCTGGTTGAAGTAGAGAAGATGCCGAAGCTTCAAACTGCCTGCACTTTGCCGGTGATGGAAGGCATGATTGTCCGCAGCGAGACAGAGCAATTAGCGAAGGCGCGCAAGGGCACGCTTGAGTTTCTGCTTACGAATCACCCGCTGGATTGTCCGGTTTGTGACAAGGGTGGCGAGTGTGAATTGCAGGATATGGTCTTCCGTTATGGTGCGGGAGAATCGCGGTTTACTGAGACCAAGCACCATGAACCTGAGAGGCAATGGTCGCCGGTAGTGTTTTATGATCCGGCCCGTTGTATTCTTTGCTATCGCTGTGTGCGAGTGTGCAACGAAGGTATGGGTGTTGGTGCGCTGGGAGTTACCAATCGCGGGGTACTGAGCGAGATTGCCCCGAACAAGGGAGATCATCTCGATTGCGATGAGTGTGGTGCCTGTATCGACATCTGCCCGGTGGGTGCGCTGACCTCTGACACGTATCGCTATAAGACGCGGCCGTGGGAGATGCAGCACGTGGGCACAGTTTGCACGCATTGCTCCAATGGCTGCAAGACAACGCTTGGTGTGCGCAATGACGAGATCATGCGCGGCAATAATCGGGACCGCTCTGGGATCAATGGCGAGTTTCTTTGTATCAAAGGCCGTTACGGCTTTGACTTTACGACGCATGAAGAACGGCTGACGACGCCGATGATTCGTGTTGGCGGCAAGCTGGAAGCAGTTTCGTGGTCTAAAGCGCTTGGCTTTGTGGCTGAGAAGTTTAAGAGCGTGCAGGCGGCTGGCGGCAATTTCGGTGTGATTGGCGGGACACATCTGACGAACGAAGAATTGTTCTACCTGCAGAAATTTGCCCGGGCAGGGTTGAAGACTTCGAACATAGACCATGCGCGGTCTGGCGACTTTGTGACGCTGCTTGATGCGGTGTCTGGCAATCTGACGAGCCTGGCCACTACGGACGATTTATACAATACTAAGGCCGCGCTGGTGATTGGATCGGATCTGTCGCAACAGCATCCGTTTCTAGCATTCCAATTGCGTGCCGATGTGCGGCATCATGAAGCAAGAATTTATACGGTGACACCGGGGCCGGTGCGTGAGGCGAATTACTCGGCTTCTTCGATTGAGGTTTCTGTCGGCCAGGAATTTGAAGCACTTCAAGGCCTGACCGAAAAGCTGAAAGCCGAGAAGGAACTCGTTATCTTGTTTGGGGATTCGATCAAGGGCCATCGTGTCCGTGACCTGGTTGCCTGGGCGAGTGGTTTGGGAATCCCTGTAAAGTATGTTTGTCTGGTGGATTATTCCAATTCACGGGGCGCAATGGATATGGGTGTGATGCCGAATCTGTTGGCTGGTTATGAGGCCGATCCGTATCCTGGGCTTTCGCTGAAGCAGATGCTGGAGTATGAGGCACTTGACCTGCTTTGGGTGGTGGGTGAAAACCCGTTGCGCGAGGCCGCACTAGCTTCGAAGAAGGCTTTCGTCGTGGCGCATACGATGTTTCTTGACGAGACATCTTCTAGGGCTGACGTGGTGTTTCCGTCTGCTTCTGCTTATGAGAAAAACGGCACGGTGACGAATGTAACTGGCCAGGTTCAGCGGCTTAAGGCGGCGGTCAGAACGATGGGTGCCAAGGCGGATCTGGAGATCATGGGATTGATTGCCAAAGAGATGGGCTTGGCTGTTGAGATCGGTGTCTGGTCGCACGATGTAGTGTTTAAAGAGATACACAAATCGGTGCGTGGGTATAATGTTCTTTTGCCAATCCTCATTACCGGGGGCGCGGCGGTGACCAACCCTGTCAACGGTCGAGTTGCTGTCGATGTCCTTGTGGACGAAATTCGCTCTGCCGGCGATACTCTGTTTACGTCGGGCTCATTGGGCCGATATTCGAAACTGCTAACGAGCGTACCTGAGTTTCCGGGCGCACTCTACAAACGATGAATTTCTTTCTCATTAGTCTTATAAAAACAGGCATAGTGGCCGGGGCGTTCATGACCACGCTGGCCTATCTACAATGGATTGAGCGCAAGGTTCTGGCACACATCCAGTTGCGGATTGGGCCATACCGGGTTGGTCCGCATGGCCTCTTGCAGCCACTCGCAGACGTGATCAAACTTATGACCAAGGAAGGCTTTGTGCCTTCTCACGTCAATCATTTTTTCTATATTCTGGCACCGTTTCTGGCGGTGTTTTTTGCGCTGATTTCGATTTGCCTGATTCCATTCGGCCCGAGCGTTGAGATTTTTGGTGTCCGTACAGATCTTGGATTGGCCGACCTGAATATTGGCGTGTTGTTTGTGCTGGCTATCTCAAGCGTTGGAGTATACGGAGTCGCGCTGGGTGGCTGGGCCTCGAACAACAAATATTCCTTGTTGGGCGGATTGCGCAGTTCGGCTCAAATGATCAGCTACGAGTTGCCGATGGCGATTGCGCTGGCGGCACCGTTATTGCTGCTGAACGATCTTTCGTTACGGACGATTGTGAATGAGCAGGCTGGGTATTATCTCGGCATTATCCCCCGGTGGACTATCTTTCAGATGCCATTCCCGCAGGTGTTTAGTTTTCTTATTTTTCTTGTTTCTGCGTTTGCAGAAACCAACCGCGTTCCGTTTGACCTTCCCGAGGCTGAGAACGAATTGGTGGGCGGCTTCCATACGGAATACAGTTCGCTGAATTTTGCGGCCTTCTTTATGGCTGAATACGCCAACATAGTGACGGTAACGTGTATGGCCACAGTGTTGTTTTTAGGTGGCTGGCATCCGTTGTGGCCGGCTGAGTATGGCAGTGATTTTGTGCCTGTTCTGTTGCTGCTGGGTGGATCGGCCGTACTGCTTTATCACGGCCTGGTGCAGCCCGTCAAAGGGCGTCCCTGGGATCGTTTGACGCTTCCGGCGGCTGGAATGATTTTTGGGGCACTGGCCCTTACCTTTCTGGTGCCGGTGCTGAAGCCAATTCTGATACCTGTGTTTTGGTTTGTGGCCAAGGCGGGTGTACTCGTATTTATCTTTATCTGGGTTCGTGGCACACTGCCGCGCTTCCGTTATGACCAACTGATGAACTTCACATGGAAGTTCTTATTTCCGGTGGCGATTGTAAATCTGCTGATTACCGCATTTGCCGTTGCACTACAAGGGCCGAAAAACTAGCGCCATGGACCTCATCCTTTTTGCCTTCTTCGCCACAATTGCCGTGGCCTGTGGTATCTCGCTGGTAGTGCAAAAGCACCCGATCGGCAGCGCGCTTTCTTTAATCGGCGTGATGGGATCGCTAGCGGTGATCTATTTGCTACTGGGTGCTGAATTCATTGCCGCAGTGCAGTTGATCGTTTACGCCGGTGCCATCATGGTGCTCTTTGTCTTTGTGATCATGTTGCTGAATGCCGGTGAAGAGACTGCGACGGGACGCTCCTGGCCAACGCGTCTGCTGGGGATTCCGCTGCTGGCGGTGTTTCTCGGTTTGCTTGCTTACCTGCTGCAGCGAATGTCGCCTTCGATGGGCACCGTAACTTTTGGCGCATTTAATACTGGTGCCCGTGAAATTGGGCGAAGTTTGTTCAGTAAGTATTTGTTGCCTTTTGAAGTTACCAGTGTGCTGGTGCTGATCGCGATTCTTGGCGCAATCGTACTCGCCCGCAAGGAGATCGACTAATGCCTCAACTCAACGCAGTGCCGTTGTCGTGGTATCTGATGCTGAGCGCGATTCTATTTACGCTCGGTGTTGCCGGATTTTTGTTTCGCCGCAACATCATTACGGTCTTTATGTCGATTGAGCTGATGCTCAACGCTGTCAATCTTAGCTTTGTCGCTTTTTCGCATCATTTGCGGCAAGTGGATGGACAAATCTTTACGTTCTTTGTGATGGTAGTGGCTGCCGCTGAAGCCGCTGTTGGACTTGCCATCATCCTGACGGTTTTCAAGAACCGTCGTACCCTCTCTATCGATGAGGTCAGCTCGCTAAAAAACTAATGCCCAACCAACCTGACCTGCAACTCTGGCTTATTCTCTTTTTCCCTCTTTTGGGTGCTCTGATTAATGGCACCATTGGCCGCCGTTTGTCCAAAGGCGTAATCGGCACGATCGCAATCGGATCTGTGGCGCTGTCCTTTCTCTGGGTGGCCCGTGCGCTGAGTGAACTCGGACAACTGGATAGTCCTCACATCGAACGTTATTTTAACTGGATCACTTCGGGCGATCTCAAGATCGGCTTTGATCTTTCGATTGACCGCCTGTCTTCGATCATGTTGCTGGTTGTGACCGGCGTAGGAACTTTGATTCACGTCTACGCGGTGGGATATATGGATCACGAAGAAGGCTTTTGGCGTTTCTTCTCTTACCTGAACCTGTTCATGTTCTTCATGCTGATTCTGGTGCTGGCGCAGAACTTCTTGTTGCTCTTTGTAGGCTGGGAAGGTGTGGGGCTTTGCTCTTATCTTCTGATCGGCTTTTACTTTCTGGAGAAGTTTGCTGGAGATGCTGCCAAGAAGGCCTTTATTGTGAATCGTATTGGTGATTTTGGGTTTTCTCTGGCGATGCTCTTGATTGTGGTGCACTTTGGCTCGCTCGACATGACGGAAGTATTTGAGGCCGCGAGGAAGATGCCGATTGAAGCCTCTGGTGGGGTGCTGACTACCGTTGCGTTGTTGCTGGTTGTAGGAGCATGTGGCAAGTCGGCCCAGGTTCCGCTCTATGTCTGGTTGCCGGACGCCATGGCTGGCCCGACGCCGGTGTCGGCGCTGATCCACGCGGCGACGATGGTTACGGCTGGTGTTTATGTTGTGGCGCGATCCAGCGAAGTGTTTTTGAAGGCTCCGATTGCGATGGAAGTAGTGGCAGTGATCGGCCTGATTACGGCAGTGGTTGCGGCCCTGATTGGTACTGCCCAGAACGATATCAAGAAGGTGTTTGCGTATTCGACTGTGTCGCAGCTAGGGTACATGTTTGTTGCCTTGGGTGTGGGAGCGTTTTCTGCCGGAATTTTTCATGTCGTGACTCACGCCTTCTTTAAGGCGCTGCTCTTTCTCGGAGCCGGTTCTGTGATTCATGCTCTGCATGGTGAGCAGGATTTGTCGAAGATGGGCGGCTTGAAATCGAAGATTCCGATTACTTACGGGACACTGATGATTGGTGCGGTTGCGATTGCTGGTGTTTGGCCCTTTGCTGGCTTCCATTCCAAAGATGCGATTTTGCTCGCAGCTCATGCCCATGCGCCCTGGATGTACTGGGTGGGTGTATTCACCGCTGGTCTGACCGCGTTTTACGTGTTTCGTGCGATTTTTCTCTGCTTCTTTGGCGAGTATCGCGGCAAGGCTCATCCTCATGAATCTCCGGCCATTATGTATATGCCGCTGGTGATTCTGGCGCTGCTGAGTGTGGCGGGAGGGTATTTGCCTGTGATGGATTGGTTAGCTCCGCTTTACCCGGCCCATGAGGAAGCTCATGATTTGACTTTGATAATGATCTCTGTGGCTTTTGCTTTTGGTGGCATCTTCATGGCTTATTTTGTATATGTTCTCAATCCTGGCTCGGCTGATGGTTATGCCAAGAGTCTGGGTGGAATTTATCGGGCCATTGCCGGCAAGTTCTATGTGGACGAGGCCTATGACGTGGCGATTGTGCATCCGATTGAGCATGGCTCTCGGTCTGTTTTGATGAATGGGGTAGAAGAGGTTGTTGTAGAAGGCGGAGTGAATGCGACTGTGGCTGTGTCGCGATCGGTTGGAGGGGCTTTACGCTTCTTGCAGGCTGGCAATATCAGAAGTTATGCACTGTATGTGCTGCTTGGTGCTGTCATCTTTCTGGGCGTGATGGCCGCTGGCGGAGGTATCCGCTAATGTATCTCCTGGCTGCACTTCTTTTACCTTTTATTGGCTTTCTTGCTTGCATGACGATATTTCGTAAGTCGAGCCAGACGGCGTTTATTGTCGCGCTTGGAAGCGCCGGGGTGGCTTTCCTTGGTAGCTTGGCGATGATCCCTGAGGTTGCCCAGAATCCGACGCGGATCTCGCAAGCGCTTTCGCTGAACTGGATTCCTTATCCGCCAATCCATTTTTCGATTGGTGCGGACGGTTTGTCTTTGTGGCTGATCGTTGCGACCACTCTATTGAGTCTGATTGCGATCCTGACAGCATCGAAGCGCGACGGGCAGTTTTTAGGCTGGCTGCTGCTGCTTGAGACTGGCATTGTTGGTGTGTTTTCTTCGCAAGACCTGTTTTTGTTCTTTGTGTTTTTTGAACTGACACTTGTGCCGACGTTGTTCTTGATGGGGCAGTATGGCAAGAATTCCGGCCGGGCCACGTCGAATGCGGCTACGGTCAAGTTTTTCATTTACACCTTTGCCGGCTCGGTGTTGATGCTGGGCGCGATTACTTATCTTTTTCTTAAGGCGGGTACCTTCGACTATCAGAATATTCTGCTGCAGATGCAAGCGGGGTCGTTCCGGTTGACGCCTGCCGAGCAGATGCCGCTTTTTCTGGCATTCTTCCTCGCTTTTGCGGTAAAAACTCCTTTGTTCCCCTTCCACTCCTGGCAGGCGGATGCTTATGCCACGGCTCCTTCTCCGCTGGGGATTGTGATGGCTGGGCTGATGGGTAAGCTGGGCGCTTATGGAATGCTTCGGTTCTGTCTGCCTTTGTTTCCCAATGCGGCGCGTGAGTGTGCTGGCTGGATCAACGGGTTGGCGATTCTGGCGATTCTTTATGGAGCGCTGATTGCGATTGTGCAGCCGAACATCAAGCGACTGCTGGCCTTCAGTTCTTTGAGCCACTTGGGCTTTATTGTTCTTGGTATTTTCTCTTTCCACATCAATGGTCTGGATGG
>Ga0105046_10014998_pt1 | contig 11925 bp, 10 predicted proteins | sample MAT03_FD_78385 | JGI IMG/M metagenome (GOLD analysis project Ga0105046, IMG submission 78385) | Freshwater microbial communities from Lake Fryxell liftoff mats and glacier meltwater in Antarctica - MAT-03 (megahit assembly) | ecosystem: Environmental > Aquatic > Freshwater > Ice > Liftoff...
CCTCGCCGCTCACGTCGCGCGTGATGCTCGGGTTCTCGCTCTTGCGCGCGATCTTGTCGATCTCGTCGATGTAGACGATGCCGCGCTCGCACTCCTGCACGTTGAAGTCGCCCGCCTGCAGCAGACGCACGAGGATGTTCTCGACATCCTCACCGACGTAGCCGGCTTCGGTCAGCGTGGTCGCATCCGCAATCGTGAACGGCACGTCGAGGATCTTGGCCAGCGTCTGCGCGAGCAGCGTCTTGCCGACACCCGTGGGGCCGATCATCAGGATGTTCGACTTCTCGAGCTCCACGTCCTCGTCGCGCGATGCGCCGAGGTTGATGCGCTTGTAGTGATTGTAGACGGCGACCGAGAGCGCCTTCTTGGCGCGCTCCTGCCCGATCACGTACTGGTCGAGGATGTCCTTGATCTCCTGCGGAGTCGGGACCTGCGTGATTGCCTCGGCAACCTCGCGCTCCTCGTCTTCCGCCAGGATCTCATTGCAGAGCGCAATGCATTCGTTGCAGATGTACACGGACGGCCCGGAGATGAACTTCCGGACGGCGTCCTTGGACTTCCCGCAGAACGAGCAGCGCAGATGCTTGTCGTGCGACATTCGTGACCCGGCAGAAACCACGGCAAGCCCCCCTCATGGGGACCCGTCCACTTCGGAACCTACAACCGGGCGCGGGGATCGCAATGCGCGAACCCGCCGCACCCGCAGATGGAAAGAGGCCGCACGGTCCACGTGCAGCCCCATCCGTGGACCGGAGTCCAGGCACCACAGCCGTTTGCAGCCGTGGTGCACGAACCGGTGTGCTCAGCTGGCCGAGATGACCGCCGGCTTGCTGTCGATGGCCAGCTCGGAACGGCTGGTCACGATGTTGTCGATGATGCCATAGTCGAGTGCTTCCTGCGCGCTCATGAAGCGATCGCGGTCGGTGTCACGCTCGATCACTTCCACCGGCTTGCCGGTGTGCTTCGCCATCAGCTCGTTCATCTTGCCCTTGAGGTACAGGATCTCGCGGGCCTGGATCTCGATGTCCGATGCCGTACCGCCACCGCCGTTCTGGCTCGGCTGGTGAATCATGATCCGGCTGTGTGGCAGCGCCGAGCGCTTGCCCTTCCGACCGGAGCTGAGCAGGAATGCACCCATGCTGGCTGCCATGCCCATGCAGATCGTGTTGACCGGTGCCGACATGAAATTGATCGTGTCGTAGATGGCCAACCCGGCCGAGATGCTGCCGCCCGGCGAGTTGATGTACAGGCTGATGTCCCGGTCGGCGTTGTCCGCCTGCAGGAACAGCAGCTGCGCGATGATCACGTTGGCAACGTCGTCGTTGATCGGCGTGCCAAGGAAGATGATGCGGTCCATGAGCAGACGTGAAAACACGTCGTAGGACCGCTCGCCGCGGCTGGACCGTTCGATGACGTACGGAGCGTAAATGCTGTCCATGGTGCGTGCTTCCCGCTGAGGTGACGGCACCGGACTGACCCGGTGAGAACTGCTGCTGCTTTACGCTACCTGATTGACCGTGTTCCGTGCAATCAGCCAAGTGAAGACTTTCTCGTCGGTCAGCGCCCGCTCCAGCTCCTTCAGGCGCCCACTCTTCTCCAGCTGCACGTAGAGCTGGGAAGTCTCGGCACCCTGCGCCGTGGCCAGCTCTGCCACCTTGTCGTCCACGTCGCTGGTGGACGCGGCCAGCCCTTCCTTTTCCGCGATGGTGTCGATCACCACGTCGCGACGAACCTGACGCTCGGCCATCGGTCGGAACTCGCCGGCGAACCGCTCCTGCATCCCCTCGGGCACCTGGTACATCTGCACGTAGGCGCCCATGACCTGCTGCACCCAGGCGTTCGGGATCTCGAACGGGTTCGCGACGATGACCTGATCCAGCATCTGCTCTCGGACGGCCGAGTCCGCCTCGCGCCGCATGTGCTCACCCATGTCCCGGCGCACCGCCTCGGTCAGCGCCGCGACGCTGTCGAAATCGCCGAGCTCGGCCGCAAACGCATCGTCCAGGGCGGGCATCGACTTCCGCTTCACCTCGAGCAGGGTCACCCGCGTCGGCTTCGACTTGCCGCGCTGGGCCTCGTCGGGGAAGTCGTCCGGCCAGCGGACGGCGCGCTCCACGGTCTGGCCGGGAGTCGCTTCCATGATCAGCTCCTCGATGCCGGGGATCGCCTGCCCCTTGCCGAGCTCGAGCGGATACTCCTTCTGCTCCGGCATCTCGGCGCCCTCTTCCTGCGACGCGATCTGCACCCGCACCTGGTCGCCGGGCTGCGGCTTGTCTTCCACCGGGGCCAGCGCGGCGCGCTGCTCACGGAGCGTTTCCAGCTGCTGCGCCACCATTTCCTCGGTCACCACTTCCGACGGGCGGGCAACGGTGAAGCCGGTGGTGTTGTCGATGACGATCGTCGGGCGGACCTCGAGATGGATGTCGAAGGTCACCGGCTCGCCGTCCTCGAACTTCAGGTCGTGCACATGTGGCTGCGCGATGGGCTCCAGCTTCTCCTGCTCCAGCGCCTGCTGCCACGCCTGCTGCACCATGCTTTCGAGGGCCTCCGACTTGATCTGTTCGGCGTAGGCCTTCCGGATCAGGTGAATCGGGGCCTTGCCCGGGCGGAAGCCCGGCATCCGGGCGGCGGAAGCGTAGCGCTTCACGGCCTTGTCTTCGGCGGCCTTGACGGTCTCGACGGAGACGGTCACGCCGAGCAGGCGCTCGACGCCCTCGGCCTTCTTGACGGCAATTTCAAACGACATCGTCAGGATCGGAATCGGGAGAAACGGAATCGCCGCCGGGACACGGCGGCGGATTCGTGATAACCTAACGGGGGAGGGGTGGTGGGGCGGAGGGGGGAAGACGGCCAACCGCAGGTTTGCCGGCAGGGAGCCAGTGCGGGAAGGCCCGCGGTGTCGCTGCGTCGATGGTCAGGAGAGCGGTTCACCGGCCGACGGGTCGGCGCCAGCTCACGAACGCCGAGGGAACGTGGTGATTTGGACGGGGGTGGGGCTGCTGCTCATGACGGCGGCCGGGGGCGCGCGTGCCGGGTCGGTGAGGGCCGCGCGCGCACGAATCGCCTCGGCTGGAAACATGCCGTCATGGGAACGCCTGGAGGCGACCCGCGCCGGCTCCGGCACCGTGATCTCTGGGTGGAACTCCAGCTCGGCCGATGGTGGAGGGAGGTGGACGCTCACGCCCACGATCGCGTGGTGCACGGGTGCGCAGGGCACCCAGTCGCCGCCGCCCGATACATTCACACATGCCGCGCCCCCCGGAACTCAGCGACCCTGACCGCATCCCGACCCTGCGCACTCCGGTCACCCGGCCGGCGATGCCAGGCCCCGGCGCGACCACCACGGAGTCGGGGCTCGACGTTCCCGCCTGGAGCCAGCTCGCCCGCCTCATCGGACGTGCGGTGCGCCTCCGCTGCCCCAACTGCGGTGTCGGCGCCGTGCTCCGCCCCTACGCGACCGTGAACGGGCAGTGCAGCCACTGCGGCTTCCGCTTCGAGCGCAGCAGCGACTCGTACTTCTCCGGCGCGATGCTGACGAACCTCGCCGTCGCCGAGGGACTGTTCGCGATCGTGTTCGCCACGGTGCTGATCGTGTCATGGCCCGACGTGCCATGGGACATGCTCGGCTGGGCCCTGCCGCTCGGTGTCTTCATTGCGCCGATCCTGCTGCTGCCCTTCGCGAAGGTCTTCTGGCTGACGTTCGACGTCGCGTTCAGGCCGATAACGCCCGAGGAGATCGAGGCACGCCCGTAGCGGGCATGCACACGGCACACGCGCGTGTTCCTGCGCCCGTTCCGCTCTGTCGTTGCTCGTTCGAGGCCGTCAACTCCGTTCACACGGAGGACTGGAGCCACGGAGGTGGAGAGGTGGCAGTGTCACCAAGGCAACGTGGCAAGCCGGGGAGCACACGACCTGCTCCTTTTCTTCATCGCTTCAGTCCTCCGTGTGAACAGAGTCGACCGTCCTGAACGCCCAGCGACGCACCCCCAGCGACGCACCCCCAGCGACGCACCGCCAGCGACGCACCGCCAGCGACGCACCGCGCGGTGAACCGTGACCGTCAGAACCGCAACGACAGACAGCTCAGCCCACCATCCATCTTGCGAAACTCGCTCATGTCGAGCACCTCGAGCCGGTAGCCGAGTGCCCGCAACGCCGCATCCAGATCCGGCTGCCCCGCCGACGTGACGATGACGTCGTTCACGCGCACGCAATTCGCGCCATAGTCTTCGCCGGCCGGCACGTGCACGACGTCGTATCCGGCAAACGCCGGGTGATCGACCAGCGCATCGATCAGCACCAGTCGGTGTGCGTCGATGGCCGCGATGCCGCTCTTCAAGTGCAGGATCCCGGGGACGGCACGAATGTCCACCGTGCTGGCGGTCAAACCGAACGATGCCAGCCACGACGCGAGTTGCGTCGCACCCTCGGCATTCGTGCGGTGCGAGAGCCCGATGAAGACATGATCGCCGGCCTCGCAGACGTCGCCGGCGTCGAGTGTGCCGGGCGCCATGATGCAGGGCAGGGCGGCGAAGAACGGCTGCAGTGCGACTGCGATCGCCGCCACTTCACCGCGGCGGCTCTCGGCGCCCGGCCGCGTGAGAATGGCGCCGCGACCGGGGATGATCATGGCCATATCCTCGACGAACGTGGAGTCGGGGAGCGTCTCGTCCGGCGGCAGCGTGATGACCGCACAGCCATGCCGCTGCAGCGCCGCGCAATACGCGGCGTGCTGTCGCAGCGCCAGGTCCACACCCGGGGTGCCGAGGGCCGCGGTGGTCAGGCCGTCGGGGAACGTGCGCGCCGGCGGGCGCACGATGGCGCGGGTGAAGCGGGAGAACATGGGAGCGCGGGGGCCAGCGGGACGGGGCGGTCGCGTGTGCGCGGCCGGGGTGCACCGCGCCGCTCAAGCTACGCGACGCGTCGTGGCCCCGCCGCGCGTACCCTGGCGCGGCGATACGTTGCGAGGCGTCGCCGTTTCCGCATGTCCGTCCTCCAGCCCATCACATGGCCGACACCCTCGCGCGCACGCTGGGCACCCGTGACCTGACGCTGCTGGTCGTGGGCAATGTGATCGGGTCGGGCATCTTCCTGTCGCCGGCGTCGGTGCTCGCGCAGAGCGGCGAGTCGGTGCCGATCGCGATCTCGGTCTGGCTGGTCGGCGGACTCCTCTCGCTGCTCGGCGCGCTGAGCTACGCCGAACTTGGCGCGATGGACACCACCGGCCAGGGCGGCGGCCTGTATTCCTACATCCGGGACGGGTTCGGCGCGTTTCCGGCGTTCCTCTACGGGTGGACGCTTTTCTTCGTCATCGGTGCCGGCACCATCGCCACGCTGGCCGTGGCCGCCGCCAGTTACATGACGCAATTCATGCCGATGACGTCGATGCAGAAGGACGTGGCGGCGGTGACGCTGATCGTGTTGATGCTCGTCATCAACGTCCGGGGCACGCGTGGCAGCGCCACCGTGCAGAACGTCGCGACGGGCATCAAGATCGTGGCGATTCTCGCGATGAGCGCCGTGCTGCTCGCAGCTGGCCGGGGCTCCGAGGCACCGCTGGTGGCGCACACCGTGACGCCCACCTCGGTCTCCGGCGTCGGGCTCTCGATCATCGCGGTCCTGTGGGCGTACGAGGGATGGCAGTACGTCACGTTCGTGTCGGCCGAGGCGGTGGACCCGCAGCGCGCCCTGCCGCGGGCGATCATCCTCGGTACCGTCTCGCTGATCGTGATTTATCTCATGGCCAACTTCGCTTATCTGGCGGCGCTCGGGCCAGCGCGCATGGCGGCGTCGGAGCGGGTGGCGGGAGAAGCGGTGGCGGCCGTGATGGGGCCGGCGGCAGGGTGGCTGATCGCCGCCGCGATCATCGTGTCCATGTACAGCGCCGCACACGCGACGGTGATCACCGCTCCGCGCGTCTACTTCACCATGGCGCGCGATGGGCTCTTCTTTCAGCGGCTGGCGCAGGTGCATCCGACGCGTGGCACACCCGCGTTCGCGATCATCGCCAGCTGCCTCTGGGCGATCGTGCTGGCACTGACGGGGACATTCGAACAGCTCCTCACGTACGTGGTCTTCATCGGCTGGATCTTCTACGCGCTCGGTGCGGCCGCGGTGATCGCCTTGCGGATCAAGCGGCCCGATGCCGTCCGACCGTTCCGCGTGCCGTTCTATCCCGTCACGCCGATCATCTTCGTGCTGGCGGCGGTGGCGATCGTCCTGAACACGATTGTCGCGCAACCCGCCGACGCCGCAATCGGCATCGCCGTCGTGCTGGCCGGTGCACCGGCATACGTCGTCTGGAGACGCCGCAAGCGTGACGGGGAGCGACAGCCACGATGAGCCGTGTGCTGGGACAGGCGGCGCGGCATTCGCTGGTGGTGATGGGCACCGCCGGTGCCGGCAAGACACTCGTCGGCCGGCAGCTCGCCGCAGCGCTGGGCACGCCGTTCATCGAAGGGGACGACTTCCATCCCGCCGCGAACATCGCGAAGATGGCTTCGGGTACGCCCCTGACCGACGACGACCGGCGGGGCTGGCTGCAGTCGCTCGCCGACGAGCTGCGCGCCGCGCGCGCGGCAGGGAGCGGCGCCGTGCTCTCCTGCTCCGCGCTGCGTCGCCGCTACCGTGACGTGCTCCGCAGCGGCGACGGTACGGTGCGCTTCGTCTTCCTGGCGGTGACACCGACGCTCCTGCACGACCGCGTTGCGGCACGTGCTGGCCACTTCATGCCGGTGTCGCTGATCGAGAGCCAGCTCGCGACGCTCGAGCCGCCTGATGCCGACGAAGATGCCTGGACGATGGACGCCGACGGCACACCGGACTCGATCGTCGCCGCGATTCTCGCGCGCGGTGCCGACGGGATCCACGAGCCGCTTCCATGACCCCGGCCATCGCTTCCGCAGGCGTGACCGGCCCGACGCTGCTGTCGTACGCGCTGCTGGCGGTGCTCGCACTGGTGGTGCTGATCGCGAAGTTCCGCCTGCATCCGTTCGTGGTGCTGATCGTCGTGTCGATCGGCATGGGGCTCGCCGCAGGCATGCCGGCGCTGGCGGTGGTGAAGGCGTTCCAGGATGGTGTCGGCACCTCACTGGGCTTCATCGCGATCGTGGTCGGGCTGGGGACCATGCTCGGCAAGATGATGGCCGAGTCGGGTGGGGCGGCACGCATTGCGGAGACGCTGCTGTCGCTGTTCGGGGAACGGCGGGTGCACTGGGCGATCATGTTCGTCGCGTTCATCGTCGGGATCCCCGTGTTCTTCCAGGTCGGGTTCGTGCTGCTGATCCCGCTCGTGTTCACGATCGCACGGCAGACGGGCACGTCGCTGCTGAAGGTGGGGCTGCCGCTGGTGGCGGGCCTGTCGGTGGTGCACGGCATGGTGCCGCCCCATCCGGCGGCGATGCTGGCGGTGACGGCGTTCGAGGCCGACGTCGGGCGGACGATCCTGTACGCGATCATCGTGGGATTGCCGACGGCGGCGCTGGCCGGCCCGGTCTACGCGACGTGGATCGCGCCACGCATCGCGCTGCCGCCAAACAACCCCCTCGCCGCGCAGTTCGGTGCCGAACCCTCGCGGCCCATGCCGTCGTTCGGGATCACGGTCTTCACCGTGCTGCTGCCGGTGCTGCTGATGCTCATCGCCAGCACGGCCGAAGTCACGCTGCCGACGGAAAGCCGGGCGCGGCACGCGGCAGCGTTCGTCGGCAACCCGGTGGTGGCGCTGCTCATCGCACTGCTCTTCTCGTTCTGGTCGCTTGGCGCGTCGCTGCGCTTCACCCGGGACGACATCCTCGAGTTCACCAATGACTGCCTCGCGCCGACCGCGACGATCCTGCTCGTCATCGGCGCGGGCGGCGGCTTCAACCGCGTGCTGATCGAAAGCGGTGTCGGTCGCACGATCGCCGACATGGCGGCGCAGGCGCGCACCTCGCCGCTGCTGCTGGCGTGGGTGGTGGCGGCGTTGATTCGGGTGGCCACGGGCTCGGCCACGGTGGCGATGACCACGTCGGCTGGCATCGTGGCGCCGATCGCGCTCCTCACGCCCGGCACCTCGCCGGAACTGCTGGTGCTCGCCACCGGGGCCGGGTCACTCGTGCTGTCGCACGTCAACGACTCGGGATTCTGGCTCATCAAGGAATTCTTCAACATGTCGGTGCCGCAGACGTTGCGCACATGGACTGTGGTCGAGACCATCGTGGGCGTCGCCGGGCTCGCGTTCACGCTGCTGCTCGCCGCGGTGCTGTAGCTTGGTCGCGGTGCCGTAGCTTCGTCGCGGTGCTGTAGCTTGGTCGCGGTGCTGTAGCTTGGTCGCGTTCACCTGTCGAGCCGTGAACCACAGGAGGCCTGATGTCACACCTGAATCACTGGTGCAGGAAACTGCCGCTGCTGCTTGGCCTCAGCGCCTGTACCGCTCGCTCCAGTGAGCCTGCCGCCGCGCCGGCGGCCATCGGCGCCCGCGTGCCCACCGATCGCTGGATCGACGCCACCGCCACGCTCGCCGAGGGGCGCACGCCCGTCTACGAAGGCGACGCGCCGATGGTCTTCACCTTCCTGAAGGACATGCGGAAGGGCGACGCACTCACGCTGTCCAAATTCGACATGGGTGCGCACAGTGGCACGCACATCGATGCCCCGATGCACTTCATCCGCGACGGGGCTTCCATCGATCAGGTGCCACTCACCTCACTCGTCGGCCCCGCCCGCGTGATCGCCATCGACGACAGCGTACAGGCCATCAGCGCGGCGGTGCTTGGCCGCGTGGAGTGGCGCGGGGCCGAACGGATCCTCTTCCGGACCCGGAGCACGTCGCGCGGGTGGATGGACTCGTCCACGTTCCACCGCGACTTCGCGTACCTCACCGCCGATGCCGCCGAACTGCTGGCGGGTGCCGGCGTGACGCTCGTCGGCGTGGACTACATCTCTGCCGAGCAGTTCGCGGCGCCGGAACCGCTCGCACATCGCGCGTTGCTGGCGAAAGGCATCCCGATCGTCGAGGGGTTGGACCTGCGCGATGCGCCGGCGGGTGAGTACGACCTCGTGATCCTTCCACTGAAGGTTGCCGGACACGAAGGCGCACCGGCGCGCGCGATTCTGCGGCCGGTGCGCTGATCGTCAGCGCGGGACGCGCATCAGGCGCATCCCGATGCTTCGAACCGTCACACCAGCGCCAGCTCCTCGACCGCCTGACGCGCCGTCTTCGACTGCGTGCCGCGCAGCGTGGCACCCTTCGCCATGCCGATCATGTCGGCCACGATCTTTCCGGACCCCATCACGCCGGGGAGCCCGGCGCCCGGGTGCGTGCCGGCACCGGTGAAGTACAGGTTCGCCACATCCTCGCTCACGTTGTGCGGCCGCATCCACGCCGACTGCAGCAGCGTCGGCTCGACGCTGAAGGCCGTGCCGAGGTAGGTGTTGAGCGTGGTCTCGAAGTAGCGCGGGTCCACATGGTGCTCCGAGACGACGCGCTCCTTGAGCCCGGGCAGGAACCGCTTGTCGAGGTGGTCGATGATCTTCTCGGCATACCCCTGGTGCACCGCGGCCCAGTCGGTGCCGCTGCCGAGGTGTGGCACCACCGACAGCACGTACCACGCGTCGTCCCCTTCAGGTGCGAGCGACGGGTCGGTGACGGTCGGGCGGTGCAGGTACAGTGAGAAGTCGTCGGCGAGGATCTTCTTGTCGAAGATGTCGGTCAGCAGCTCCTTGTACCGCGGGCCCATCAGGATCTCGTGGTGCGCCGTGTCGGGCCACATGCCACGGGTGCCGCGGGTGCCGAAATAGCTCACGAACAGCGACATGCTGTAACGCTTCTTCTTCATCTTCTTGTCGCTGTTGCTCGGCCGGAACTCCGGCTTCACCAGCGTCATGTAGCTCATCGCCACGTCGCCGTTGCAGACCACGGCGTCCGCCGTGATCGTCTCGCCGGTGGTGAGCGTGATCCCGGTGGTGCGGCGCGTGGCGGGATCGACGACGATCTCGCGCACCTCGGTGTTCAGCTGGATCGTGCCACCGATCTCGGTGAAACACTGCACCAGGCCGCGCACCAGCGCGCCAGTGCCGCCCATGGCGAAATGCACGCCCCATTTCTGCTCGAGCGCGTGCACGAGCGTGTACAGGCAGCTGGCCTCGAACGGGTTCCCGCCGATCAGCAGCGGGTGAAAGCTGAAGACCTGCTGCAGGCGCGGGTCCTTGATGTACTTGTTCACGAACGTCGCTACCGATCGCTGCGCCTGGAGCATTGCGAGTCGCGGCGCGACCTTCAGCATGCTGCCCGCCGTCGTGAACGGCTGGTCCACCAGCGACATCCCTTCGACGAAGATCTTCTCGGCCTCGACGAAGAACTTCTTGTAGCCCTCGACATCGTCCGGATTGAAGCGGGCGATCTCGCTCAGCACCAACGCCTGGTCGCCGTTGTAGCGGAAGCAGGTCCCGTCATCGAACCGCACGTTGTAGAACGGATCGATCGGGACGATCTGCACGTAGTCGCTGGTCTTCCGGCCGGCGGTGGTGAAGATGTCGTCGATCATCCACGGCGCAGTGATGATGGTCGGCCCACCGTCGAACTTGAAGCCATCGCGCTCGAACACGTAGGCGCGGCCGCCCGGCTTGTCGAGCTTCTCGACGATCGTGACCTGGTGACCCTGTGCCTGCAACCGGACCGCGGCGGAGAGGCCGCCGAATCCACTGCCGATGACGATGATGCGCATGTGACGAAATTCTCGGGAATGCGCGCGGCGGCTCAGCGGCTCGCGCGAAGGTGCAACAGGTGACAGATGCCGGCGGCGCTCAGCGCCAGCGCGAGCGTCCACGACGGCCACCCGGCAGCGAGCGCGCGGCAGGCGATCGCAAAGCCGGCACCGGCGCCAAGAAAACTGGCCAGCTGCGGCAGGGGCATGCCACGACCGGTACTGCGGGTCACACGTGCCAGAACGGCCCCTTCGACAACCAGCAACACGAGAATCGCGTCGAACAGCATCGGCGCACGCAGCCAGTCGAGCACCGGTGCGCCGACGCGCCTCAGCGACCGGCGACGGCCACGTCGCCCAGGGCACCTGTCGGTCGCGAGGCGCTGCCGACCGCCTTCGGACCCTTCTTCACGGCGAGGTAGAGCGGAATCGCCATCGCCAGCGCGCCGAGGAAGAAGGCGGCCCACAGCCCGCGCCCAACACAGATGCCAAGCGGCAGGATCGCGTTCACGGCATACAGCGCCAGCGGGAACTTCGACGGCGATACGTCGCGTGCCCAACGCGTCGGCGGAACGATCATCAGCATCACCCGCGCCACCACGATGCCCGTCAGCAACCAGCCCAGCCAGTTGGTGAGCGGCATGCCGTAGAAATGGCCGCCGATCAGGACGTTCTGCCAGAGCGGCATCCCTTCCAGCGAGGGCAGGTGCCAGAGCCAGTGCACGCTGGCCACCATCGCCGGATCCATCGACACGTCCCATGCCGTCAGCACCAGGCCGGCGACCAGCGACCACCACCATTTGCTCAGCCCATCATCCGTCGCGGGCAACAGCCGGCCGCAGATCGCAAGCGAGCAGTACAACATGAAGAACCAGGACGTCGGGATGTTGAACGGCACCAACCCGAAAATCTTGTAGCCGAGCTGATTGGTGTAGCTGTACGGGCCGAACGGGAGTCCGGTGCTCGTGCCCAGCAACTCGGAACCGAGAGAGATCCCGAAGCTGGCAATGAACACGAGGACCGCCGTGCGCAGGCCGAGTCTGCCAACGGAATGCAACAGTCCGGCGAGCGCACCGAAGACGACCGTGGTCTGTCCGCCCCACTTGAAGCCGAACACCATGATGCGCTGATTGGACGGCGTCTGCAGCCACTCCGGGAACGGCGGCGACAGGAAGGTCGCGAACGCGATGCCGGAAAAAATCATCAGCGTACAGTGCGCGAGCAGGCAGGCGAGTGCCACGCG
>Ga0105046_10014999_pt1 | contig 11924 bp, 10 predicted proteins | sample MAT03_FD_78385 | JGI IMG/M metagenome (GOLD analysis project Ga0105046, IMG submission 78385) | Freshwater microbial communities from Lake Fryxell liftoff mats and glacier meltwater in Antarctica - MAT-03 (megahit assembly) | ecosystem: Environmental > Aquatic > Freshwater > Ice > Liftoff...
AGCGCTTCGACTTCACCCCCGAACCCGGCAACAGCGACGCCCGCCACCGCTTCAACATCCCCGTCGGCCCCAAGGGCCGCATCGCCATGCGCGTGCGCCGACGCTGACTTAAACGCCGATACGCCTGTCCCGAAGGACAGGCGCTGGCGCGACCCACCCTGTCCCGAAGGACAGGGACTTCAGGCGCTCGCGGCCGCGTCCTTGCCGTGGCAGAGGCGGTACAGCTTGCCCGAGCCGCACGGGCACGGGTCGTTCTTGCCGACCTTGGGCATTTTCTTCTCGCGCGGGGCCTCAGGCTCCGGGGATGCATCGAGCTGAGCCTGCGCCTGCGCGATGCCTGGACGCGCCGCGCTGGCCTGGCCACCAGCGGCCAGCAGGCGCTCCATCGCCTCGCGTGCCGCCGTCTGCAGCTTGGCGATCTGCTCGCCTCCTGCCTGGGCCCGGGCCTGTCCGGCGCGGCGCCGCGGCTCCTGGGCCTGGCGGTTGGCGCGGGTGACCGCCGTCTCGTACTCGGCGCCCTCCTCGGCCTGCTGCTTCTGTTCCGCGGTCAGGCGCATCGAGAGGATCTGGCGCAGCACCGTGTTCTCGATGCCCTCCCACATCTCCTTGAACAGGTTGAAGCCACGCAGCTTGTACTCGTTCTTCGGGTTACGCGTCGCGTAGCCGACCAGGCCGATGCCGGTGCGCAGGTGCTCGATGTTCTTGAGGTGCGCGATCCACTGCTCGTCGATCTCTCCGAGGTAGAGCTGGCGCACGTAGAACAGGTACGTGTAGAGCCCGAACTCCTGCTCGCGCTGCGTCAACTGGGCCTCGACCTGCTTCCAGACCCGGTCGATCAGCTTGTCGATGTCCTGGATGTTGGTCAGGTCGGCCTTGACCTTGAAGCGCTCCTGCAACACCTCGTCGAGGGTCTCGAGGTCCCACTCGTCGGGGTGCACCGTCTCCGGGCACAGCTTGAGCACCTGCTCCTCGACCAGCTTAAAGGTCAAGTCGTGCACGCGCTCGCGCTGCTGGATCAGCGAGCGCGCGACCACGTCGATCGCGTGCGCGATGATCTTGCGGCGGTCGTGCTTGACGTCGTCGAGCACGATCAGCGCGCCGTAGTGGCGGTAGAGCTCGTGGGCCAGCAGCTCCGGGTTGGCGCCCCCCGGCGGGAACGGCTCGGCCCCGGTCACCGGCAGCCCGGCCTCCTCGAGCAAGACCCGGCAGTGCGCGTCGACGATGCCCGTGATCCTCTCCGTCACCGTGCGTGACAGCGACTCGACCGTGTGCTGCCCCGACTTCTCGGGCGGCGGCGGGAGGTTGCGCGACTGCTCCTTGCGGGCCTGGTCGTCGAGGATCTCCGGCTGATAGCGGCCCTCGAGGATCTGCTTGCGCAGGGCGTAGATCGCCTTGCGCTGGTCGTTCATCACGTTGTCGTACTCGAACAGGTTCTTGCGGGTGTCGAAGTGCATCGCCTCGACCCGCGACTGCGCGTTGGCGATCGCGCGGTTGACCAGCGGCGCCTCGATCGGGACGTCCTCCTCCATGCCCAGCCGCTCCATCAAGCTGGTGATGCGGTCGGCCCCGAAGATGCGCATCAGGTCATCCTCCAGCGACAGGAAGAAGCGCGAGCGGCCCTCGTCGCCCTGACGGCCGGCGCGGCCGCGCAACTGATTATCGATGCGGCGGCTCTCGTGGCGCTCGGTGCCGACGATGTACAAGCCGCCGAGCGACTTGACCTCCGCCTTCTCCTTCTCGAACTCAGTCTTGAGCGCGGCGTGCAGCCCCTCGAAGCGCTGCGGCTCCTTGTCGGGGTCGATCTGCGAGCGAGCGACCATCTCGGGGTTGCCGCCGAGCAAGATGTCGGTGCCGCGGCCCGCCATATTGGTGGCGACCGTCACGGCCCCCTTGCGACCGGCCTGCGCGACGATGTACGCCTCGCGCTCGTGCTGCTTGGCGTTGAGCACCTCGTGCGGGATGCCCATGCGGTCGAGCATCGTGTGGATGACCTGCGACTTCTCGACGCTGGCGGTGCCGACCAGCACCGGCTGGCCGCGGTCGTGGGCCTGCTTGATCTCGTCGACGACCGCGCGAAACTTGCCACGTTCGTTCTTGTAGACCAGGTCATCCTGGTCCTGGCGGACCATCTTGCGGTTGGGCGGGATGACGACGACGTCGAGGTTGTAGATCTTGTTAAACTCCTCCGCCTCGGTGTCGGCCGTGCCGGTCATGCCGGCCAGCTTGTCGTACATGCGAAAGTAATTTTGGTACGTGATCGTGGCCAGCGTCTGGCTCTCGGGCTGGATCTCCACGCCCTCCTTGGCCTCGATCGCTTGGTGGAGGCCGTCGCTCCAGCGCCGACCCTCCATCTTGCGGCCGCGGAACTCGTCGATGATCACGATCTCGCCGTTCTCGACGATGTAGTTGACGTCCTTTTTATAGAGGACATGGGCCCGCAGCGCCTGGTTGACGTGGTGCAGGAGCTCGTTGCGCTCCGGCGAGTAGAGGTTCTTGCAGCCGAGCAGCTTCTCGATGCGGTCGACGCCGCCATCGGTCAATTGCACGCTGTGGGCCTTCTCGTCGACCACGAAGTCGAGGTCGCGGCGCAGCGAGGGGATCACGCGATTGACGATCACGTAGGTGTCGGGCGGCTTGTTGGCCTCGCCCGAGATGATCAGCGGCGTGCGGGCCTCGTCGATCAGGATCGAGTCGACCTCGTCGACGATCGCGTAGTAGAGGTCGCGCTGCACGTACTTCTCGATCGTCTCCTTCATGTTGTCGCGGAGATAATCGAAGCCGAACTCGTTGTTCGTGCCGTACGTGATGTCCGCGCGGTAGTTCTTCTGCCGCTCCGTGTGGTACATGCCGCCGACGATCACGCCGCAGGACATGCCGAGGAATTGGTAGATCTGGCCCATCCACTCGGCGTCGCGGCGAGCCAGATAGTCATTGACGGTGATCAGGTGCGCGCCGCGTCCGCCCAGCGCGTTGAGATACAGCGCGGTGGTGGCGGTCAGCGTCTTGCCCTCACCGGTGCGCATCTCGGCGATGCGGCCCTGATGCAGGGCGATGCCGCCGACCATCTGCACGTCGTAGTGGCGCATCCCGAGCGCGCGCACCGAGGCCTCGCGCACCGCCGCGAACGCCTCGGCGGTCAGCTCGTCGAGCGGCTGGCCGTTCGCCAGGCGCGCGCGCAGGTCGGCCGTGATCGCCGGAAAGTCGGCCTCGGCGAGGCCCTGCATCTTCGGCTCGAGCGCGTTGATCCGGTCGATCAGCGGCTGCATGCGCTTCATCTGCCGCTCGTGCTTGGTGCCAAAGACTTTCTTGATGAACGCGTTGAGCATGACGGATCGGGCAGGTTTCTCGGCGCGGCCAGGCCGCGGGCCGGCAAGGGTACGGGCCGGATACGCCCGTGTCCACGCCGGAAGATGCCCCACTACCGGGGTTTTCTGACGCGCTCGCCCGCTGTTATGGTGCCGGCCTCGTGACGCCCTCTCGCCTGCGCCCGCGCGCCCTCCGCTCCGGCGCCCGGATCCACATCGTCGCGCCCTCGGGGCCGGTGCCCGCCGACCGCCTCGGATCCGGTCTGGCGGCCCTCCAGAGCCTGTTCCCGGCGGACGCGACCAGTGAGATCTCACTCGCGCCCAACATCTCCACGCGCGCCGGATACTTCGCCGGCGATGACCGCACCAGGCTCGCCGCGTTGCAGGCCGCGCTGGCCGACCCCGGGCTTGACGCCGTCGTCTGTGCCCGCGGCGGCTACGGCCTCACGCGACTGATCGGCCTGCTCGACCCCGCCCGCCTCGCCGCGACGCCCAAGCTCCTGGTCGGGTTCTCCGACATCACAGCGCTGCTCGCCTGGGCCCTCGCCAGCGTCGGACTCGTGAGCGTGCATGGACCCGTCGTCGCCCAGCTCGCCACCCTCGCCGACGAGGACCGCGAGCGCCTCGCCCTCATCCTCCGCGGCGAGGACCCCGGCGCCCTGGTCGCCGAACCCGGCGCCGTGCTGCGCGGCGGCTGCGTCGAGGGCCCCCTGATCGCCGCCAACCTCGAGGTGCTGCGTAGTCTCATCGGCACCCGCTTCATGCCCGACCTCGCCGGCTGCGTGCTCGCGCTCGAGGAGGTCGGCGAGCGACCCTATCGCATCGACCGCATGCTCACCCAACTGCTCACCAGCGGCGCCCTGCGGGGTGTCCGGGGCGTCGCGGTCGGTCAACTGTTCGGCTGCGAGGAGCCGGCCACCGGCAACCTCGAGAGCCCGACCGCCGAGGCCGTCGTGCTCGAGCGCCTCGGTACGCTCGGGGTCCCGGTCGTCACCGGCTTCCCGTTCGGGCACGCGCCGGACCGCAACGCGGCGCTGCCCTTCGGCGCGGTCGTGCGGCTCGACGCCGAGCACGGTGCGCTCTACATGCTCGAGCCGGTCACGCAGTGAGTCACCAGCGGCCCGGCTCGTCACAGCCGACGTTATGCATGAAGGAGGTCGAGTCCGACTCCCCGAATGTCATCGTGCCGAGACACAGTGTCGACACGCGCAGGCCGCTGTGGCCGAGCTGGCGGTATTGCATTGGCGACGAAGCTACGCTGGCCGGTCCGCTATCTGACAGGCCATATGCGACGACTCAGGGCAGGCCGCCGACGGCCGACTCGAGCGAGGCGAGCACCAGCCCGCCGGGGGCCATCGGCACCCGCGGTTCGTCGCGGCCATTGGCCGGCCACGCGTGCGGTAGCCCGAGTGCCAGCCGGGCACCCGCCTGAGGCCAGGCGTATTGGACCTTCAGACAGAGGTAAACCCAGGGGACTTCGGACTTGGTCGACATAGCGGAAGAAAGCATGAGCAAGAACCGGGCCAGCCCCAGCGAACCGTCGCTGATGCGCTTCACCCGTGCAGTGCGATCGCGGACACCGTGAGCAGACCGTTTCACCACCGAGACGCCTCAACGCGCCGCGGATCTGCCACCGGAACAGCGTCAATCCATCGGCACCTGCGCGGTCGACCATGTCCCAAAGACCAGCAAACGAAATTCACCGCGCAAGCCTGGTCGTACCGCTCCGACCGCGCTCGGACGCTTGCCCGGACAGGCGTCCGAACCAGCGAAAGATCGGACAGACCCGGCTGACCGCAAAATCCGCGGTGCGCACAGTGACTCATTGCTTCGCGCTACCCAGCTCCATGCGTCGCCGCGCGGCCCCGCGTCTCGATCACGTCGGTGACCAGCAGGGCCGCGGCGGCCTGGGCCAGCCCAAAGCCCAGCGGACCGACGACCGGCAGCGCGAGCAGCAGGGTCCACGGCGCGCCGAAGCCGAACATCGCGGTCTTGTGGCTGTTCACCACCGCCTTCTGGCCCGCATATGCGAGGCCGCGGCGCTCGAAGTAGGGGTCGAGCAGCTCCCAGCTCAGCATCCGCGAGGCGAACCACAACTGCGCCGCCGGCCCGAGGATCACGCCAAGCACCGGTACGAGGGTGATGCCGAAGGTCAGCGTCGTGATGCCGATGAAGTAGAGCAGCCGTCGCAGGCTGCTGGCCACCGAGCTGCGAAACCCGACCCCGTCGGCGGCCTCGAGCTCGGCGGCCCGGCCTGGGTCCACACACTTGAGGCCGGCCATGAACACGCGCTCACCGAGGAACGGAAACACGATGTTGACGATGAACAGCGCCAGCAGCGGCGCGGCCATCATCGCCAGCGCCGTACCACCGACCTTCAGCGTCCACAGCAGCACCGCAAGCCACACAGCCGGGTCGTCCGGGCTCGGGATCAGGGTCCAGATCGCCCAGCCGAGGCCCGCCATCACCGCGATCGAGGTGGCTACCAGCGTCAGCGCGAGGTGCAGATATACGCGCCGGACCTCGGCGCTGGCGAGCGCCATGCGAAGACCTCGCAGCGCCAGCGCGGCTCCCCCGGCCGCGGACGAGGCCATGGGGTGGTTTACTGGATCTCGGAGCGATAGATATCCCACGCGCCCTCATCTTGCACGGTGCTGCGGGCAAAAAATAGCTCGCAGCCGTCGCGGCTCAGGTGCGCGCTGGCATCGTGCGCCGGGCTGTTGACCCCGGGGACCGGCTGCCCCGGGCCGAACGGCGCGTCGATGTTCGCCCGGGCCGCGAACCACAGCTCGGTGCCGCCGCTCCCGATCGTGCCCGACCGCGTGTAGATCAGCACCAGCTCGTGCGCCGGCAGCGTGGGATCCGCCTCGTCGTGATCGGGCTCGTCGACGGTCACGAAGGGCGCCGCGCTCGGGGCCGCGAAGGCCTGGTCCGGGCCGGGACGCGTCGCCACCACCAACCGCTGACCCGCCCCCGCCGGCGCGTAGTAAAGCCGAAGATCGTCGGTCGAGATGTGCGGATCGAAGGCCTCCGGATAGCCAGGAAAGTCCAGCGCCAGCGGGCTCAACGGGGCGTAATTCTGGCCCATTCGGTCGCCCATGTGGATGCGAAAATTCGCGTCGCCCGGCAACTTGGTCGACAGATAGCCGCGCGTGTCGAGCTTCGACAGCGCCAGCTTGCCGTCCTCCCCCGGCGTGCTGAGACCGATGTCGATGTTGTTGGCGTACGCGCCCTCGAAGGGCGCCCCGAACTCCGAGCGCGTCGCCCGGTAAGTGTCGTGCGCCCCGTCGCGGTACGACGACCACATCAGCGTCATTTCGTCGTAGCTGAGCCACATATCCAGGTCACCCTGGGCGCCGTTGACCGGCATCCCCAGCAGTTGCGGCTCGCTGAACACCCACGGCCCCGGCTTCCCGCACAGCGTCGCCTCCGTGGGCAGCTCGATCATCTCACCAGTGCTCGCATCGCCCGTGCTCGCGTCACCCGTGCTCGCGTCACCCGTGCTCGTGTCCGTGTCCGCACCCGTGTCGGCACTCGTGCTCGCCTCGCTGCTCTCGCCGGTGATCCCCGAGCTGGTCCGCGAGACCTCCCCCGTGGTGTCCGTCGCCCCGCTCGACATCGGCTCCGTGCTCGACGTGGTCTGCGTGGCCGCACCGGTCGTGGTCGCGGGTCCCGTGCTTGCGAAGCCGCCGGACGAGCTGGCCGCGTCGCCCGGGCCCGTCGAACCCGCGGCGCCGCCGAAGGCCGGGTTCTCGCGCAGGCACGCGCTCGACGCCGCGATCGCGATCGGTATGGTCAAAAGCAGCCGCATCGGTTGGGGATCCTCGTAGCACGGGCGCCTGGCCCACGCTCCGGGTCCACCTGCCACCCCGCGCCTCGCCCCTGCACACGCGGATCCCCCGCGGCTCATCCACAGTCAAGTCAGGTGCGCTCCGACCGCCCGCGGGCTCTCGCGCTCACCTGGTCTTCAGGACAGGCCTCAGCCCTCCTCCATCGGCGCCTCGATCTGCGACAGCATGCGGCGGATAAGTCCCTCGACCATCAGCGCGCGCTCACCCGCGTCGTAGACGCCGTCCTGGTAGCGGGCCTGGATGTCCTCGAACTTCTCGCGAGTGTCGTTGATCAGTTGCTTGTACGGCTTGCGGCGGGCCAGCACGGCCTTTTGGTTGCTCCAAAAGAACGAGACCATCGTCGCCACCGTGAAGCCCGTCAGCGCCAGGCCGACCGGACCGCTGATGATGTACGCCAGGCCATAGCGCAGCGCGACCACGCCACCGACTCCGACCGCGAGCTCGCGCAGCCCGCTCTTGCGCATCTGCCCCCACGCCATCGGGATCAGCTCACCCGACGCCAGCACCAGCGCCACGAACTCCGGACGCTTGGCCCCGCGGTCGTAGGTGTCCTTGATGACCTGCTGCATGAAGTTGTCGAAGCTCTCATAGACCTCGGCGGGGTAGGCCGTGTGCGTGCTGGAAGAGGCTGCCATGGTGCGCCAGCATAGCAGCGGAACGCCAGTTTGACAGAGCGCGTCCCGAACCGCAGAATTCGCCGCCGATGCGTCGTCCGAGGTCGTCTCGCCTGGCTCGCCCGGGTCCCATGCCCACCCGGGCCGTCGTGCCCCTGCGCCTGCTCGCGGTCTTACTGGCGCTGGCGCCCGCCTGCAAGCTGCGCAAGGCACCCGTCGTCCCCACCGCGGGTCCGGAGATCTCCGGGGAAATTGCGGAGGCCGGCGCCGGCAGTCCCGGCGAGGTCGAGGTCCCCGAACTCGACGCCGAAGCCCCGACCAAAGAACGTGCGAAGCGCCCGCCGCCCGCTCCGGTCGCCACGCTCGGGGCCGCCGTCGACGCCCTCGGCCACAGCAACCCCGAGGGCGCCGCCGACTTCCTCAAGGTCGCGGTCAAGAAGGACCCCGCCGACGAGGCCCTGCGCCTGACCCTCGCCCACGCCCTCATCACCACCGGCGCTTACGACGAGGCCGAGACCTACCTGTCCCAAAAGCCAGCCAAGGCCAAGCCCGGCAGCGCCCGCCTGCGTATGCACGCCCGCCTGCGCCTGCTGCGAGGCGACCCCGCCAGCGCCGAAAAATTGCTCGACCAGGCCATCTCGCACGACCCAAAAGACCTCGCCGCCCGCGGCGAGCTGCTCGCGCTGCGCGTCAGCACCGGCCGCAGCAGCGAAGCCAGCACCCGCGCCCTGATGGACGGCCTCTACGACGCCTACGACGCCGGCGAAGCCACCAGCGCCGAGGCCCTCGTCGCGGTCGCCCGCGCCGCCCTCGCCCGGGGCAGCAGCGGCGCCTTCCACGACGCCAACATGGTCCTCGGCGAGGCCGAAAAACTCCCCGCCACGACCGCCGGCCCCGAGCAAGGCTTCGTCGTCCAGGACCGCGTGCTGCTGCTGCGCGGCGCCGTGTTCCGCGAGAAGTACGCCGCCAGCGCGGCCGCCGACTCCTACAACGTCATCCTCGCGCGCGACCCCTGGCAGCCGGACGCCCTCGCCGGCCTCGCCCTCGCCCAGCTCGAAGAGCTGCGCCTCGCCGGCGCCAGCGAGTCCGCCGAGGCCGCCCTGCAGACCAACCCGCGCCACCCCGATGCCCACGGCGTGCTCGCCCGCGTCGCCCTCGTCGAGGGCCGCCGCGACGAGGCCATCGCCCGCGCCCGCGACCAGGTCCTGAGCATCCATCCACGCCACCCGGTCGGCCTCGCCGTACTCGCCGCCGCCGCGCTCTCCTCGGACGACGACGCCGCCTTCAAGACGGCCCACGACCAGGCCCTCGCCTTCTCACCGACCCCCGTCGCCTTCTACCTCGCGCTCAACGACGTCCTGGTCTCGATGCACCTCTACGGGCAGACCGAGACCGTCCTCGCCGACGCCGTCAAGCGCGCCCCCGATGACCCCTACCTGCAATCTGCCCACGGCCTCAACCTGCTCCGCCTCGGCAAGGAGACCGAGGGCCGCGCCGCGCTCGCGCGCGCCTGGAAGCGCGACCGCTTCAACGAGCGCACCCGCAACACCCTCGACCTCTACGAGCAGCGCATCGACCCCAATTACCTCGAAGTCACCAGCGGCGACCTCAAGCTGCGCCTACCCAAAGAGGACGCCGAGTTCGTCCAGGCCGACCTGCTCGCCGCGATCGCCCGCGCCCGCAAGGCCCTCGACGCCCGCTACGGCATGCACCCCGGCCCGCTGCGCATCGAGGTGTTCGCCGACCCCGACGACTTCAGCGTGCGCACCATCGGTGTGCCGAGCCTCGGCGCCGTCGGCGTGTGCTTCGGCGACCTCATCACCAGCGTCGGCCCCTATCGCGGCACCCACAACTTCCATCAGGTCATCTGGCACGAGCTCGCCCACGTCTACGCCGTCAAGCTCAGCCGCGGCCGCGTGCCCCGCTGGTTCACCGAGGGCCTCAGCGAGTGGGAGTCGGAGATCGCCGACCCGAGCTGGGCCCGCGAGAGCGCCGAGCTGCTCGCCCAGGCCCGCCGCGACGGCCACATGCGCAAGCTCGGCGAGCTCGACCTCGCCTTCCTGCGCGCCACCAGCCCCGTCATGATGGAGGTCGCCTACGCCACCGCCGCCTGGGCCATGCGCTACCTCGGCGAGACCCACGGCCTCCCCAAGCTCATCGCCGTGCTCAAGGGCTACGCCAGCGGCGCCACCACCGAGGTCCTCTTCAAGCAGCACCTCGGCCAGGACATGCGCGCCGTCGAGGCCGGCTTCGAGGCCTGGATGAACAAGCGCCTCGACGCCACGATCTCCGGGTGGCTACCGAGCCCGCGCGGCAAGATCGAGGCCCGCGACCGCACCCTCGCAACAGCGATCGAGCAGATCAAAGCCAAGGACTACACCGGCGCCGCACGCACGCTCCAGGTGCTCGTGCAGGGCCCCGGCGACGGCTTTCGCCCGCGCATGCTGCTCGCCGAGGTGCTCCTGCAAGGACCGCAGTGGAAGTCCGCCGGCCCGCACCTCGAGAAGGCCCGCGGCTTCCACCGCGAGGCGATCGAGCCGCTCATCCGCCTCGCCGAGCTGGACCGCCGCAGCGGCGACGTCGCCGCCGAGAAGCAGCACCTGCGCGCCGGCCTCGAGCTCGACGGCATGTCCTTCGACCCCGCCGCCCGCCTCATCATGCTCGCGCTCGTCACCGACGACACCAGGGCCCTCACCCTCGCCCTCGAGCGCGCCGTGGCGATCGCACCGCTACACCCGATCACCCTCGGCGCCCAGGCCCTCCAGGCCGCCCGCGCCAACGACAAGGCTCGCGCCGCCACCCTCAGCAAGCGCGCCCTCAAGGGCGTCGACGACAGCGAGGGCCGCGGCCCCGCCGACACCCTCGTCGTGCTCGCCCTCGCCAACGAGGCCGCCGGCGAGCTGACCACCGCGAAGATCCTCGCCACCCGCGCCGCCGCCGAGAAGGGCCTGCCCGCCGCCGCGAAGCAGGCCATGGCCCGCATCACCGGCTCGTGATGATCACGACCCCATGCGGAATTTGCGCATTTCGACGGGATGCGCGCATGACGGGCTGGAGCTTAATGACGGGATGGGCGGATTCGGCCTCTACTTTCCGCTTGACGCCTTATAGCGCTGGAGCTATATGATCCGATCAGGAGACGCGCAAATCATGCCTACATGCGACATAGAATTTTACACCACCGACGCGGGCAATGCGCCCGTGGAGAAATACCTCGACGAATTGCCCGAGAAAGACGCGGAAGAAATCTCCGCCGCTTTAAGACAGTTCGCCCTCTATAAACTGGAGTCTGTCGTTGAGTCCAAACCTATCCACCCTCCTTTGTATGAACTCAAGATTAAGCAGCATCGCCTCCTCTATGCAGAGTTTGACGGAGTTGTAGTTCTTTTCCACGCCTTTCTGAAAAAATCGAGGAAGACTCCTCTCAAAGAGATCGATGCGGCGACCAGACGGTTGAAAATAGAACAACGTCGTCGTCAGTAACACTGACGAGAAAGTATCTCCAATGGTTACCAGCAATAAAAACGCCCTCAAATACATTGAAGAAAGGGAGAAGCGTGACCCGGCCTTCGCGGCGGGCGTCCGCCAAGAGTTCAACAAGCTTGAATTCGCAAGGGCCCTCCGCCAACTCCGCGAAACGAGGGGGACCAGCCAGGCGGATCTTGCCGCTGCGGTGGGAACTACTCAGTCTGCGATCGCAAGGATCGAGAGCGGTCGGACAATCCCCAAGATGGATGTCGTGGCTCGGATTGTCCAGGCACTCGGGGGTTCTTGGCAATCAAAGTTCAAAGCCGCGTCGGGCGTCACTCTCAGCGTGGACATGGGGGCTTCTACATAGTCTTCCTGCATGTGATCGACCGCCGATTCATGGAAGGCGAGCTTCCCCGCAGGCTCGACAAACGGCTCCCACAGGAGCCGCCGCGCTGATGCTTGAGCCGAGGGGGGACGGCTGCCTGCCCACCGCCGCCAAGCAGGCCATGGCCCGCATCACCGGCTCGTGATGATCACGGCCCGACCTTGAGGCTGTCGATCACCTGATCGAAGCCCGGCTGCACGCTCGCCTTGTCCTCGTCGGGGATCGTCGTGAACAGCAGCACCGTGCGGTCGCCGAGCACCGCCCCGAGCAGCGCCACCGAGCTCGGCACCTTCTCGCC
>Ga0105046_10015001_pt1 | contig 11924 bp, 9 predicted proteins | sample MAT03_FD_78385 | JGI IMG/M metagenome (GOLD analysis project Ga0105046, IMG submission 78385) | Freshwater microbial communities from Lake Fryxell liftoff mats and glacier meltwater in Antarctica - MAT-03 (megahit assembly) | ecosystem: Environmental > Aquatic > Freshwater > Ice > Liftoff...
CCATCGACAAGAACGCCCTTCTCTTTCGCGTCCACCAAACGCAGGAGCGGTTCGCGTTGCAGACATTCGAAACCGTAGCACGCTGTTCGCGCGTTCGACCAGGTGAGCTGCCAGTCTTTGTTGGCTCGAGCCAGGCGCAGTTCCGCGCTGAGGCGGTCGCCCGGCTTGAAGAGGATCCTGCCCTCGCCTTTTTCAATTTCGAAACGATAGCTCTTTTCTCGCGTCGCGTTCTTTGTGTCCTTCAATTTAAACATGAGCACGTTCTGCCCCGCGTTCTTCCCTTGATATTGCTGGGTAATCTTGAACTCCCCTTCCGACGTAAGAGCGCCTTGCGGCAGGTTGTTCGGCAACGTGATGGTGACCGCCTTGATCTGGAGTTCGATGCGGTTGGTCTTCAGGAAGGCGGCTGTCGTGGCCACGGGGTCGGCTGCCTTGGGGTCGAAGATGTGAGCCAACAGGCCCACGAGTTCTCGCCAGTCTTTCAACTCCGGCGACTGCAACCAGGGAGCGATCATCTGCCAATCGGCCCATTCGTCGTCGCCGCGCGGGCGAATCTCGCGGAAGCGGTTAAGGATCATGCGCCGGCTGGCACGGATCAAGTGGTCGTAGCTGCTTTGCAGGCTCTTACGGACATCGTCCTTCAATGGCTCGGGGATGCCTTCGAGCGACCAGCTTTCGAACGAGGGATAACGCGTGCGAATCGACGTCAGCTTGGCCGAGGCAAATGCGTTCAGGTCCCCGTCCAACATCTTGGGGAAGACGAGAACGGCCGCATCCTTGTCGGGGTCGCCGACGATGCCGAGCGCCAGGGCGAGATCACGCAGCGAGACCAGCTTGCCGCGGACGGCACGCCATTCGTCCTCCGCGCGGCGCACCTCGCCGAACACCAGTGCCGTGGCCTTGACGCCGTCACCGCTCGTGATCGGCGGCCTTCTTTCGATTTCGAGCAGGCCGTCGACCTTGTCGATCCAACGACGTTGAAACTCGGGGGCAAACAGGCGATCGTTGGCCTGGCTCATGAGGCCCGCGTTGAAGGTAACCAGTTCGTCGACCCCCGCGCGGATCTCCTTGATCTGCTTCAACAATTCGTCACGCTTACTCAGACCGGGGGGCGGATGCTGTTGCCACTCTTCTTCGATCGTCGACGGAAGTTCGGCTGACCCTTCCAGGAACTCCTGCGTTGTCTTGAGTTCCGCCAGACTGCGCGTCAGTTCGGGCGGCAGCGGTCGTCCCGGCTTGCCGAGTTGCCCGACGCGTTCGCGAATTTTTCGATAGGTCTCGACCTCTTCGAATCGCTCGCGCACAAACGTTTTCTTGTCGTCGGGCAGCTTCTCGAAGTCCGCATGATGGCGGAACTCGGTGAGTTCCTTGGTCCGGAAGGTTAACCGACTATCGGCCAACCGGTCGGGCAGCGGTTTCTCGCTTTCAGCGAACCGGGCCACGCGATCGATAAGCGACGGCGGTTGATGCGACATGCCCAGGCCGAGGAGGAGGAACACCGCCCCGAGTAAAGCGATCGTGATAAACACGACGGCAATGCCGACGGTCCAGCGCAGATAACGGTCGGCACGCGCTTCACGTTGATGAAACCGCCGGGCCGAGCGCAGGCAGTCGCGGAACAACTCCGCGACCCCGAACGGATCGCGGGGTCGCGCTTCCATGCCCTTCAAGGCCGGCCGGCGGACGGCGGTCTGGTTCAGGTGCACATCAATCGAGCCGAATCCAGCGGAGCCATTCTGGAAATAATCCGCAAAACGATCGCGCACCTGCTTGCGGCGAATGCCGACGCGCCGCTCCCATTCTTCGCGCGGGATCGGCTCGCGGGCCAGCAGATCGCACTTGGTCAGCACCAGATGAATCGGCAGGCAGCCCACCGCCCGTTCTTGCCCCCGATGGGTGATGAGTTCATCCAGGAAGCGAGAAAACTCCCGAAAATCGGTCTCGACCTGATCGTTGGCGGCCGAGGCGTCGATGAGCAATAAAAGTGCGTCGGCCTCGAGCACGGCCTTGGCGAGATGCGAAAGCGGAGCATTCTTGCCCAGCGATTTCTGCAGGGCAAGATACTCATTGGCGATGCGGCCATCGCAATCGTAGACGAGGGCCTCGATTCGCGGCGAGCCGTCGGTCGGATCAAACACGATCGGGTAGGAAACAATCTCATCGCGGGTTTCGAGTTGGCGATCATCGTAGACGCGCCGCCAGAGTTCCGCCAGACCGTTCGAAAGGTCGTTGACCTTCCCCTTGAGCGCTTGTTGTTGGGAATGAGCGGCCTGAACGAGAGCGCCCAAAAGGGAGGTCTTCCCCGCGTCAGGCATGCCGAAGAGGACGAGCCGCACCGTACCGGGATCAACGGCTACTTGCGTCGGCGTCGGAAGAGGCGCGGTTAATGCCGGCATGTGGGGACTTCTGTAAAATTCACTTCTTCATCGAACCGATTCGGGCGTGCTTAATATCACGCGTCTTTAGTTCCTTGTAAAGAAGAGTCTCGGCCTGGGCGGGGTACTCCAGGTCGTCCGCGCTGACGGTGACCAGTTTGAGTGGCTTCGTGCCCGCCCGCTTCCGTTCATCAAGTTGCTTCCCGAGCTCATCAATTGACACCGGAGCGCCTTCCCTCCCTACGCGGTAAAATTTCTTCTCGTTCGGGTCGCCCGCGATCACGAAGATCTCGATGTTCTCCGCGTCGTTATCGATTTGATTCGGTGGCTTGACCGGCTCGCGGTTAAGGGGTTGCGGCTTGCCTTCTTTATCGGAATCGGCCGAATCACCGCTCCCTTTGCCCCCCAACCCCAACCCACCATCACCGGATAGTAGCAAATACACTAGAAACGCGGCAGTTCCCCCACCCAAGAGTTTCGTGTAGTATTTCAAGGTAGGACGTTGTTTCTGGGCTCCTGTAGAAAGACCGAGTACCTTGACAAGCCCGCCGGTGCCGAAAAAACCGACGAGACCTCCGCCCGCGACTGCCAATCCTTGGATGACGTACTTCTCAATGTTACCGAAATCGGCTAACAAAAGTGGCAACTGCAACATGGCCGTCTCTCTCATTGTATAGGCGCGAAGGGATCGTCGAACTGGAACGGGGCATCCTTGAACCAACTTATGTATTCATCTTTCGTCTTACGCTTAAACTCAGTCGAGATCTCTCGCGGCGCCAGGATCAGGAACAACGGCTCCTTGCCCACAGGTGTCCTGCGTTTATGCTCATCGATCACATCGAGAGCCTCACGTTCGCTCTTAATACGTGCACGTTCCGTGCCACGAAAGGCGTAAAGCCACCCATTTTTGGGATCGATCTCCAGTACACAGACGCTCAGGTTTTCCGACGGATGCACGCGCTCATCCTTGAAACGCTTGACGTCCTTCTCGGTGCGTTCGAGTTCAATGCGCAGTTTCATGATCTCCTTGCGCATTTCCTCGGGAGTTTGCTTCTGGGCCGGGTCCTTCGACGGATCGGCCGATTCCGCCGGTTTGTCCATGAACGGCATCAGCAGGAAAATACAGAACAAGAGGATCAAGACGTCGATCAGCGGAACGAAGAACCGGGTGACGGCCTTTTTGGGTCGTTCAATCATAACTTGGTCTCCCGGGCTTCAGGAGGTCCGCCGGCGAAATTGCGAATCAAATCGCGACCGACGAGTGCGACCCAGGTGGGGAGGATGTTGATCAAGGCCATGAACAGGCCGCTGCCGGTGGCCGTGATGGCCGGAGCGTAGCGCTTGATGATCTCCTGCGGTGCGAAGTCCGTCGAGTTGAACGTTTGCAGAATGGCCGCAACGGTGCCGAGCAAACCGAGGAGCGGGAACCACTCGGCCGCCTGGGAGAGATGCGAAAGCCAGTGATCCGGTCGCTCGTCGAAATCCTCGCCGCGCCATTGCAAAGCCCGCCAGACGAGCATTGTCTGGGCGATGAAGAGAAGGCCGCCGATTGCCAAAATGAGCCAATCGATGGCGGAGGTCTTCAGGCGTTCGACGTAATAGCCACGCGCGTCGGGCGGGATGGCAGCCGCGACGAGAACGGCCACCGCCGCCGGCGCCAGGCTAAAGATCGTCGGGAGCAACGTGTTGATCAGCAGTCGCCGCACGACGATCCTCCGATTAAGTGGAATGATTAACTGACTTGCCGGAGTTTCAGGAACCAGTCCGGCAATGCCTGGATCTTGCCTTCGCGATCGACGCAAGCGAGGGTCGTGTTCCCTTCCGCCAGCAACTGGCCGTCGCGAATGACTTCGTACTTGTGCTCGATGCGAATCGGCGTCGTCCGCACGACCGTGGTGCGGATCGTCAGTAAGTCATCGTAACGCGCCGGCTGCTTGTAGCGGACCTCGATTTTGGTCAATACCAGCAGAAAACCCTGATCTTCCATGTCCTTGTAGGACAATCCGACATCGCGGAGCAGTTCGGTGCGGGCCTGCTCGAAGTAGACGAGATAGTTCGCGTGGTGCAACAGCCCCATACGATCAGTCTCGGCGTAGCGAACCCGGATGATAGTCTCGCCGGGGACAGCGTCTGCCATTATTCAATCACCCCCAGCCTGGACAGAGGCCAGTAGACCACGATGGCCCGTCCGAGCATCAATCGCTGCGGCACCTGCCCCCACGACCGGCTGTCTGACGACGACCGGCTGTTGTCGCCGAACATGAGGAAATGGCCCGGCTGAACGTAGAGCGTCTGCACGTCTTCGCAGAAAGGGATATGCTTCAACTCGGGCTCGAGTTTCTTGATCTTCTTGGGGTCGGGCCGGCTGTCCCAGGCACAGGTGTAGTGAAGATCACGCCACAGGCTCACTTTGGAGATAACGGCATCGCCACGTGCCCCGATGCGAGCAGGCTGCAGCAGGTCGTTCTTCTCAAACGGGGCGAAGGCCTTCTTGGGCTCGGGCGGAAGGTAATCACTCTGCTCCGTGCTGAACGCGAGCGGCTTGCCGTCGATCCAGACGGTGAGCCGGGAATCGACATTGGCGAAACGAAGGCCATACTTGCCACCCTTGGTGATCTTGGTGGGGTGGCTGCCCAATTCCACCCAGGAATCAAGCCCCATCTCGTCGGTCGTGATTCGCATGAGCCGGCACTGGCCTTTGCCAAAGATCGCCTGAAAACGATCGTGCCCCTTGGCCAGTTCCAGAATGACTTCCGATTCCGGCGAGGACAAGTCAGCCGTCGCGTCGACAATCAAATCGGAAACCCAGTGCGATGGCCAGTCGTGCATAAAGGGCCGGGTATTCGTGTCGCGGACGTTGTAACCGAGGAAATCCACGATGTAGTAGGGCGTGACGGGAACGTCATTCCACGGGTCGATGTGCTGATAGCGCATCCATCCGGCGTCGCCGCCCTCGTGTTTGAAACCTGCCGTCTCCATCGACCAGCCAGCGCCATCTTCGGGATCCTTGTGCCAGCGGACCTTACGGATGCCCTGGGGCGTCTTCGGCTGTTTGTCGAGATCGAAAACGATGCGGCGCGTCGCGAGGATTTCCCCCGGATTCTTGCGAATCGGTACAAATTTGCCTTCACGAAACGCTTGTCGGGCTTTCTCGTCGCCCGGATACATGTAGCGGAACTCCCAGGCATCCAACTCGCGGGGGGGACGTTGATCGCCCGGAATGTGGCTGTAATCAAGTGTTCTGTTCGAGTAGAGGTCGCCGTTGTAAACAGCCAGCGTCTCGCCGCCGAGGCCCACGAGCCGCTTGATATAGTTCATCCCCTGCATTTCCTTGGCGGAGTACGGCTCGACCGGATACTTGAAGACCGGCACGTCGAAACGGCGCGGATCATGCAAATGATAGGCGTACTTCGAAACCAGCACGCGATCACCACTCGATACCGACGAGATGTCATTCCGGACATCCGGATCGTCGAACGCTCGCCCGCAATTCTCGCAAATATAGCTCGAAACGGGACTGCGCATCCCCCCGTCGGAAGCGTTAATGGGGAACATGTGACTGCACTCCCGACAGGTGCAAATCACCTGGTCGCCCCACAGTGTCGAGGCCATCGAACCGGTTGGGATGACGAACGCCTCCGCCACAAAGAGCTTGAGCATCAGCACGAGGACGACGACGAAGACGATGGTTTCGAAAATCTCGCGCGTCGTATCGCGCGGGACTTCTACCTTGCCCTTCTCGTGAGATCGGGCACTCGTCGTCGTCATGGTCTCCGCGGGCAGCGGATTCGGAAAGGGAGACGGCATGTCGTTAGGTCCATGAACACAGTTAGGTCACAAGTCCGACTTATTCAAAAATAGCGAATGAACGACGTTTGGGAATTCAACCTCACCGCAAAAAGCGGATCCTCGACCAATCAATCGACTGGAACACCCGTTCACGCCCCCCGAACGACACGTGGGTAAGCCGGCTTGGTTGATGGAGCAAAAACGGCTTCCCCAGGAAGTTTCGCTCTGGAACGCCCGGTATTGGCCAAGAACGGGAATCATTCGAGTTGGCGCTGTTGTCGCCCAGCATAAAGTACTCATCGCTCCCCAGCAAAAGCGGGACCCGGATGGCTTTTTCGCCCGACGAGCGATAGTAAATGTCCCGGTAAAGTTTCAGATCGCGAATGACTACATTCACCCCTTGCAAACCCAGGGCGAAGGGGGAAGTCAGTTCCACCCTCTTCGTGGCCGGTTCAAGGTCGTACGCCAGCAACACTTCCTTGCCGTCAATCGCGAAAGACACCCGGCGATCCACGAACGCCATTTCCACAAAATGCTTCTTTTTCACCAGCAAAGGCCTCCGCTGCGTGGAACGCACGATCCCGAAGCCTTCTTGCCGAAGTTGCGATTCCTCAGCCGAATTGCCAATCGGGTGCGACGCGATGAACACATCCTGGCCATCCGTCATCCGGCAGGAGATCGACCCGGAGCCTTCGAGGACCTCGAGTTCGAACTCGAGGCTAAAATCGTAAACCGGCCAAGCGTGGTCGTCGGCCGCCGCCCCGTTGTAGACAAAAATATCACGCAAGATTTCCTCGCGTTCGATTCCCGCCGGCTCGTCGAACCGCTGATGCTTGTACATGATCCAGACCGGCACGCGCGGCGCCCAGAGCGTGTCGAGCCGCAGCTCGCGATCAGCCAACGTCAGGCCGGATTCACTCTTCGGTTCCGCGGGATCAGCCGGCAGTTTGTTCTCGACCATCCAGCGCCGCAGCCAACCATCGACTTTCGGCGGGTAATTCATGTCGAAGACCGTCACGCGTGTTTCCCGGCACTGGCTCAGAGTCTTTCGTGCCAGTTGCTCGTTGACGAGAATATCGCCTTCCTTGATCTGGATCCGTTCTCCCGGCAAGCCAATCACTCGCTTCACGTACGGTTTCGTCATGTCGGATGGGCAGCGGAAGACCGCGATCTCCCAGCGCCGCGGCGAGCGCACACTGTAAAGGTTCTTATCCACGAGCAATCGATCGCCGGCTAGTTCCACTCCCTCGTTCATATCGACTTCGGGCTTGCCGCAGTTCGGACAGGCGACCTTGGGGTACGTGCCATGGAGCTTGTCCGATTCGCCGACACGGATGGGAAAGCTACAGCGCGGGCATGCGAGGAATTTGTGGTTGCCAGTCAGCGTGGGCGCCATCGATCCCGTCGGCACGCCAAATGGTTCGACAGCCATCGCACGCAAAAACAGAATCGCCGAGATGAAGATGACCAAGCTTTCGACAAGGCGACGTGAAGCGGTGGGTGTGACCAGAATTTGCAAATCGTCGGCTGGTTCGACTAGGGGCGGCTCCGGTTCGGCAGTCAACGCTTCCGCGATGGGGATCGCTTCGGCTTCCGCTAGAGGCGCAATCAGCAGTTCCGCCGGAAGCGGTTCGGGAGGCCCGGCGATGGCGTGTTCCACGCGTTCCACGCAGCGCTACTCCTGAAACTTCTGAAAGCCCAGGGACAGCCGTCCCTGGGCTTTCTTCGTTCCTAATCATCCGATTCGAGCACCGCGAGGAATGCTTCCTGCGGGATCTCCACCTGGCCGACCTGCTTCATCCGTTTCTTACCCGCGGCTTGCTTCGCCCACAATTTACGCTTACGGGTGATGTCGCCGCCATAGCACTTCGCCGTCACGTTCTTGCGCATGGCCGCAATTGTCTCCCGGGCAACGACCCGAGATCCGATCGCGGCCTGCAAAGCGACTTCGAACATGTGCCGATCGATTTCCTGCCTGAGCTTCTGAATCAGCTTCCGTCCGCGCCGCTCGGCTGTCGAGCGATGGACGATCACTGACAATGCGTTCACTAGTCTGTGATGCACCAACACGTCAAGCCGCACCAAGTCAGCCGCCCGGTAACCGAGAAACTCGTAATCCATTGTACCATAGCCGTGTGTCACGGATTTCAACTTGTCGTAAAGATCGTAAATGACTTCGGCCAAGGGGAGTTCGTAAACGATGATTGCCCGCGTGGGACTGAGATATTCCGTCCGCACGTAGACGCCGCGGCGATCGGCCGAGAGTTTCATGATGTCGCCGATGTTCGACGTCGGCAACAGAAAGCTGATTTTGACGATCGGCTCGCGGAATTCGTCGATTTGGCCGGGATCCGGCACGTCCTGCGGATTGTTAACGATGATGGCTTCGCCGTCGGTCTTGAGAATCTCGTAGGTCACGTTGGGGGCGGTATGGATAAGATCCATCTCGCTTTCGCGCTCGAGCCGTTGGCCGATGATCTCGCGATGAAGCAAACCCAGGAAGCCGCAACGGAAGCCGAAACCGAGCCCCTCGCTGTTTTCCGGGGTGAACGTGAAACTGGAGTCGTTGAGTTTGAGCTTGGCCAGCGCCTCGCGGAGCGATTCGAATTCGTTGTTGTTGACCGGGAACAGGCCGGAGAACACCATTGGCTGCGGTTCTTTGTAGCCAGCCAGCGCCGTCTGGGTCGGCTCCGCGGAATCGGTCACCGTGTCGCCGATATGGACGTCGGCAATGGTTTTGATTGCCGCCATCATGTAGCCGACCTGACCAGTCGTCAGATTCGGGCACGGTTCCATCCCGGGTCGGAAATGGCCGAGTTCGGTGACCGCGTACTCGAAATTGCCGCGCATCAGGCGGATTTTCTGGCCGACCTTGATCGAGCCGTCCATGATGCGAAGGTAGACGACGACGCCCTTGTAAGTGTCGAAATGGCTGCTAAAGATCAGGGCTTTCAGCGGTGCCTCGGGCGAGCCGGGCGGTTGCGGCACACGCTCGATGATGGCTGCCAGCACCTCAATGATGCCGATCCCCGATTTGGCGCTGGCCCGCAGGACGTCCAGCCCCCGCACGCCGATGGCTTGCTCCATTTCAAGGATGACTTCATCGGGCCGGGCGATCGGCATGTCGATTTTGTTGAGCACCGGCACGATGGTGAGATCGTTCTCCATCGCCAGGTACGCGTTGGCAACCGTCTGCGCCTGCACGCCCTGGAAGGCGTCAACAAGGAGAATGGCCCCTTCGCAAGCGGCCAAGCTGCGCGACACTTCATAACCGAAGTCGACGTGGCCAGGCGTATCGATCAGGTTGAGCTCGTACTTCTCGCCCTTGTAGTCGTGATAGATCGTGACCGGGTGCATCTGGATGGTGATGCCGCGTTCACGTTCAAGATCCATGCCGTCCAGAAGCTGGGCACGATAGTCGCGCCGGGCCACCGTTCCGGTTTGGAGAAGGAATTGGTCGGCAAGCGTGCTTTTCCCGTGGTCGATGTGGGCGATGATGGAAAAGTTGCGAATATGGCTGGTCGCGGGCATGGTCCCTACTGGCAAGAATAAAGCGAAATCAAACCGCGGCCGACTCCGAATGGCCTGTTCCTGGCGTTCGTCCCTATTTTAGCAGGGTGAGGCGAATCTGAATAGGGCAGCGGCCGAATCGCCAGGGAAGTTTTCCGGCGCTGCCGTTGACGCCGGTGCCGCAGAGCGTCTACTGTAATTGATAATCCCACCCTCCTTGAGGTGTCGCATGATCGCGATCCGTTTGTCCCTCGTCGGCCTTTTTTTTGTTTTCTTGAACCCCGTGAGCCAGGCAGAAGAGCCCAAAGCCGAGATCAAGCTGGTGAAAATCAAGGCCGCGGACGTGGAAGCGACGATCGCCCAGTTCAAGGGGAAGGTTGTCTGCGTCGACGTATGGGGCGAGTTCTGCGCCCCGTGCAAGAAGAAGTTCCCGCACCTGGTGCAACTGCATAAAGATCTCGCCAAAGACGGGCTCGTCTGCATCAGCCTGAGCGTTGATTTGGAAGAGAACGTCGAAGGCGCCCTCGAATTCCTCAAGAAACAGGGGGCCACGTTCCCGAACTACATTCTCTGGGATAACGACGACAACAAGGATGCCCTCGAAAAGAAATTCGAGCACACCGCCCCGCCCATTTTCCACGTCTTCGATCGCACCGGCAAGAAAGTCAGAACCTGGGAAGGGGCAATCAAGGAAGACGAGATCGATCAGCTGATCAAGGAACTCTTGAAACAGAAATAGCACATTGCGTTGATTACCCACTCGCCCCCACAGCGACATCCTTCAGGTCGGCACGGGCGCCTTCATAGGTCATGTCGAACGCCAAAGCATGCGCGTCGGGCTTCTCGCCCCAGGCTTGGCAGGCTTGCTCGTAGACCATCGGCCACCAGTTTTCGTGTTGCGTCAAACCCTGATCGAGCACCGTGCGCCAGTTGCTCAGGACCCGCGACCAGCACTGATCGCCGTAGTCGAGCGCCTTCTTGATGTCCCCGAACTGCGGGATGTACCAGCGCCGGCCGATGGCCGCGTGCAACACTTCGTCGGCCCAGTCAAAATCCTGGATCGTCGCCATCAACGGGATGCCGGACGCGATTCCTGTCTCCCATTCGTAACGCTTGCCGGTCCGCGTCATCAAGCCCTGTTCAATGAAGTAGAGCACGGCATGGCGCTCGACCGGCGTGCATTCGGTGTTTAGCCGCAGCGACCAGTTGAACGTAATTCGCACTTGGGTCCAGTCGACGCCGAGCGCGACGAAACCGACTTCGCCCATCATGGCGTGGCGGGCTTCGTCCCAGAGCTGGCGCGTCATTTCTCGGTAGTAACCCCATGTTTTATCTTTGGACTGCACGATGATGCTGGCCATCATCTCGGGAACGTCGATCTCGCGGAGACGCTTGTAGAGCATCATCAGCGCTTTGGCCTTCGCCGGCATCGTTTCGTCATAGAGGAACGCCTCGGCATTCACGCCCTGGTTGTAGAGATCCTGGAAACGATCGTCGCGCCGCGGCAGCGGATCGTACTGATAGGGGATCGTCGAATGGAATCGTTCGGGTGTTTGCGGATCCAAAAGAAGCTCGTCCAGCCGATCGAGCCACGGCTGCATCGACTGGCGTGATTCGACAAGGCACTCGATACAGCGGCGGCCGAAGGCGATCATGTCAGCTATTTCAAGTCGAGCGAAACGCAAAACGCGGATCGAGGGGGCGTCCGTGAGCTTGTTCGTCTCCGCACGATAAAATTCCAATGCAATGTCGAGCGCCGGCAGGGCCTTTTCGTACAGGCCGACAAGCAACTCGGGGGTCGTAGGCGCCGCCAAGATCTCGTCGAAGAAGACCTCCAGGGCCGGGTGAGGAACCTCATCCAGGCCGAGCGGCGGCTCGCGCATCTCGCCGACCCGTTGACGAAGAGCCTCGACATGTTCCGCACACAAATAAGCGTGATGCGAAAAGCCGGTCTTCAACTCATAGATCGGCTCCGCGGTGATCCGCGCGGTGAAGATGCCGTGGAGCCGCTTGAAACAATAGTGGAACCGTTTCAAACGCGTGACGGCCGTCTTAATGCCTAGCCCTGGCAACGCGGCTTCCACATGAGAACACAGCCCCGCCAGCGGCGGCAGATCGCGATAGGTTTGATAGGTGGCGGGAGTCATCATCGAAATTCCACGTGGATGGCGAGCGGGAGCAGACCTCGCCCATATCATAGCCATATCCCGCTGATTCGGGCATTTTCTTCTTACGCCCTTGCCCCCTCAC
>Ga0105046_10015002_pt1 | contig 11923 bp, 15 predicted proteins | sample MAT03_FD_78385 | JGI IMG/M metagenome (GOLD analysis project Ga0105046, IMG submission 78385) | Freshwater microbial communities from Lake Fryxell liftoff mats and glacier meltwater in Antarctica - MAT-03 (megahit assembly) | ecosystem: Environmental > Aquatic > Freshwater > Ice > Liftoff...
AGTGGTACCTCCCCGCGGCGCAGCAGCACCCCGGTCGCGGCGATCAGGGTCCGGCCGCGGCCGGTCAGCCGGGCCGAAACCACCATCTGCTTGCGACCCGGCTTGAGGACCTCGGTTTCGATCTCGATCTCACCGAGCAGCACCGGGCCGAGGAAAGCAGCCTGGAGCGAGACCAGTCGCATGCCGGAATCGGCGCCGATGCGCTCGATCGCCCGGGCCAGCAATGCCGCCGGCGCGCCACCGTGGGCTGCCAGCTCATCCCAGGGACCGCGGGCGTGCCCGGTCAGCTCGAAACGCTCGGTCGAGCCGTCCGCGCCGGAGCGCCCGAGCGGGAGCGCGATCGCTTCGGGAATGGTCAAAGTGGGTTCAGTCGTGGGTCATGTCGATCGCCAGCAGTACGGCTGCGGCGACCGCGGCCGAACCGGCCAGGGCCGACGTGGTCAGCACGCCGTTGCGACCGATCTTTCCGGCGGAAAGCAGCGTCGCGGTGACGTCACCGAGGTCGGCCAGCAGCGAAACCATGATCCAGGGACCGGATTCGTCGCGCAGAGCCGCCCTGGTACCACCGATGCCGAGGGCGATGTCCCGCAGGCCCATTGCCCGGAAGACCGTCCGGTTCGAGGGCCGGTTGGCATCTTCACCGACCCAGGTCGCGCCGATCTTCTCGGGAAAGAGGCTGGCGCCGATCCCGAAGGCGACGCGGCTGAAAGCGAATCCGGTGTTTGCGGCGATTCGAAGGTTCATGGACGAACCGTACCGGTCGGCGCAGGTAGGCTCGCAACATGCTGACCCAGCCGCCGATCACCCTTCACGTCCTGCCGCCCTCCCACCCGTGCCGGACCGCCGAGGCCGCGCTGACTTACAAGGGGCTGACCTACGAGCTGGTCAACCTCGCGCTCGGCAAACACCAGGACGAGGTCGAGCAGATCTACGGCGAAGGAAACCGGACAGTCCCCGGGATGCTGATCGGCGACGAGGACATCCACGGCTCGACCGCGATCACCTGGCGGCTGGAGCAGCTTTTCCCCGGCAAGCCGCTCTACCCCGAGCCGGTCGCGGAAACGGTACGTGAGGCCGAACTCTGGGCCGACCGCGAGTTTCAGGATCTCGGTCGGCGGCTGCCCTGGTCGGCGCTCCATTTCCGGCCGGAATCGCTCGGGACCTTCGGCGGAGCTGCCGCACTCGACCCGGCCGGGACCGACTACGCGATCAAGCTGGTCCGCGCGACCTGGAAGTACCACTCGATCACCGCCGAGAAGCTGGCCGCCGACCTCGAAGCGCTGCCCGGCATGATCGACCGGATCGAAGCCTTCGCCGATGAAGGGCTGATCGACGGTGAGCAGCCGACCGCTGCGGACTTCCAGATCGGCGCCACGGCAAGGGTGCTGCTGACCGTCGGTGACCTCCACCCCGTCTTCGAGGGATCAGCCGCCGAGCGGATCGCCCGGAGCCAGTTCGCCGACTACCCGGGACTGGTGCCCGCCGGAGCCTTCCCGGAAGGCTGGGTCCGCGGGAGGTAGGCCGGCTTGGCCATGGTCATCTGGGCGTTGCTGTTTCTGCCCGAGCGGAAGCCACCTTCGGCGAAGCAGAGATAGAGCATCCACATGCGCCGGAACCGGCGGTCGTAGCCGAGCGCCTCAAGTTCGTTGGTTACCCCGAGGAAGCGCTCGCGCCAGTCAGCCAGCGTGTGGGCGTAATCGATGCCGATGTCGTCGATCCAGGTGGTTCGCAGGTCGGTCTTTGCCTCGAGGCAGCGGTCGATCTCGCGGACCGACGGCAGGCAGCCACCGGGGAAGATGAAGTGGCTGATGAAGCTGCGCGATGCCTTTTCGATCTCGTAGGCGTCGTCGTCGATCACGATCGCCTGGAGCAGCATAATTCCGCCGGGCCTGAGCAGCTCGGAGCACTTGCTGAAGTAGGTCGGGAAGTCTTTCCAGCCGACCGCTTCGATCATCTCGACCGAGACCAGCCGGTCGTACTTGCCGGTGAGGTCGCGGTAATCGACCTCGATCACCTCGATCCGGTCGGTCAGCCCGGCCGCCTTGACCCGCTCCCGGGCCAGGGTCGCCTGCTCCTTCGAGATCGTGGTCGTGGTGATCTGGCAGCCGGTCTTTTCTGCCAGGTGGACAGCGAGGCCTCCCCAGCCGGTGCCGATCTCGACCAGGTGGTCGTCGGGCCCGAGGTCAAGCCGCTCGGCGATCCGGTCCATCTTGTTCAGCTGGGCCTGCTCCAGTGAGTCCCCCGCGCTCTCGTAGATCCCCGAGGAGTAGTTCATCGAAGGGTCCAGGAACAGCGAAAACAGCTTGTTGCCGAGGTCGTAATGGGCGGCGATCTGGCGACGGCCTCGCGACTTGGTCGTGCGCGGCATGGTCACGCCGAGCTTCTGCACCGGCCCGGTCAGCCATTGGAAGCGCTCGCGGACCGCGTCGAGCTGGTCGAGGTTGTGGCCGGCGATCGTGGTCAGTGTGACCAGGTCCTCGCAGTCCCACTCGCCCAGCATGTAGCTCTCGGCCATGCCGGTGCTGCCGCGCAGCATGCGCTGCCAGAGCTTTGACGAGTGGATCTCGACCGTGGCGACCGGGCCCTCGTTTCCGGCGCCCAGCGTGTGGCGCCAGCCGCCTTCGACCAGCTCGATCGAGCCGTAACCGATGCCGTCGAGGAACCTGACCGCCGCCGTCCGCAGCGGGTTCATGCGGCCGAGGCCTCCGGAACGGTTTCGCGCGGCAGCACCAGCCCGTCCGGGGCCGGTCGGGAATGGAAGCGGGCGCCGCGCAGCCAGGTGACAGTCGCCTGCCGGTAGATGCCCGAAAGCACCCGCATGCTCATCGGCGGGTAGGTGGAGAGGATGCGGGTCAGCGAGCTGCGGGTCATTTCGGTCCGCGAAAGCTTAAGCGTTGCGTCGAAGGCGGTGACGCCGTCCTTAGAGCTCTCGATGTGGACCGGGATCGTCCCGGCCGGCCGGCCGAAGCTGAGCTCGTAGGTCTTGTCCATGTCCATCAGCGGCGAGACGTGAAGCACCTTGTCGAGCCGGGAGGAAACCGTGGATCCGCCGGCGAAGCGACCGTCGATCACGTAGGCGTGGCGGTCCCGCCAGGGAGTGTTGGTCACCTCGGCGACCACGCTTTCGAGCTCGCGGCCGTCGGGAGCGAAGCAGTAGTAGAAGGTGACCGGGTTCTCGACTACTCCGAAGTACCGGAGATTGCTCAGCATGCGGACCGGCCCGCGCGGCCGCTCGCCGGTTCGATCTTCAACCGTGTCGCGCACGCATTGATCGAGCGGCAGGTGAGCCGGACCCATGTAGTCGGCCCGTCGGAACCGGGCCGGAGCGCGTCGCCGGGTCGACCACAGCGGGTGGAGCGACATCACCCGCTGGACTTCGGACAGATCGAGGTAGAGCATGAAGATCCGGTAGGAGAACTCGCGGGATACGGCCCCGAACCGGCGGTGGCGGACCGAGCCTTCGTAGATCGCGCTCTCCAGGCCCATGCCGGTCAGGCCCTCCCGGAGGGCAGCTCGGACTCGCGGCCCCCGTCGGCCCTCTCGATCGCCGACGCGATCGAGCGCGCCGCGCGCAGGCCGCTGAAGGCACCGTCCTCGTGGAAGCCGCTTCGCCAGTAGGCGCCGCAGTAATGAGTGCGGCCGGTCCCGCTGATCTCCGCCCAGCGCTCCTGGGCGGCGACTGCCCCGGGGGTGAAAACGGGATGAGCGTAGGTGAACTCTTCGATCACGCTGTCCGGATCGATCCGGTCGGCCATGTTCAGGCTGACGAAGAAGTTCCTCTGGCAGCCGAGTTCCTGGAGCCGGTTCATGTCGTAAGTGAGCATGGCGAGCCCGTCGGTGCCGCCACCGTCGCGGTAGTTCCAGCAGGCCCAGGCGGCGCGGCGCGTCGGCATAACCGACTCGTCGGTGTGGAGCACGGCGTGATTGGGCTGGTAGGCGATCTCGCCAAGTATGGAGCGCTCGGCCGGGTCCGGATCACCGAGCATGCCCAGCGCCTGATCGGAGTGGGCGGCGATGACCACGTGATCGAAGTTCTCGGGGACCTCACCGGCGACGGTCACCTCGACCCGGTCATCGAAGCGCAGCACGCGCTCGACCGCGGAGTCGGTCCGGATCCGGTCGCGGATCGGCGCGGTCAGCGCCTCGACGTACTGCCAGGAGCCGCCCTCGATCGTGCGCCACTTCGGCCGGCCGCGCAGCGACAGCAGGCCGTGATTGTCGAGAAAACGGGCGAGGAAGCCGACCGGGAAGCTGTCCATCTGCTCGGGATCAGCCGACCAGACCGAGGCGACCATCGGCACGACGACGCGCTGGCGCAGGTCCTCGGAAAAACGGTGTTCGGTCAGGAAATCATCGAGCGCCTCGCCCTGCTCTCCGGAGGCGGCGATCTCCCGCAGCAGGCGCTGGAACCGGGTGAACTCGCGCAGCATCGACAGATAGCGCGGGTTGGCCAGATTGGACCGCTTGGCGAACAGGCCGTTCAGGTTGCGGCCGGTGTACTCGAACGAGCCGTCGGTGTAGGAAAAGCTCATGGTCGAGGGTCTGGCGGTGACCTCGAGCTCTTCGAGAATGCGTGAGAACTCGGGATAGTTCTGATCGTTGAAGACGATGAAGCCGGTGTCCACGTTCTCGAAGCCACGCTCGGATTCGACCACGACGGTGTTCGCATGGCCGCCGATCCGCCGGTCGGCTTCGAACAGGGTCAGCTCGGCCTCATCCTTCAGCGCATGCGCTGCGGCCAGGCCGGAGATCCCGGTTCCGATTATCGCGACTCTCATTAAGGGGTTATACGAATTCGAGGGCTGGAACGGATGCACGGGCCGTGTGAGATCGCTCTCACTGGATCACCCGCCCTGCGAGGTCAACCAGGCGTTCAGGGAAGAGGCGAGCTCCACACCCTGGCGAAAGCCGGACGCCGCAACCGCCGGATCGCGGTCGCTGTCCATGCGGTCAGGGCCGATCGCCTCGGCGGCCTCCCGGTCCGGGGCGACGGTCAACACCCGGCCACCGCGATGCCTGACCGAGGCAGCCTCAATCCGAACTCTCGACCTTGAGATCCCACCGGTCACCGTCCGACGCAGTGAGCGGGGTGAGCTGCGATATCCGGATGGGTACAGGCAGAGCACGCCGTCCCCCGCTTCCGGGGGAACGGCATCGAGATTGACCGGGCTCCAGACGCCACCGTCGACGATCGGTCCGGCCTCCGAGTCGACCGGCCGGAACACACCCGGTATGGCGCAGGACGCGCGCACCGCCTCGCTCGGAGTGAGGCCCCGTCGATCCGCCCCGTTGATCACGATCCGGCCGCCGCTTTCAACGCTGAGTCCGATCAGGCTGAGGCGAGGATCCCATTCCGGCATCAGCCGGTCGATCGAGCGACCGAGATGGGCGAGTTCACGGCTTCCTTCGGGGATCAGCCTGAGAACCGACCGACGAAGCAGCCGCCCGCCCGGACCGATCGCACCGAGCGTGGCCGACGCGGCCCGGTCGAGGAGCGAAGGATCGCCGCCGCCGGAGCTGTGGATGCCGTCCGACTGACCTGCGATCAGTTCGGTGTCGATCGAGTCCGGTCCGTGGTCGAATCGCCGCGCCAGGTAGGCGCGCATGTCCTCGCCGGCAGCCAGCCGGGTGGCGACGATTGAGCCGGCCGAGGTGCCGACGAACCGTCCACACTGCCTCAGATCCGGACCGTCAGCCTCGAGCAGGCCGGCGATCACGCCGCTCATCCAGGTGTCGCCGAGCACGCCACCGCTGCCGAGTACGACCTGCTGCGGGATCAAGTCTGAGTCAGGCCGCGCAGCACCGAACGGCCCGAGTGGTCGGGGCTGCCATTCTCGGGCTCGATCGAGACGTCGAAGTAGCGGTACTTGCCGGGGTTGACCGGCACCGGGACTTCAATCTGAGAGCCACCGTCGGGCTCGACGTTGAAGGAGGCAAGGGCGACCAGCTCACCCTCGTCGCCGATCAGCCAGAGCTCGTAGAACTCGCCTTCGGAGTTCGGTTCGAGCCCGGACACATCCAGCACCGCCTTGTCTCCGCCGCCCTCGGAGACGCCGGTCAGCTTGACCTTCCCGGTCGCGCCCGGAGGCACCTCGTTGCCGATGGTCGAGAGCGCGAGGGTCTCGGTCGGGCCGCTTGTCGATCCGCCGTCGCCGCCGAGCTGCATGCCGATCACGGTTCCGGCGGCCAGCAGGATCAGTGCGGAGAATGCCGCGGCCGCCACCTGGGGCAGGCGGAAGCTGAACAGGTCAGAAAAGCTGCGCTTCGGGCGGGCCGGGCGGGCGGGCGCCTGGGGCTCGGCCGGGACGGGTCGCTCGGCTACCGCGGGCTTCTCTGCCAGTTCGGCGGTCGAAGAGCCGGTGATCGCGGCCAGGTCCAGTGCCGGCGGTTCCGGCGCTTCCCAGCCGTCGGCAGGAACTGCTTCCAGTCTGGTCACGGCCGGGCGCAGGCGCTCGACTTCGGCCGCGAGGCCGGCGTCCGAGAGCATCTCGCCCTCGAACCGCTCGGCAGCCTCGGGTGAGAGATCACCGATCAGGTACCCGACCACCCGTTCACGCATCTCCTCGTTCATGCGGGAACCTCCATCTGACTGCGGAGTTTCTCCAGGGCGCTGACCATCCGCGACTTGACCGTGCCGAGCGGCACACCGGTCCGTTCGGAAATTTCGGACTGGGTGAGGCCGCCGTGGAAACGGTGCTTGAGCAGTTCGGCGTCGTCGTCGGAAAGCTGGCCGATCAACTGTTCAAAGTGCCACTGGTCGAGCATGGCGTCAATCTCGCCGTGAGCCGAGTGGTCGGAGCCGGCCTGCTCGGGTGAAGTGTGGAAGTCCCGTGGTTCGGGCACCCGGCGCCGGTGTGAGTCAACCGCGCGGCTGCGGGCGATGGTCATGATCCAGCTGAGCATGGTGCCCCTGCCGGGATCGAAGTTCGCGGCCTTCTGCCAGACCTCGAGGAAAACCTGCTGCTGAACGTCTTCGGCGGCCGGACGGTCGCCGGTGAAGCGCACCAGGAAGCTGAATACCGGACGGGAGTAAAGAGCGTAAGTGTCGCTCAGGGCCTGTTCGTCGCGGCGCCTGAGGCGCTCGGCGAGGAATTCGTCGTCCAGATCTGCGTGTTCGGTAAACAAGGGCTTGACGTAGTCAATCACGCCCGAAAAAGAGAAGGTAAACGGGGGTGACTGGATCATGGTGCTCATGCCAGTCACCCCCGATGCCTTTAGCTCTTGGGGAGCAGGACGGCGTCGATCACGTGGACCGTGCCGTTCGAGGTGGCGATGTCAGGCTGAACGACCTGAGCGTCGCCGATCATGACCTTGTCGCCATCGATCGTGACCTCGAGCTCGTCGCCCTGGACGGTCTCAACCATCTGACCGTCGGAGAGATCGGCTGCCTTCACATCACCGGCTACCACGTGGTAGGTGAGAATGTTGGCGAGCTCGTCCCGGTTGGCCGGCTTCAGCAGACGCTGGAGCTCTGCCGGGGGCAGTGCCGCGAAGGCGTCGTTGGTCGGCGCGAAGACGGTGAACGGTCCTTCGCCCTGGAGGGTCTCAACCAGTTCGGCCGCGACTACGGCGTCGACCAGGGTGGTCAGGTCGGGGGTCGCCTGAGCGGTCTCCACGATGTCCATGCTGGCGCCCGCTTCAGCCGGTGCCTCTTCGACCTGTTCGGTGGTGGTGCTGGTGCTGCCTTCGTCGTCGCCGCCGCATGCGGCTACTCCGAATGCGAGGGCCGGGACACAGAGTCCCAGGAGAAGCATTTTCTTGATGTCCATGATTCCTTTCAGATTCCTTCGTTTTTTTCTGGTGAGTACTGCTCTGGTGTTTCTGACTGGTACTACGGGGTGAAGTACGAAATCGGTTGCATCAATCCGCTAAACGGGCGGCCCCGCAAGGGACCGCCCGTTCAGTCGGATGTCCTGGAATCAGCGGGCGCTGGCGTTCACCGTCGCGCTGCCGAGGACCAGACCTGCCGGGACCGTCGCCGCGAAGGCGGCGCTCAGGGCGCCGGCCGCGCCGGCCGTCAGGCTGGCCGAAGCGTTGCCGAGGGTGATGTTCCGCCCGGTCACGTCAACGGTCAGGGCTGACAGGTTGAGGTCCAGGATCGAGACCCTGTCCCCACCGTTCAGGACCGCTGTGAGGTCCGGGTCACCGTCCACGTTGATCGTGAAGTCGGTCAGGTTGACCACCGTCGAACCCGCGGTCAGCGAGAGCCCGCCGCTGTGGCGGATCTCACCGGCGAAGGTCGAGGTATCTGCTCGTCCTCCGGTAATCGGGAAGGCGATATCGCCTGCCGGGGTGACTGATGCCCCTTCAATCGGAGCAACTGCCACACCGAGCGAAGTCAGCGCGCCTGCCGCGGCGGGATCCAGAGTCAGGTCAGTACTGCCCTGAGCGGCCAGACCGACCGAACTCGGCTGGGTCTTGACTACGACCGAGCCGAGGACCAGGCCACGCTTGAACAGATGAACCTTGAGGGTCTGGTTCAGTGCCTTGGCGGCGGCGCCGGTCAGAGCCACCCGGACCTTGCTCACGTTGATGCCGAGGCCGTCACGACTGACCTTGGCCCGCTTGAGATCGACTGACAGCAGGCGCACATTGGCCTTGCCGACTTTGGCGATCAGAACGTTGCCCTTGCCGGTCCGTACGGTGAAGTTCCTGGCGACCAGGCTCCTCTTGCCGGACTGGAAGCGCAAGCCTCCGGAGTGGCGGATGTTGCCGACCGCGGTGGTCGGGTTGAGACTGCCGCCGGTGATCGGGAAGGCGACCGCGCCCTTCTGGACCTTGGCCGGCTTGATCGGCACGACCTTGACCTTGTTCTTCTGGAGAACCTTGGCCACGCCCTTGTCAAGGGTGAGTGACGTCGTCCCCGAGGCGATCGGATTCGCATTCGCCGAGCCCGCAAAGGCGAGGACGAAGGCGAGGGCGAATGCTCCCGCGAGGGCAAAAGCGGTTCCTGCCGACCGGGCACTGAGTTGACCTGATTTCAATACTGAACTGAACATCAAAAAACCTCCATGGTTGATTACTGGTTACCTGGAGCTACGAGGCCTGGTCGCCGACCGGTTGACGATTAACGAATCTTTATTCGGGAATCATTCTGGCCGGGGTCCTGCGCTCTGAACCGAGTCGGCCGCCCGAGCCCCGACGAGCCGGCGATCGGAAGTTGATCCATTTGAGACTGATCGCCGTAGGTACTGCTGACATGGCCGAATCGAGAACAACCGAAGCGACCATGGTCAAAGGTCCCCAACGACGCCTGGTCTTTTCTGGTGGACCAGGCGTCCCCGTACGGGAGAGCAATCGGGACCGGGTCGCCACCTTCGTCGACCCGGTCCCGACCGGACCGCATACGATCGCCAAACGCAGGAAGCCATGAGTCCATTCACTTCGAGACACAAACGCGCCGACGACGAGCAACTGCTTTCGATGGCCTCCGCAGGTGACCAGGATTCGTTTGAGGCCTTTTACGACCGTTACGAGAAACGGTCCTTTTCGCTGGCTTACCGGATCCTCGGCACGCGCTCGCTGGCCGAAGAGGCGACCCAGGAGGCCTTCATCTCGGTCTGGAAGAACGTCGCCCGCTACGACGCGACCCGCGGCAGCGCCGGCGGTTGGGCGCTCGGGATCGTGCGCAACCGCGCGATCGATCTGCTGCGCAAGAAAAGCGGCAACGCCCCGGACCTCGACCACGACGATGAAGTCGCGCTCGAAAACCGCGAGTCGGTCGAGCTGACCGACGAGACGGCGATCCGGCGCGAAACCCGGCGAGAGGTGAAGACCGGACTCGCAGATTTGCCGGACAAGCAGTCGAAGGTGATCGAGCTCGCGTACTTTGGCGGGTTCAGCCAGTCGGAGATATCGGAAATGCTCGATGAGCCGCTGGGTACGATCAAGGGCCGGATGAGGCTGGGCCTCGAACGGCTGAAGGGCAGTCTGATCGAGAGTGGGCAGCAGGCATGAGTGGGGCGACGCATCACGAGATGAAGGAACAGATTCCCGCATACCTCCTCGGCGCGCTCGAGCCGGCCGAGCTGGTCGACTTCAAGCACCACCTGGACGGCTGCGCCGAGTGCCAGGCCGAGCTGCTCTGGCTGGAACCGTCGGTCGTGAATCTGGCGGCAGATGTCGAGCAGATCGAGCCTGGCGAAGCGCTCAGACGGCGCGTCATGGACGCCGTCGAACAGGAGATCGGTGCCGACGCCGGCCCGGTCCAGCCGACCGCTAAGCGACGCCGCTGGTTCGCCCTCCCCGACCTCACCCCCGGCTTCGCCGTGGCGGGCGCGATGGCTCTGGTGGTGGCGGTCCTGGTGGCCGGGGCCGCCGGCTACGCGCTCAACGGTGACAACGGATCGACCGGCGGGCCTGCCTCCGAGCAGGTGGTCGCCGCGAAGACCACCGACGGCTCGGAGGCCGTGCTGGTCCGCAGCGGGGACTCTGGCACGCTCAGGATTTCGAATCTCGACACACCGGGGCAAGGCCGGGTCTACCAGGCGTGGATCGAGCGCGAAGGGGTTATCCGGCCGACCGACTCGCTATTTCTCCCCCGCCGTGACGGGACCGCGACCGCCAGCGTTCCCGACCTCGAAGGCGCAACCACCGTGTATGTGAGCGTCGAGCCCGATGGCGGTAGCAGCAGCCCGACCACGACGCCGGTGATCGCGGTGGCGCTCAGGAGTTGAGCCGGGGCCCAGCGCGTAGAGTGGTGGCATGAACCAGAGCGAAGCACGAGGAGAATCGATCACCGCCGAAGGACTGGAGGCCTTGAAGGCCGAGATCGAGGAACTCGAAGGTCCGGCACGGGAAGTGATCGCCGACCGCCTCAAGGTCGCGCGGGAGATGGGCGACCTCAAGGAGAACGCCGAGTACCACATCGCCAAAGAGGACCAGGCGCATCTCGAGACCCGGATCCAGCGTGCGCGTGAGCGTCTGCGGGACGCGGTCGTGGTCGAGATCGACGATGCCCCCAAGAGCGCCTTCGCTTTCGGCCGCACCGCCGTGATCGTCGATGCCGCCGGCAAGGAGCACACCTGGACCCTGGTCGGATCGACCGAAGCGAGCCTGGCCGAGGGCAAGCTCTCCGCCGAGTCCCCGGTCGGTCAGGCGCTCCAGAACTGCCGTGTAGGAGACAAGGTCGCGGTCAAGACGCCGAAGGGAAGCCGCGAGTTCACCATCTCCAGGCTGGTCTGAGTTGGCGAAGAAGTCGAAAACGGCCAGAGCCGGAGCCGCCGCGGGCATCGCGGCAAAGACCTGGGAGTACGGCAAGCGGGTCGACTGGCCGGCGGTCTGGATGCGGGCCCAGTGGCTCCGCCACCACACCAAGCGGCTTTACAACAACCTGAGCGAGGAAGAGCGCAAGGAGTTCTTCAGCCTGGTCGTGCCGACCAAGGACGCGAAGGTGGTGGCCAGGGGGGACCGCGGCAGGGTCCAGGAACTGGTGACCAAAGCGTTTACCGGGTCCCCGAAGTCCTGAACCGGTTCAGCTACTCGTCCTCGTCGGTCTGGCCGGGCCAGGCGCCGGTGTATCGGTAGAAGGCGACCCGTGAGTAGTGGTCGACCAGTCCGCGGGTCACCGTAAAGATGATCCCCTCAAGGATCAGCGAGATGACGAACTTGCCCTTCGGGATGTCCAACTCTTCGGCATCCGGCGGATCGTCGTCGTCGATCGCGGTCCAGATCTTCCCGAACAGAGTCTTCGCCAGGAAGCCGGCTGCGAATCCGGCGATGATGCTAACTGGTCTGAAAAGAAGGTTCATAGGCGTTCATGATGCCCGATTGCTGACCCGGTCAAACCAGCCGACCCGGTACAACCGACGAACTCCGGCCTCCGCTTAACGAAAAACGCCGGGGCGGTCTCCCGCCCCGGCGTCCTGCGATTGATTGCTGCGAGTCAGCCCTGGAGGCCGGCCAGCAGCTTCGAGAGGTCGAC
>Ga0105046_10015005_pt1 | contig 11923 bp, 11 predicted proteins | sample MAT03_FD_78385 | JGI IMG/M metagenome (GOLD analysis project Ga0105046, IMG submission 78385) | Freshwater microbial communities from Lake Fryxell liftoff mats and glacier meltwater in Antarctica - MAT-03 (megahit assembly) | ecosystem: Environmental > Aquatic > Freshwater > Ice > Liftoff...
CTTGCTGGTCAAGGAGGACCAGGCGGTGCGCAAGGGCCAGAAGATTGCCGAGATGGGCAACAGCGACGCAGACCGGATCAAGCTGCATTTCGAAGTGCGTCGCCAGGGCAAGCCGGTCGATCCGGCGAAGTACCTGCCGCAGCGCTGAACGGACCTGCTGCCGTGGCCTGGCCGGTGCTGGTCTTCGACATCGAGTCGATTCCCGATATCGCCGGACTGCGTGCCTTGCGTTCGGCCGGTCCGCAGCTCAGCGACGCCCAGGTCTATGCGGCCTGGGTCGAAGAGCGCAAGGAAAAGGGGCAGAGCGATTTCATGCCGCTGCACCTGCAGCGTATCCTGGTGATCAGCGCGGTGTTCCGCAACGCCGACGGCCTGCGCATCCATTCCTTCGTCGACAAGGACGGCCAGTCTGAAGGCAAGGTGATCCAGACCTTCTTCAACACGCTCGAGAAACACACGCCGCAGCTGGTCAGCTGGAATGGTGGCGGGTTCGATCTGCCGGTGCTGCATTACCGCGGCCTGCAGCATGGCGTGGTGGCCGACAAGTACTGGGACATGGGCGAGGACGACCGCGAGTTCAAGTGGAACAACTACATCAGCCGTTACCACATGCGCCACCTTGACCTGATGGACCTGCTGGCGATGTACCAGCCCAAGAACAACGCGCCGCTGGACGCGATGGCCAAGTTGTGCGGCTTTCCCGGCAAACTCGGCATGGACGGTTCGGCCGTCTATCCGGCCTATCTCGACGGCAGGCTGGAAGAGATCCGGCGCTATTGCGAGACCGACGTGATGAACACCTACCTGGTGTATTGCCGGTTCCAGAAGATGCGCGGCGGCTTGCTCGAGAAGGAATATGAACAGGAGATCCGCCTGGTCAAGGAAAGCCTGGCCGCTTTGGCGCCCGGTGAGCCGCACTGGGACGAGTACCTGCGGGCCTGGGGCTAAGAGCGTGAGAAGCAATTGCATGAGCCTGTACAAGACCCCGCAAAAAGCTCCTGGCGCTTCGGGTCATGGCCGGCACCGGGTCTTGCCCTGCGCTGCGGTGCGCCCAATCGATTGCCTCGCACGCTCTGAGACCCGCGCGGCATGAGGAGACGCAAGACGCAGCTGGCGCCGCCACAACTGCTGGACGAGCAGTTGCTGATCGAGTCGCTGGACATGGAGGCGAACGGCATTGCGCATCGCCAGGACGGCAAGGTCGTGTTTGTCGAGGGGGCTTTGCCGTTCGAAACGGTCAGCGTGCTGGTCAACCGCAGCAAGGCGAGTTTCGACCAGGCCACGGTCGTCACCATCCACCGCGAGTCGTCACAACGCGTGACACCCGGATGCCCGCATTTCGGGCTGCATGCTGGTGCCTGTGGCGGCTGCAAGATGCAGCACATGCACGCGGATGCGCAGGTGGCGGTCAAGCAGCGGGTGCTCGAGGACAGCCTCTGGCACCTGGGAAAGGTGAGGCCCGATCAACTGCTGCGGCCGATGCACGGGCCAACCTGGGGTTACCGTTACCGGGGCCGCCTGTCCGTGCGGTACGTGCGCAAGAAAGCCACGGTGCTGGTCGGTTTCCACGAGCGCAAAAGTGGCTACGTCGCCGACATGGCGCAATGCCGGGTGCTGCCGCCCTCGGTCAGTGCGCTGTTGATGCCCCTGCGCGCCTTGATCGGCGACATGCAGGCGCGCGAGACCTGTCCGCAGATCGAACTGGCCGTGGGCAATGACGGACCGCTGCAGATCGTGGCTCTGGTGTTGCGCCACATGGAGCCGCTGGCAGAAGCCGACAAGGCGCAATTGCGCGCGTTTGCGGCAGCCCATTCGGATTGGCAGGGCGATCGGCAACGGGTGATCCAGTGGTGGCTGCAGCCCGGCGGGCCCGCTACGGTGGCGTTGCTGGACGAGGGTGGACCGGAGTTGGCATACCGGCTCCCCGAATTCGGTATCCACATGCCGTTTCGACCGACCGACTTCACGCAGGTCAACCCGCATGTCAACGGCATGCTGGTGGGTTACGCGGTGCGTCAACTGGCGGTGCAGTCGCACGACCGTGTGATCGACTGGTTCTGCGGCCTGGGCAATTTCACGCTGCCGCTGGCCACGCGGGCGGGCTCGGTGCTGGGCGTGGAGGGCAGCGCCGCGCTGGTGCAACGGGCACAGGAGAACGCGCGGCGCAACAACGCTTTGCGTGGATCCGGGCAGGCCCTTGCGCCGCTGCAATTCGTTGCCAGGAACCTGTTCGAGATGACGGCGCAGATGCTGCTCGATGATGGAGCGGCACACAAATGGTTGCTCGATCCGCCACGTGAAGGGGCATTTGCGCTGGTGCACGCGCTGGCGGCCCTGCATGCCGGTCAGAGCGGCGGCGCTGTGGCGCAGAGCGACGCTTCAGCGCCATCCGATGGCCCAGTCGAATCTGTCGTGCCTGGCCCGGATTGGTTTTTTCCGCACCGCATCGTGTATGTCAGCTGCAATCCGGCGACGCTGGCGCGCGATGCCGCGGTGCTGGTGCAGCAGGCGGGCTACCGTTGCAGTGCTGCCGGAGTCGTCAACATGTTTCCGCACACCGCGCATGTGGAGAGCATCGCGCTGTTCGAGCGTACCGGGTGATGCTGCCTGCTCCCTGTGCAGCCGCGCCTTTGTGTGGCGGATTCAGCGCGAGGCTGCGGGAGGAGCTGCGTTGCGCTGGCCCCCGCTGGCCTGCTGATCGGTCTGCATCACGTCCTCGGACGATACGGGAGCGGGCAAAGTCGACGGCGCACCTTCGATCTTGTTCTCGCGCATGTACTGGTCCATCTCTTTCCAGCCTTCGAATATCGCCGTCTTGGAGACGCGTTCGTTGAGCCGGTAGCAGTCTTCGATGCCGCGCATCGCATGTCGGCAAGCGGCTCCGATGGCGCGCGCATCGGCTTCGCGCTGCGCGATGCGCGGGTCCGGACCGAGGCCCAGCTGGTCGCAACCGGCAATCAGCAGGGTTGTCGCGAGGACGAGCAGCAGGCGTGCAGACATGGTTCCGAAGTGGCGGTGTTTGACCGGATTATCGGCAGTTTGCCTGGAAGACTGAAGCGCGCGGGCGGGCGCACGGACGAAAAAAAGGCCCCGGTGAGGGGCCTTTTGTCAGCGTGCGTCGGCGGTCAGTCGTTGTTTCCGCCACCGATCCCGAGCAGGATCAGCAGACCCTGGAACACGTTGTAGATGCTCAGATACAGGCCCAGCGTAGCGGTGACGTAGTTGGTCTCGCCACCGTCCACGATGCGCTTGAGGTCGTACAAGATGAAGGCGCTGAAGATGCCGATGGCCAGCACCGCAATGGCCATCATGCCGGCTGACGATGCGACAAACACGTTGATGATGGCAGCGACCATCAGCACCACCGCGCCAACCGTGAGCCACTTGCCCATGCTGCTCAGGTCCCGCTTGATCACTGTGGACAGGCTGGCCATCACGAAAAATACGCCAGCCGTGCCGCCAAATGCCATCATGATCAGATCAGCGCCGTTCTTGAACCCCAGCACCATCGCGATCAACCGGGACAGCATCAGCCCCATGAAGAAGGTGAAGGCCAGCAACATCGGCACGCCGGCGGCTGAGTTCTTGGTTTTTTCGATGGCATACATGAAGCCGAAGGCGCCGCCCAGGAACACCATCAGTCCCACGCCACCACTGAGCGAAGCGGTAATGCCGGTACGCACCCCAATCCAGGCACCCAGCACTGTGGGCAACATGCTCAGGGCCAGCAACCAGTAGGTATTGCGCAACACCTTGTTGCGTTGCTGCGCTGACACACCCTGCCCATAAGCAGTGCCGTGGTTCAATGTCTGTACGCGGTCGTTCATGTTTCGGACTCCTTGTGTTGCTGCTGTTTTGCAGTTGAAAACGATTCTAGGATAGTTCAAGGGCGCGGCCGCCTGGAGCTCTATTTGCCTTCTGGTAGCGCGGGTATCGCGTTCTGCGAGGCCAACTGGCACGCTGCACCAGGGTGGCAAGGGTTATGCTTATGGTTATGCGATCCTGCGTACCGCATGCCATCCAACCCTGACCCCCTGACCCGCATGAAAACGAAACCCGTACTCGAACTCGCCGACGTTCAACGCATCGCCGCAGCTGCCGAAGCCCATGCGAAAAGCAAGCTGTGGCCTGTCTGTATTGCCATCGTCGACGAAGGCGGGCATCTGCTGCACCTGCAACGGCTCGATGGTACGGCGGCGACCGCGACCTATATTGCGACCAGCAAGGCGAACACGGCGGCGCTGGGCCGGCGTGAGACCAAGGTCTATGAAGACATCGTCAACGGCGGGCGAACGGCTTTCCTGAGCGCCCCCATGGTGCAAGGTTTGCTGGAAGGCGGCGTTCCCATCGTCATTGACGGCCAGTGCATCGGTGCGGTCGGTGTCAGCGGAGTGAAGTCGTCGGAAGATGCCGAGGTGGCCAAGGCCGGCATTGCGGCCTTGTCCGCCTGAACGCGACCACGCTGGCTGCCAGTTCCTTTGCCGTTGACCGGCGGCGTCATTGAATGGCAAAGGTGATGGGAACGGTAAACCACATCGACTGGGCCACGCCGGCGTGTTTTCCGGGGACGAAGCGCCAGGTCAGTACGGTCGACTCGGCGGCGTTGTCCAGTCGGAAGAAGCCGCTGGAAGCCCGGACCTTGGCCTCCTTGGCCAATCCCTGGTCGCTGACCAGAACGTCGACCAGCACAGTGCCTTGCTCGCGCAGACGCAGGCTGATCGGCGGATACCGCGGTCGGGGATTCTGCAGGTACTCGGCGTCGCTGGACGGAAGCTCGACCGGGGTCGGGGGCGGGGTCGGGCGTATCGCCGCGGTCGCAAGCCGATGCGCCAGGGCGGCGGCCGGCTCCGAGGTGGTGCGTGGCGAGGCCGGTTTTCCAGCGCCTGGCATCGTATTGACCGCTGGCGCGACCGGCGTCGAGGCGGGCTCGGCTTCAGCTGATACGGTTGCCGGCGAGATGGCGATCGCGGGCGCGGGCGCGATCGGTGGCACGATCGGTGGCACGGTTGCGAGCGCAGGGACAGGCAGGGGCGGCACCGGGAGTTTCGTCAGTTCGGGCTTGGGCCGCATGGGCCCTGCGGCGGCCTGAATCGGAGCGGGCTCTGGCAATATCGGTGTTGGAATCGGGGCTGCGGTTCCAGGCGCAATCGACGAATGAGGTGCCATGGCTGGCGGCACGGTCGCGCTTGCCTGCGGTGGCTCCACGATACGGGCCAGCATCGGGACCGGCGCTGTTTTTTCGGGTGTGCGGGCCCTCATGCCGACGTTCAGCGCCCACAAGGCGGCCGCATGCAACACCAGCACAATGGCGGCAATCGCGACCATCTTGCGTGCCGGGTGCGTCATGGCTTCAATATGAAAGAATCGCATCCTTGATGGTGGTGTCGATGGCGCGCACGGTCTGGCGGGATAGTGTGCGTGACAGGGTTTCCCATCCGTGGGCACATGGCACCCATGAGCCTGTCCGGTGTTCGGCGCTCAATAACTCAACCGCTCGGGCCGGATCTCCTGCAGGATCGTGGTCGCAATCTCCTCGATCGATTTGGTCGTCGTCGACAACCAGCGGATTCCGCTGCGCCGCATCATGGCTTCGGCCTCGGCCACTTCCATGCGGCAGTTCACCAGCGAAGCGTATTTGGACTTGGGCCGGCGCTCGTTGCGGATCTCGCTCAGCCGATCGGGCGCAATCGTCAACCCGAACAACTTGGCGCGGTGCGCGCTCAGCGCCGGAGGCAGTTGCTGGCGCTCGAAGTCCTCGGGGATCAGCGGATAGTTGGATGCCTTCAGTCCATATTGCATCGCCAGGTACAACGATGTCGGCGTCTTGCCGCTGCGGCTCACACCCACCAGGATCACGTCGGACAGTTCCAGGTCACGATTGGACTGGCCGTCGTCATGGGCCAGCGAGAAGTTGATCGCCTCGATCCGGTCCTGGTATTCCTTGCTTTTGCTGGCGTCGCTGAAACGGCCCACGCGGTGGTTGGACTTGAGCTGAAGCTCACTCTCCAGCGGATGCACAAAGGTGCCGAACATGTCCAGCAGCATGCCCTGGCAGCCATCCTGCAGGATCTTGAGGATCTCCATGTTGACCAGTGTCGTGAACACGATCGGCTTGTTGCCGTCTGTGGCCGCAGCGTGGTTGATCTGCCGTATCGTCTGGTAGGCCTTGTCCGCGGTGTCGATGAACGGCAGCCGAACATGGCGCGCCTTGAGTTCGAACTGCGCCAGAATGGCGTTGCCGAAGGTTTCGGCGGTGATGCCGGTGCCGTCGGAGATGAAAAATACGGTGCGATGGGGCATGGGTCAGTGTCCTGGCGCAGTCGCCGGCCGGGCGGCCGAGGGTTCTGCGCGGCTAGCTGCACTCTACAATGTTTGTGACATCCCTCGATTCCAGACACCATGCCTTTTCCGGCCCGCGCACGCTCACACCCCAACTGGGGTAGCCCCGGCCTCGGCATGGCATGCGGTGGCTGCCGCCGCGCGGCTGCTGCAGGACCGACCCCGATTTTCACAACCTCCGGAGTTTTCCCATGTCTGCACTGTTTGGACCGACCGCCCTGGTCGTACCGTTTGAGAACCTGAGAATGGGCGATGTCGAGTCGGTCGGCGGCAAGAATGCCAGCCTCGGCGAGATGATTGCCCACCTGCCCACCGGCGTCAAGGTACCCACCGGGTTCGCGACCACAGCGCACGCGTTTCGCAATTTCCTGGCGCATGACGGGCTCCATGACCGGATCAAGGCGCGGCTGGACGCGCTGGACGTCGATGATGTGCGGGCACTCGCGCAGGTCGGTGCGCGGATCCGTGAGATGGTCGAGTCGCAGCCGTTCCCGATCGACCTGGAAAATGCCATCCGCGATGCGTTCGCGACCCTGAGTCATGGCGCACCGGACCTGTCGTTCGCGGTGCGCTCGTCGGCCACGGCCGAAGACCTGCCCGATGCGTCGTTCGCCGGGCAACAAGAGACCTTCCTCAACGTCGAGGGCATCGACGACATCCTGCACAAGATCAAGGTCGTGTTCGCGTCCCTGTACAACGACCGGGCGATCAGCTACCGGGTGCACAAGGGTTTCGCGCATGAACACGTGGCGCTCAGTGCCGGTATCCAGCGCATGGTGCGTTCGGATCTCGGCGCAGCGGGTGTGATGTTCACGATCGATACCGAGTCGGGCTTCCAGGACCTGGTGTTCATCACCTCGAGCTACGGCCTGGGCGAAACGGTGGTGCAGGGTGCCGTCAATCCGGACGAGTTCTACGTGCACAAGCCGATGCTGCGCGCCGGCAAGCGAGCCATTGTGCGGCGTAGCCTGGGCTCCAAGCTGATCCAGATGCAATTTGCCAGCGCCGCCGATAAAGCTGCTGGCCACAAGCTGGTCCAGACCACCGATGTGCCGATCGAGCTGCGCAACCGGTATTCGTTGACCGATACCGACGTGCAGCAGCTGGCGCGTTATGCGCTGGTGATCGAGGAGCACTACGGCCGCGCGATGGACATCGAATGGGGCAAGGATGGCCGCGACGGCCAGTTGTACATCCTGCAGGCGCGGCCGGAGACGGTCAAGAGCCAGAGCGCCGGCAAGGCCGAGTACCGTTACAAGCTCAAGGGCAAGGGCGCGGTGCTGGTCGAGGGCCGGGCCATCGGCCAGAAGATCGGTACCGGGCCGGTACGGCTGGTGCACAACCTGTCCGAGATGGACCGTGTGCAGCCGGGCGACGTGCTGGTGACCGACATGACCGATCCGAACTGGGAGCCGGTGATGAAGCGCGCCTCGGCCATCGTCACCAATCGCGGCGGACGTACCTGCCATGCTGCGATCATCGCGCGCGAACTGGGCATTCCGGCCGTGGTAGGCTGCGGCGACGCGACCGAGCATCTCAAGGAGGGGGTGCTCGTCACGGTCAGTTGCGCCGAGGGCGACACCGGTTTCGTCTATGACGGATTGCTCGAGACCGAGGTGCAGCAGGTCGAGCGCGGTGCTATGCCCGATGTACCGGTCAAGATCATGATGAATGTCGGCAATCCCCATCTGGCATTCGATTTTTGCCAGTTGCCCAATTCCGGTGTCGGCCTGGCGCGGCTCGAATTCATTATCAACAACAATATCGGCGTACATCCGAAGGCGATCCTGGATTACCCGGCAGTCGATGCCGATCTGAAGAAGGCGGTCGAGTCGGTGGCCCGAGGCCATGCCTCACCGCGCGCGTTCTATGTGGATCGGGTCGCCGAGGGCGTGGCCACGATCGCGGCCGCGTTTTGGCCCAAACCGGTCATCGTGCGCCTGTCCGATTTCAAGAGCAACGAGTACCGTACGCTGATCGGTGGCAGCCGCTATGAGCCGGACGAGGAGAATCCGATGCTCGGTTTTCGGGGGGCGGCGCGTTACATCAGTGCCGATTTCGGCGAGGCGTTCGCGATGGAGTGCGAGGCCATGCTGCGGGTACGCCGCGACATGGGGCTGGTCAACGTGCAGTTGATGGTGCCCTTCGTGCGCACGCTGGAGCAGGCGCGCAAGGTCACCGAACTGCTGGCCAAGCATGGCTTGCGCCGGGGCGATGGCGCCTCGGACGACGGCAATGAGGGGCTCAAGATCATCATGATGTGCGAGGTGCCCAGCAACGCCATCCTGGCCAGCGAGTTCCTGCAGTACTTTGACGGCTTCTCGATCGGCTCCAACGACCTGACGCAGCTCACCCTCGGGCTGGATCGGGACTCGGGGCTGGAGCTGCTGGCCGCCGACTTCGACGAACGCGATCCCGCAGTCAAGGCGCTGATCCGCATGGCGATCCAGGCTTGCCGCGCTCAGGGCAAATACGTCGGTATCTGTGGCCAGGGGCCCAGCGACCATCCGGATTTCGCCCTCTGGCTGCGTGACGAGGGCATCGACTCTATCTCGCTCAATCCCGACACCGTCATTGACACCTGGCGCCGCATGGCGGCTTGATGGAGCCATTGGCGCTCAAAACAGTGCCGCGCTGGCGGGCACGGCATTGGGGTCTTCCCTAGGGTGCCGGTTTGCAGGGCTGCTTTGTAAGTGGCAGGTAAGCACGCCCTTCACAATGCATGCATGCACTTCCCAGGCCCCTCATGCTTCTTGTTGTCTCGGCGCTCAAGCTGATCACCGAGACGGCCCTGATGGTCCTGCTGGGGCAGTGGTTGCTCGGCTTGTTGACCGGTGCGCATCGCAACGGCAATCTCGCCTACCAGTTGCTGCAGATGGCCGGCCGGCCCTTTGTCGCGCTGGCACGGCGGCTGTCGCCGGATTTTGTCGTCGAGCGGCATTTGCCGCTGGTGGCAGCGCTGCTGCTGGGCTTTGCCTGGCTTGCGTTGACGGTTTTCAAGATCCGCATCTGCCTTCAGATTGGCGTCGCATCATGTCAGTAGGCGGCCGCTGGCGCTATCGATGGCACCGGCTGCGGGCACAGTTGTGCCTGGTGTGCGGACAGCACGACGCTGCTCTGCGCCGATTCGACACCATGCTGGCTGACGCACCGCACGACCGCTACGCTCTGGCCAGCCGGGCCCATCTGCTGGCGCAATCGGGTGACCGCACGGCCGCGGTGCAAACGCTTCGGTCGTTGACGGCAGAGCATCCCGGTGACGTGGCAGGCTGGTTCAACCTGGCCTTTCTGCTGCAATCGATGGAGCATGACGGCGAGGCCGAGTCCGCCTTCCTGCGTGCGCTCGACCTGGACGACGCGCTCGATCGCGCCTGGTATGGACTGGCACTGCTGTACATCCGGGCGCGCCGATTCGACGACGCCGCGCGGGCGCTGCAGTACAACACCGGTCTGCAGCCGATGAGCCCGTTCGGCTGGTACCAGCTGGCCCGGGTCGAGCTCGACCGACAACGGCCGGACGAAGCCTTGAAGATCATGGGTCATCTCAAGGGATTCGAGCCCCGGGTGGCGGCGCAACTGGAGCGGGAGACCGGGCTGCATGCCAAGTTGCCTGGCTGATCAAGGGAGCAGCGCGGCGCGCCAGTCAGCGGCATGGGCCGCTCGGAAAGTGACGCGATGGCAGTGACGCGCCGCCAACAGGCTTATTGGCGCAAGAACCTGGCTGTCACGGCGAGCCTGCTGGCAATCTGGTTCATCGTCACCTTCGTCGTCAGCTTTTTCGCGCGGGAGCTGAGTTTCAGCTTTTTCGGCTGGCCGTTCAGCTTCTGGATGGGGGCGCAGGGCGCCTTGCTGGTATACGGCGCCATCATCTGGTACTACGCCCGGATCATGGACAAGCTCGATGCGCAGTATGCGCTGCAGGAGGACGACGATTGAGCACGGCAGGCCGCCCAGCGCGCAACGGCCCCGCCGCAGACGCCGCCCGCGCGCAGGCCGCGTTTAAACAGGATGTCGATCGCGTCTTTTGGTGGTATGTCGCTGGTTTCCTTTCCTTTGTCGTGCTGCTGGCGCTGCTGGAGCAGGCGGGGTTGCCGCGGCGCTGGATCGGGTCGATCTTCCTGCTGGCCACACTCGGGCTTTACGCCACCATCGGTGTCCTGAGCCGGACCCATGACGCGGTCGAGTATTACGTGGCGGGCAGGCGCGTGCCCGCGATCTACAACGGCATGGCCACCGGTGCCGACTGGATGTCGGCCGCATCCTTCATTGGCCTCGGCGGAACCCTGTACATCGCCGGTTATGGCGGACTGGCCTTCATCATGGGCTGGACCGGAGGTTATTGTCTGGTAGCCCTGTTCCTGGCGCCTTACCTGCGCAGGTTCGGCCAATTCACCGTGCCCGACTTCCTGGGTGAGCGGTATGGTGGCAATCTGCCGCGGTTTCTCGGCATCGTGGCAGCCATCCTGTGTTCGTTCACCTATGTCGTGGCGCAGATCTCCGGCGTAGGGCTGATCACCTCACACCTGACCGGCGTGCAGTTCGAGCTTGGCATCTTTCTCGGCCTGGGCGGTATCCTGGTGTGTTCTTTCCTGGGGGGTATGCGCGCGGTCACCTGGACCCAGGTCGCGCAGTATGTCATCCTGATCGTGGCCTACCTGGTGCCGGTGGTCTGGCTGTCTGTCAAGCAGACGGGTGTCCCGGTGCCGCAACTGGTCTATGGTTACCAGCTGGAAAAAGTGACTGCCCTCGAACACCAGCTGCAGGCCGATGCTGGAGAGCGCGCGGTGCGCGATGTGTTCCAGCAACAATCGCGGGAGCTGGCCAGCAAACTCGAGGATCCGGTCACGGCGCTGGCGGCCGAGCGTCGCGAAGCCAAGGCCCGCCTGGATCGGCTCCGGCTCGTCCGGGGCTCTGGCTCCGCAGCCGATGTGGCGGCCGCCGAGAAGGCCTTGTCCGCCGTGCCGGTCGATTCCGAGGCCGCGCGGGAGACCTGGGCCAAGGCCAAGGAGCGCGCCGATCTGAAGTCGCTGCCGCTCAATGGCATGGTGCCGCATGCTCAGACCTTCACCGGCGACCCGCAGGGCAACGTGGGGGCGCAGGAGTCGTACAACATCGCGCGCCGCAATTTCCTGGCGCTGATCTTCTGCCTGATGGTCGGAACCGCCGCGTTGCCGCACATCCTGATGCGTTACTACACGGTGCCCAGTGTCCGGCAAGCGCGTGCATCGGTGAGTTGGTCCCTGTTGTTCATCTTCCTTCTGTATTTCACTGCGCCGGCGCTGGCGGTGCTGGTCAAGTTCGAGATCTTCACGCTGGTGGTCGGCTCACCGTTCGATCAGTTGCCGCAGTGGATCTCGTCCTGGAGCAAGGTCGATCCGTCGTTGCTGTCGGTGACCGACATCAACAAGGACGGCATCTTGCAGCTCAACGAGATGAATATCAGCGGCGACATCGTGGTGCTTGCGATGCCGGAGATCGGTGGCATGCCGTACGTCATTTCCGCACTGGTGGCAGCGGGCGGGCTGGCTGCCGCCTTGTCGACCGCCGACGGACTGCTGCTGACCGTGGCGAACGCGCTCAGCCA
>Ga0105046_10015006_pt1 | contig 11923 bp, 11 predicted proteins | sample MAT03_FD_78385 | JGI IMG/M metagenome (GOLD analysis project Ga0105046, IMG submission 78385) | Freshwater microbial communities from Lake Fryxell liftoff mats and glacier meltwater in Antarctica - MAT-03 (megahit assembly) | ecosystem: Environmental > Aquatic > Freshwater > Ice > Liftoff...
ATCGAAATACAGTCCGTCAGGCTGTAACCTTTATCCAATCGGTTTCTATAGAGTTCAAGGCCATTTTCAAAATCCAGAGTAGAATGCCTAATTGTTTCAATTTCATCATTTCGCAAACACCGATCTGCAATCTTAGCGGTTGCGTCACGAATTTGCGGTGGAAATTTAGCAAAAAAATTGAGCAATTCAATCAAAACGCTTTCGCTGGTTAAAAGGTTCGTATCGACAAGACTCGCTTCTAATTCGACAGCTTGTTTATGCCATTGGTCGTTTGGATTGAGCCACGCAACAAAAAATAGCGTATCAGCAAAGACTTCAGTCATTTTGCCTTTTCCACAGACATATATTGGTCAAAATTCTCAGACAAGTCGCTCGGCATTGCTTCTAATACTTCGATCGGGACGTCGGCCAGACACTCCTTCAACATTACACCGACACTTTTTCTAGATGCTGTTTGAGCAGAAATTTTAATTCTGCTTTCGATAAAATCCAACACTTTTTCTTGTTCGATAATCGGCAAAATATTGATTTTATTAACGATTGTTTCTTGAATTTGCGTCATAACATATAACTTTACCATAGAAAGAACTTGTTCATTCTGTTACCTGCTAGTCTGGCTCTATTTTCTGTCCTTAAAACTGTCGAACAGTCGTGTATGACGGCTCGTTAGCGGGATCATTCGTCCGCCGATGAATATGTATTTGATGTTTGTTCGGGGTTCGAGCAGGTCGCCGTCGGTGACGACGATATTTGCTACCTTTCCTGTCTCTATCGAACCGAGTTGCGAATCGAGGCCGAGGATCTGTGCCGGATAAAGCGTGACGGACTTTAGAGCGTCGTCTTTTGACAGGCCATAGGCACCGGCGAGTCCGGCGTGATAGGGCAGATCGCGAACTTCCGGTCCGCCGTCGCCGGTCGAAATACAAAACTTGATCCCGGCCGCCTGCATTTTAGCAGGTGCTTCGAATAAAAAGTCATACGCATCATCATCGCGAACGGGCAGTGAATAGATATTGGTGTAGATAACCGCGATGTTGTTCTTTTTCAGGTCATCGGCCGCCTTCCACGCTTCCTGACCGCCGATGATAATGCCCTTGACCTTCATTTCGCTGACGAATTTGGCGACGCCGCGAATATCGCGTTCGCGTTCGGCGGTAAAAATGATCGGCCTCTCGCCGCGCATGTACGGAGCCATCGCATCGAATTTCTGATCAACATTCGGATACGGCAGCGAACTATCTTTAGCAAAAGCTTCACGGGCCCGCAGATAATTCTGTGCGGCCGTGAAAACCTTTTTCAGTTCGTCGAGCTGGGTATCGCGGCGTTTGACCGCTTCGCTGAACTCGATCGGCGGAGCGCCAAATCCTCCGCCGAACCCGCCAAAGGTCGCGATTCGCGGAAAATTGATCACCAGTCCGAATTCACGAATCACCGCCATTTCGTCCGGCGTCGAACCGTTGAGATTTATGACCGCACTCTGCCCGGCGATCAGTCCCCCGGTCGGATAGGACATCACCGTTGTGATGCCGTTCACCCGAGTCACGTTAACGTGAGCGGAATTCGGATTGATGCCCTTGATCGCTTTCGCGTTAGCATTCATCGACCCGATCTCGGAAACATCGACGGATGCATTCACGCCCTGACCGATCTCGGTCAAGCCCATATTAGTTCCCGCATCGATCATTCCAGGATAAACGCTTAGGCCTTTACCGTCGATCTTTTCAGCACCTGATGGAACTGAAACACCGGCTCCGACCGCCGTGATCTTGCCATTTTGAATAACAACCGTGCCGTTCTCGATGACCGCACCCGAAACTGTGACGACCCGCGCCCCGACGATCGCAAACGTCCCGCCCTTACCGGTCGCATTCTGCTCGGTCCCGTCATTCTGGGCGAAAACATTTGAACCACAGAGGCACAGAGACACTGAGAAAAAAAGGATCAAAGGTAAATATCGATTCATAACTTTTAGTATTACTCTCCGTCTCCGGGGCTCTGTGGTAAATTTCGTGGTGATCATTATTGATCCCTCCCGTAGCCGTGTTCGGCTTCGTCACGGTCGCCGCGGCGGCGTTCTTTCGGCACTGCCGGCGGCGTCCCGCCGGAACCCGGAGCTTTGTTAACGTCCAGTTTCTCCAGCGTTTCACGTTCTTTCGCCATATCAGTTCTCTTCTGTACGTCCTTTGTCCGGTCAAAAAGTATCTCGCCCTCGATCATCGTCGTTTCGACCCGCGAATATACGCTGAATGGATGTGCCGTCCACATTACTATGTCAGCGTCTTTGCCGACCTCGATTGACCCGGTTCGCTTGTCGATACCGAGTTGCTTCGCCGGGTTTAGCGTTATCATTTTGAGCGCATCTTCCTCTGGAACGCCGCCGTATTTCATCACCTTCGCCGCATCGAGATTCAGTCGCCGCATACGTTCGTCGGAATCAGAGTTGATCGAAACGTTCACGCCGTTCTTCCACAGAATGTAAGCGTTATACGGGATCGCATCGTAAGCCTCGAGCTTAAAGCCCCAACTGTCGATAAAGATCGAAACACCCGTCCCGCGTTTGGCTATCTCAGGAGCGATCTTGTAAGCCTCGAGCCCGTGCTGGAGTGTGGCGACCTTAAATCCAAATTCATCCGCGAGTAGTAAAAGGTTGAGATGTTCATCGCTCCGATAGCCGTGAGCGTGGACGAGGCGTTTGCCTTCGAGGATCTCGACGATCGGTTCGAGTTCGAGATTTTTACGCGGCGGCACTTTGGTCTTTTTCGCCCGGTAGTCTGCCCACGCCTGCCGGTAATCTTTTGCTCGCAGAAATGCGTCGCGCATCGTTTCGATAACGCCCATTCGCGTCCGGGGGTAACGCACCGGCGATCCCGGCGGGGCGAACGAGGTTGAGCGTTTTACATTCTCACCGAGCGCGAATTTGATCCCCGGCGGGGCGTCTGCGATCGGATAATCTTCGACCGGATGGCCCCATTTGAACTTAACCGTCGAGCCTTTGCCTCCGATGGAATTTGCCGAGCCGTGCATCAGCAGAGCCGAGGTCACCCCACCCGCCAGTGCCCGGTAGATCGAGATGTCCGTCTCATTCAAAACGTCGCCAACATTGGTCATCGACGTCACCGAGAACGCACCTTCGTTGATCGCGTCGAGCATGGTGTGCGAGTGGGCATCGACGATCCCAGGCGTCACATACTTACCGGTCGCGTTGATCGTCTGGGCCCCGGCGGTTGCGCTCAGATTCTTTCCGATCTTCGAGATCTTACCGTCACGGATCAAGATGTCGGTATTCTCAAGCGTGCCCTTCGCAGCCGTCAAAACCGTCGCGTTCTTGATCAAAACATCACCCTTCGACTGCCCAAAACCCGAAATACTCAGATTCCCAACCAAGATCACCGACAAAACTATATAAGATATGACCTTTTTCATAACATTTAACTCGCAAATTGAAAACTTGTCGCTTTCTACTCTTTTCTCTTAGCTCATATTCATAATTCTGAATTCTGAATTCTGAATTCTAACTTCTGGCTTCTAAGAATCACGGATTCTTCGTCCCGCTAAACGGGACGGTTCCCTGCGGCGTATCGACGCTGCCGGCGATCTGAGTGCCGGTAACTTTGCCTTTGACCGCAATATTGAGCGAGGTTCCGCCGAATTCTACCGCAGTTGTAAAATTGAATCCGTCGGCTGTAACCTTTCCGTCCTTTATCGGTGCGGTGCCTAGCTGGGAAACCAAAGTTCCGGTAAAAGAATTTCCCTGTTGAACCATAGTGAGCGTCGCCGCCAGAGACTGTCCTGGAATCTCGATCATGATGCCGTACGCTCCGCCGATGTTCGGGACGTTTCCGTCAGGTGCGACCGCACCGCCCACAGGCTTGTCGTCACGCTTCGGAGGTTCCTTTTGCTCGTAATATTTGCCGTCGATGAACACATGCGTGACGTATTTATCAGTGCCGAGCAGATCGCCTTTGACGACCACGACATTCGCGATCTTCCCCGTTTCGATCGAGCCGAGCCGATCATCAACGCCAAGAATTTCCGCCGAACCAAGCGTCATCGCCCGAATAGCAGCGTCCTTTCTCAAACCGCCCTCGACGGCCTTTCCGGCGTTCGTGAAAAAATCACCGACCGATGTCGCTGCGCCGGATTGGAACGCAAATTTAACTCCGGCCGCCGCGAGTTTCGCCGCACCTTTCGGCGTCTCGGCTCGAAAACGCAAAGTTTCGAGCGTCTCGGGGTCGGCGTCGAGATTCGCTGCGGTTGTTCGTTTCGGAAAATTGAGTGACAGCAAAACCGGTACATTCTGTGCTTTCAAACGGTCGGCAACCTTCCATGCTTCCTGGCCGCCGGCGATGATGCCTTTTAGTTTTAATTCTTTGAGAAGTTCGAGGGCACGTTTGATCTGAACTTCCGTATTTGCGTTAAAAACGACCGGCATTTGTCCGTTTATCGCCGGAAAAAGTGCCTCGAGCGATCTGTCTGCGTCGGGCCGTTTCATGCCCTTCGGGTTGGCGGCGTACATTTTCTGCAATTCCTGCAATCGCTGAGCGTCGTGAAAGATCTGTCTGACAGCCGCAAAAGTTCCCAGAAGCGATTGCGGATAGGTAGCGCCAAGAGTCGCAAAACTTAGGTGATAGGCGAACGGCTCTTTTATCACCATTCCCGAAACGGTATCGCCCGCGAGGTTTATCACGACCGACTGGCCGTTGAAAATTCCCGATCGCCCCGTCGTCAAAACTGTCGTAATTCCGGCATTGCGGATAGCGTCGAACTGAGCCTCACCGCCTCGCAATTCGGTCAAAGCCTCGTCCTCCGGTCTCAGCCCGGCCGGATAATTCGAATTCGATGTCGGCTGTTGTACCGCCGCTGCCGCCGTCACCGCTGCTGCTTGACCGCCGCCGCCTGGAGCAACCGGTCGTGGTGCCGCGAGGCCAAGACTTGTCAAAGCGTCGATAAATCCCGGATAAACCGTCAACCCGCTCGCATCAAAAACCTGTGCGTCCGCCGGCGGAGTAACGCTCGCACCGACCGATTCGATCAATCCATTACGGATCACGACCGTACCTTTTTCGATCGCCGCACCCGAAACGGTGACGATCTTTGCATTTGTGATCGCGTAACTCTGAGCATCCGTGCGGGCAGCAAAAAACAGGCCGATAGCCACAAATGCAAGCAAAAAGAGCGTTGATTTCATAACTTTCCCTAACTTTCTAAAAATTGAATCGACGTGAACGATTTGTTACGGAGAGCATATAAAAAAAGTTTCACTTGAGCAAAGCGACATTTTTTCCCTTTTTAGCCCGTTCAGTTTTCGACACTGTGCATCTTGCATGGATGCCGCCTTCCAAACATACACTTGCCGCTGACGAATTTGGCTTACAGAACAAAAAGATTGACAAGGGAGAGTGAGAGAGAGAATACTTGTGTTTACAATAACGGGATGAAGGTTCGGATGTGTATTTGTCTTGCTAACGGTCGAACACTTGAGTCGAGCTTTAACGGCGACTTAAATCACAAAACCATTAAGGTATAGGAGAAATAAAGATGAAACAAATAATATCCAAACTAAATCTGAGGTCACTCGTGCTAACCTCAGTTTTCGCGGGACTTGTGATTGGGATTTTAACCTCGCTCATCCCAATCAATACGCAGGCAAGTGGCGGGCTTTGTACTGCTCCAGCCGGTTGTAGTCAGAATTGTATAAGGGGTGTCACAAAAGATGGAAATTCTTTTTGTGGACACAACTGCGGTCTATACAGTTGTTTGTAATATTAGGGCTTCTGAACCCTCGAAGGGCGGCCGAGACGGTTTAGCCATTCGTTCTCCATAGATTTTTATTTATCCTTAAGAGAAATCTAATTCCAGTCTACAGATGCTAAACATAAAACTGTCCAGCTTTCCTTTGATGATCGCCGCCTTTGTATTTTGGATGTGCCCGGTTACGTTCGCTCAGACTGACGAAACGGTTCGCCTTTGGGAGACTAGGGCCGGATCAATCACAAACAATCTTCAAATCGAGATAAGTAAGCTTGGCGGCTCGGATAAAATCCTGGGCTATGCACGGCTCGGCGAAGAATGGTGGAAACATGACGAGCAAGCGGGTCGAAGGTGGTTCACCAGGGCCGTCGATTATGGCACCAGCCCGTCAAGCGACTTCAAGGACAACAATGAGCGATTGTCGGCACTGCGCGATTTGTTGAAGGTAGTAGCCTCGAAGGACGCCGATCTTGCGAAGAAACTGGCGCGGAAGTTATCCGAAGCGGCTCAGGAATTAAGCGAAAAAGATGACGAGGCAACTAACGACGCGATTCTCAAAGCGGCAACCGAGCTTATAAATGTGGACGTCAATCAGGCGTTCGGCCTGGCATCCCTGACGCTAAAATCGAAACGCCCGGCCTTCTCGTTTTCCTCAATCCTCTTCTCTCTGAAACTCGGCTCGAAGAATCGCTCTCTTGCGAACGATTATTTTGCTATGGCGGTTGACGTCGCCCGGGCGAAGTCCGTGACCGGTATGTATGAATACTTGATTCGCGTCGCATTTCCGAATGCCATTCAGGCTCAGTACGAAAGCCCTATCAGCGAAGCTAACCGTCGCAGGCTGCTCGAAACCTTGGCAATCCGCTTTACCGTCGAATCAATCGAGGCGCTCGAAGGGCGTCGTTCGAATTGTTCGCTTACTTCCTTTTGGGCTCCCAGGCTGCGAACCTACTATGAATCGCTCCTTCCGGAAAAGCTAGCTTTGCTCGATCAGGCAATCAAGGTTTGTCAGGTTACCCGCCCCGCTGATCCTGCTAAGACCTCAGAGACAAACGAGGCAGCAAAAACAGCCGACGATCTCCTGCGTGAGGCGGAGCGGACATCAGACAAAGAAACGAAAGCTGGTTTATTGATTTCGGCTTCTTGGCACGCGGTGTCAGAAAAAAGGTATCAGCTCGCGTTCGAAACTTTGCTTAGCATTGATAACGAGTATAGGTCAAAGCCCTTCGGCGTATGGGAAGCTGCTCTGATGACCGCTTCTGCTCCGATGATTATTGACCAGATTAAGACAAGCGATATTGCGGCCGCAAATAGATCGTTCGCTCGCATTCCGGCGGAGAATCGGCCGCTGGTTCGGATTGCGGTGACTGACCGGCTCGACGACAATCTGTTCAAATCGCTGGTGAAGGATATTCTCGACTCAGCTAGGAAGGAACTGGCGAAAACCGACTTCAAGCCGCCTAGAGACGTTCGGGTATTACTTTCAAGTCCTGAATTGTATTGCAGTGTCGTCGGGTTTTACAGAGATCTCGGGTTCGAGGCCGACGCTATCGAAACCCACGAAGAATCCATTGCCGCAGTGAATCGGTACCTCGCTCAGGTACCTACCGACTTAAAAAAGGAAGTTGTATCGGCGTTGCCAATAAAATGGGCAAGATTTTCTACGTTCGATGGCGAGTTTCTCGATACGCATTTTATGCTAATCGAGAATAGCCTTTCTAAAATTGATTACGCGCCCGTGCGACGCGATGTTGATTTTGCCTGGCTAAAATCCACCCTTAAGAGATTAATGCAGATGCAGGAAGAAGTCGAAAAGAGCAAAAAGACCAAGAAAGTCGTACAGGCACGCCAGAAATAGAACCATGAACTTTCTTAATGGCTACCTCTTTAGAATCGTAGTTTTTTTAGTTATCTGCGGCTCGGACGCTTATAGCGCGAATTTTCTTATATCATCCTACCGAGTGCGACCTACGGTCAATCCGGAGGCGGGAGTGTACGACAGTAAATTGGAAGGTCCGAGGATTTCGTGGGTGGGGCCTCAAATCGGTGAGACTATTGAACTGAACCGGCTGCGAAGTATTGATAATAAAAATCCGAAAGACGAATTTGAGTATGATATCTTGATCTTCCTGGTCATAAATCCTGGTTGCCCGGCTTGTCAGTCTTCGACTGATCAAATGCGTGAGGTCGAGCATTTCGCATCTGAGAACGCGATTGGATTTTCTATGGCTTCGTTCCGGCGCAATGTTTCCTTGGTTGATCTTCAAGTCTTTCGAGATTTTGCAGGTCTCTCTTCAAGGATGTTTTCATTCGAAGGAAATGAATCGGACATCTCTCCAACTTCAAATGGTCTTCAATATCCATCGTACATTTCGACGGATGACGATGGTAAAAATCTAAGGATATTTGCCGGCTCCCATCAAGACGACACATTGCGAAAGAAGCTGACCGAGCAGATCAAAGGCGATACGCTGCGAGAACGGGAATCGAGAATTAAACAATCTACTTTCTGACTTAAAGCTTCTACTTCAAGAAGCTTTTTCTTTCGCTCGGTGCCCCAGCGGTAACCGCTGAGTTTGCCGTCGCTGGCAATTACGCGGTGGCAAGGGTTGAGGAGTGCGACCTTGTTGCGGGCGCCGGCTCCGGCGGCCGCACGCACCTTTTTTTTATCGCCCATTCACTCGGCGATCTCGCTGTACGAACGCGTTTGGCCGTAAGGAATTTTGCGTAACAAGTTCCACACCTGTAATTGAAACGCGGTGGCCTGCAGGTCAAGCGGAAGTATGAGGCGGTTGTTTTTGCCCGAAAGGTATTTCAGAATCTCATCAACCGACTTTTGCAAATTCTCTGCGTCCTCGGCGATTTCGGCGTTCGGAAATTCGGCTTCAAGCGCACTGCGCAGGTCAGCGTCACTGTCGCCAAAGGTCACGCCGCAGATGCCGAGCGTTGTGCGTGCGACCAACAATTTTCCCTATTCACAATCGGTAATCACATAATTGATGTTCATTCCTTTTCCGCCTTTCTTAGAGGTCGCGGGCGTCATGCCCAGATTTTCGGACGCCTTTTCATAAAGTCTACTGCTCGAGCCATAGCCGGCCTCGAACATTGCCGTTACGATGTCCGAGCCGCCGCGAGGTTCCGCCTTGAAACGCTCGGTACGACAAACCTCGGCGTATTTTTGGGTGAAACGCCGACGACCTCTTTGAACGTTCGCTATAGATGTGATGGGCTCATGTTCAACTCGATCGCGAGATAGTCCAACAATATTTCTTCGTCCGAATTTATTACCTCGCAGGCTCGAACTATCAACTTCATTTGCGGGTCGGCATCGTTCGCCAGTTTTGGACGACATCGTTTGCAGGCACGATACCCTAACGCCTCGGCATCGATCGGTGAAGTACAAAATTCGACATTCTTACGAAGCGGCAAACGGGCACAACAGGTTGGACGGCAATAAATTCCGGTTGTTTTGACGCAAAGCACAAATGTCCCATCGAATCTTGAATCGTTCGCGACTACGGCTTCCCAATACATCTCTCTTTCCATATTTCAGATTCTATCGACACAGGAAACTAATATCTATCCGAAAATTGCGGTAGAATTTAGTTATGGAGCGAGTGATCCTATTTGACGGAGTTTGCAACTATTGCAATTCGATGGTGAATTTCGTAATTCGAAATGATCCGGACAAGAAATTTAAGTTCGCACCGCTGCAATCCGAGGTCGGCATCGAATTACGAAGGAAACACTCGATCGCGGACGATGTCGATTCGGTCGTGTATATTGATGGCGACAAAGCCTATTTGCATTCGACCGCTGCGCTTCGTATTGCTAAAGCGCTCGGCGGCGTGTGGTCCCTTGGGTACATTTTCATCATTGTTCCGGCATCGATTCGCGATTGGGGCTATAAACTTTTTGCCCGATATCGCTATTGGCTGTTCGGTCAAAAAGACGTCTGCATGATGCCGACGCCGAACGTTAGGGAAAGATTTTTGGACTGATCTTCCTCTACTTTTTGCTTTACTTTGCGTGCTCTGCGTCTTTGCGTTAAAAGTTTTTTGGCAACCATATAGAACCAAGCGATTAATTATCTAGAGGAATTATGAAAGCAAAATGGAACGGCGAGACAATCGCCGAAAGCAACGAAACGATAGTCGTCGAGGGCAACCACTATTTCCCAGCCGATTCGATTAATGAAGAGTATTTCAAATCGACCGAAACGCACACCGTTTGCAGTTGGAAAGGCACGGCGAGCTACTACGATGTGGTCGTGAACGGCGAAACGAATAAAGACGCCGCGTGGTATTACAAAGACGCCAAAGAACGCGCCAAAAACATCGACGGCTATGTCGCCTTCTGGAAAGGCGTTGTAGTCGAATAAGAGATTGTCACAGATCGATACAGGTCACGAAAGTTCTTATCTGTGTTTATCCGTGTCGATCTGTGAAAAATAAATGTCCTACTCGCTAGAAACATTAGAATACGCGAGGCTCCTCGAACTGGTCAGCCGTCACGCCCAGACCCCGATGGGCGTCGGCCTGTTTGCCGATCTGCGTCCGCTCGGCAGTCGCCGCGAAGCCGATGACGCTTTGACCGCGATCACCGAAACGATTCTCCTAAACGAAGAGAAACAGGTTTCGTGGTCATTCAGCGGCCTCGAGGATCCGTCTGACGCGGTCGCTATCCTCAAGATAATTAACGCAACGCTCGAACCAAATCTACTGCTCGAAATCTCGCGTGTTTGTAATCAAGCCCTTTTTGCCCGTTCGTCTATCCAGCCCGAAAAAGAGTTCGCTCCTATCCTGTGGCAAAAGGTCGAGGAAATCCCGCCGACTCTGCTCGCTGTCATTGAGCGGATCAACAAAAAACTCTTGCCCGGCGGCGAGATCGACGACTCGGCGTCGCCGGAGCTCGCAAAGATCCGGCGCGAGATCAGCGGACAGCGTTCGCGACTCACCAAATCCCTCGAGTCCGCTATGCGTGCGGCCGGTAACGCGATCCAGGACCAGATCGTCACGCAGCGTAATGACCGGTTCGTCATACCTGTAAAATCCGATTTCCGCGGCAAGATCGCGGGCGTCGCTCACGGATTCTCATCGTCCGGCTCAACCGTTTTTGTCGAACCGCTCGACGCTATCGAAGCCAACAACGAACTCCAAAATCTCAAAGGCAAAGAGGAACGCGAAATCGCCCGCATCTTGTTTGCCCTGACCGAGGAACTCCGCGAACAGCTTCCCGCCGTTGAAACTGCGGTCGATGCCGTCGCCGAACTCGATTTCATCAAAGCCAAAGTCGAATTCGCCCGCAAATTCCGAGCCGTCGTCCCCGAAATAACAGACGACAACACCCTCGACCTGGTCAATGCCCGGCATCCACTACTCGAAGAGAATCTCCGTCATCACTCCCCTCCTTTCGAAGGAGGGGTGGCTGCCGCTTCGGCAGACGGGGTGGTTGTCTCCCCAGTATCCACGGAAATCGTGCCAAGTTCATTTTCGTTAACAAGCAAAAATGCCGTCATGATCATCTCCGGTGCCAACGCCGGCGGCAAAACTGTTGTTCTGAAAACTGCCGGTCTGCTCAGCCTTATGGCGATCTCCGGCTTGCCCGTGCCGGCAAAAAACGCGCGTATCCCGTTCTACCGCTCCGTTCTCGCCGACATCGGCGATCATCAATCGCTCTCGGCGAATCTATCGACATTCTCGTCGCACATGGCGAATATCGCGGAAATGATGCGTGAATGCGTTACGCCCTCGCTCGTCCTGTTAGACGAAGCCGGCACAGGAACCGACCCCGAAGAAGGCTCGGCCTTAGGAGTTGCGATCGTTGATCATTTTCGGCAAAACGGTGCACAGGTCATCGCTTCCACACACTATCGCGGGCTCAAAATGTACGCCGCGAACGATGAAAGTATTATTAACGCGTCCGTCGAATTCGACGAAAAAACGCTCCAGCCGACCTACAAACTGCTTCTCGGCCTCGCCGGTGCGTCGTCGGGTATTGAGATCGCCCGTCGGTTTGGTATTAAGAATGAAGTGATCGATTTCGCCCGCGAAAATTTAGACGTTTCCTCCCAAGAGGCAGAGAATTACCTTAAAAAACTTCAAACGGAGTCGAAGATCGCCACAGATCTCCGCATCGCTCTCGAAGAGGAACGCGACGCCGTCGCCACCAA
>Ga0105046_10015007_pt1 | contig 11923 bp, 11 predicted proteins | sample MAT03_FD_78385 | JGI IMG/M metagenome (GOLD analysis project Ga0105046, IMG submission 78385) | Freshwater microbial communities from Lake Fryxell liftoff mats and glacier meltwater in Antarctica - MAT-03 (megahit assembly) | ecosystem: Environmental > Aquatic > Freshwater > Ice > Liftoff...
CTGTTGCGCGGCCCCGACACCGACCGCGCCGCCGCCGCCCGGGTCGACACCGCCATCCGCGACCGCGAACGTGTCCGCGAGGAGCTGCTCCACTACACCAAGCACGGCGAACCCCTCTGGCTCGACATCGACCTCATTCCCGTCGACACCGCCGCCGGCAGCTACCTCCAGTGGGTCGCCGTCGAACGCGACGTCACGCCGCAGAAGGGGCAGGAAGTCGCCCTCCGTGCCCGCGAGGAGCGCCTCCGACTTGCCCTCAACGCCGTCTGGGACGGCCTCTGGGACTGGCACGTCCCCACCGGCTACAGCTACTACGCCCCACGCTGGTACACGATGCTCGGCTTCGAGGAGCACGCCCTCCCGCCGCATATCGACACCTTCCTCGACCTGCTCCACCCACAGGACCTCGCCCGCACCGAGCAGGCACTCCGCGACCACTTCGACGGCCGGACCGACACCTACGCGATCGAGGTCCGCCTCCGCACCAGCATCAACACCTGGAAGTGGGTGCTCACCCGCGGCACCGTCGTCGAACGCGAGAGCCACGGACGTCCGGTCCGCATGGTCGGCACGCACACCGACATCGCAGAGCGCAAGCAGGCCGAACTCGCCCTCCGAACCTCGGAAGATCGATTCCGCACCCTCACCATGGCGTCGCCGCTCGGCATTTTTCTCACCGATGCCGATGGACTGTGCACGTTCGCGACACCGCGCATGGCCGACCTCTGGGGCACCACCGTCGATCTGTTGCTCGGTCGCGGATTCCGCGACGCCGCGCATCCGGACGACCGCGCGCGCATCGCGGCCGCCTGGAAAGACGCCGCGCACACCGGCGGCACGCTCGGCATCGAATACCGCGTCGTCCGTCCTGAAGGTGGCATTCGCTGGGTACACGAACGCACCGCGGCGCACCGCGACGGCGCGGCCCTCACCGGCTTCGTCGGCACCATCGAGGACATCGGCGCACAAAAGGCCGCCGCCGACGATCGGCAGCGCCTCGAAGTGCAGATGCAGCACGCCCAGAAACTCGAAAGCCTCGGCGTCCTCGCCGGCGGCATCGCCCACGACTTCAACAACCTCCTCGTCGGCATCCTCGGCAATGCCAGCATGGCCCGCGACGAGGCGGAACCCGGCACACCCGCCGAAGAACTCCTCGCCGATATCGAAATTGCCGCGCGTCGCGCCGCTGAACTCACCATGCAGCTGCTCGCGTACGCCGGGAAAGGCCGCTTCAACATGCAGCCTCTCGACCTCGCCGGCGAAGTGCGCGAGATGACATCGCTGCTGCACTCCGCCATCTCCAAGCGTGCCACGCTCTCGCTCGTCTTCGGCGATGACCTGCCGCTGATCGCCGCAGACCCCACGCAGGTGCGCCAGGTCATCATGAACCTCGTCACCAACGCCTCCGACGCACTCGAAGACAACGCCGGCGTCATCACGCTCGTCACAGGCGCCATGCATGCGGACACCGAGTGGCTGGCCGAGTGTCTCGGTGCCGACGGCGTCAGTCCCGGCGAGTTCGTGTTCATGGAGGTCGCCGACACCGGCGTCGGCATGAACCGCGAGACCCTCGCCCGCATTTTCGACCCGTTCTTCACGACCAAGTTCACTGGTCGCGGCCTCGGACTCGCCGCCACACTCGGGATCGTGCGCGGCCACCGCGGTGCCCTGCATGTCAGCAGCGAGCCGGGGGCAGGCACGGTCGTCCGCGTCCTCTTCCCGACCGTCGAACGGCGAAACCTCAATCGCCGGACCCGCGTCGATTCTGGCGAGCGCACCCGCACCGGAACCATCCTGGTCGTCGACGACGAACCCAGCGTCCGTGCCGTCGCCGGCCGCATGCTGACGCGCAGCGGCTATGCCGTGCTCGAAGCGGTCGACGGTGACGATGCGCTCGAGCTCTTCGAGGCACACGAGGCCGACATCGCCGCCATCGTGCTCGACGTCACCATGCCGCGCATGAACGGCACCGAAGTCCTCGCCGAGCTCCGACGCCGCGGGAAGTCCGTGCCCGTGGTGCTCGCCAGCGGCTATACGTCACAATCGCTCGCGGCCCCGCACCCTGGCGACGCCAGACCGATCTTCGTGCAGAAGCCGTTCGTCGCCGACGACCTGCTCGGCGCGATCGATGCCGCCACGACCCGCCGACGTGAAAATCGCGGCAAGGCGATTGCCGACAGCGCCGACGAGCGCTGACGCCGCCGCAGTCAGGCGCCGGTCGTTCGCCCCATCCACGACGCCAGCAAGACCAGCGCGATGCTCGCGACCGGCGTCAGTTCCGCCACACGCGCCGCATTCCACGCCGCCGCCGATGCATCGTCGTCGCGCGCCGCCGGTGCGAAAAGCCAGAACTCTCGCTGCGTGATCGCAGACTGGCGACGCGGCACGAGGCGCTGCTTCTCCGCAAAACTCCGCAGCGCCAGCCCGCCACGGCCCAATGCGATGCTCGCACGGAGGACCGTCATGATGGCGACGTCCCGCATGCCGAACGATGTGAGCGTACCCAACGGGCCTCCCGGTCCAGGCACGTACCGCGACTTGAGTGACCTGATGCAATCTGCGACGATCAGAGCGGCCAGAGCCAGGCCGCCCCGGGCGGCCCGAGACGTCGCATCGCGTGGCTCGGCTCCCTGCGCACGCGACTAACCTTCGACCGCGCCGTCCCTCACCGCAGTCCCGCCCCTCCCGAAGCCCCGTCGGAGTTCCGTGTGTTCGGTTGTTTCCGTCGCCTCACGTCCCTGCTCATTCTCGGTGTCGTTGCCGTGGCGGCCTTCGCCACGCGAGACCTCTGGCTGCCGCGCCTGCGCGCGGCCCTCGGATCCTCCGCGCCTGCGTCCGCGTCGGGTGATGCCCCGGCCGCCGCCGCCGACACGGGCTGGGCGCCATTTACCGCCACGAGTGCGGGAGCGGCGCGCACGCGTGTCGCCCGGCTGTCCGCACCGCGCGGCCCCGCCCTCGTGCGCCTGAGCGGCCGCGAGTTTGCCGCGCTCATCCTCGATTCGCTCGGCGCACAGCTCCCGCCCAGCGCCGACAGCGTCGAGGTGCGTGTCGACGGCAACGAATTCCAGCTCCGCGCCTCCGTCCGGCTCGGCGACATCGGTGGTCGCAAGGCACTCGGGCCGCTGGCCGCCATGGTCGGCGACCGGGAGCGCCTCCTCCTCGGTGGAACCCTCGAACCCGGCTCCGAGCCCGGGGTAGTGCAGTTGAAGCTGACGCGGATACGCATCGGCGAGTTCGCGGTGCCTGGTCCCGTCGTGCCGCGCCTCGTGCAGGCCATCAAGCGCGGACCGGCGCCGGCCGGCGTCGATCCCGCCGCGTTCCCCATCCGCCTTCCCGCCGGCATCGGCGACGCCCGTGTCGCCAACGGCATGATCACGCTCTACCGCGCTGCCCCGTGAACCGTCGCATTCTCGTCATCGATGATGAAGCCCCGATCCGCTCCGCACTCGGACAGCTGCTCGAATACGAGGGCTACGAGGTCCGCAGCGTGGCCAGCGGCGCCGAGGGGCTGGCCGAGTACGACAGGTTCCGGCCGCACCTGGTCTTCAGCGATGTGAAGATGGCCGGGATGGATGGACTCGATGTGCTCCGCGCCCTCCGCGCCCGTGACTCGCGCGCGCTGGTGGTCATGATCAGCGGACACGCCACGCTCGCCACCGCCGTCGAGGCGACACAGGCGGGCGCCTACGATGTCATGGAAAAGCCGCTCGACACCGATCGCATCCTCGTCCTGCTGCGCAACGCCCTCCGCCACCTCGACCTCGAGGAGGAGAATGCCACCCTCCTCGAGCAGCTCGACGCGCGGCGCGAGATCGTGGGAAAGAGTCATGCCATCGTCGCGCTGCTCGAGCGCATCGACAAGGTGGCCGGCACCCCGGCCCGCGTGCTGATCACCGGCGAGAACGGCACCGGCAAGGAGCTCGTTGCGCGGGCGGTCCATCGCGGGTCGCAGCGGGTGAAGAAGCCGTTCGTGGAGGTGAACTGCGCCGCGATCCCCGGAGAGCTCATCGAGAGTGAGCTGTTCGGCCACATGCGCGGGTCCTTCACGGGCGCCGTCGCCGACCGACCGGGAAAGTTCGAGCAGGCCGACGGCGGGACGCTCTTTCTCGACGAGATCGGCGACATGTCGCTCGCCGCGCAGGCCAAGGTGCTGCGCGTCCTGCAGGATGGGGTGGTCACGCGCATCGGCGGTACCAAGCCGATCCAGGTCGACGTGCGTGTCCTCGCCGCCACCAACAAGGAGCTCGAAGCGGAGATTGCCGAGGGGCGCTTTCGCGAGGACCTCTTCTACCGGCTCAACGTCGTGCCCGTGAGCGTGCCACCGCTGCGCGAACGGCGTGAGGACATTCCACTGCTGATCGCCTTCTTCGTGCACCAGATGGCGCAGCGCGACGGCATCGCGCCGCGCCGCTTCGCGCCCGACGCCGTGGCCGCGCTGACGGCGCTCGAGTGGAGCGGCAACGTGCGCGAACTGCGCAACACGGTCGAGCGGCTCCTGATCCTCGGCAGTGGCGAGGGCGTCACCGTCGCCGACGTGCACCGCCTCGTCGGGCGTCCCAGTGCCGACACCGCCGGGCTCGGCGCACTGATGCAGTGCCGCAGCTTCGAGGAGTTCAAGCTCGCGGCCGAGGAGGCGTTTCTGAAGGTGAAGCTGCGTGAGCACGACTGGAACGTGAGCGAGACCGCGCGGGCGCTCGACATGCCGCGCTCGAACCTCTACAAGAAGATCGAGCGATACGGCCTGGTGCGCGCGGGCATGTCGGCCACCTGATGGCGCGCGTGAACCGCTACGGCCAGGCGATCGGTGACGCGGTCCTGAACTGGGCACCGCCGCCGGCGCCCGCGCGCGAGACGCTTCGCGGCGTCCGATGTGACCTCGAACCGCTCGACCTCGCACGTCACGGCGAGGCGCTCTACGACGCGAACGCACGGGGCGACGGCAGCAACTGGACCTATCTCTTTGCCGAGGCGCCCGGCTCGCACGCGGCGTACGTCGCCTACATGCACGCGACGTTCACCGGTGACGATCCACTCTGCTTCGCGATCGTCGCACAGGACACGGGGCTGGCAGTGGGGGTCGCCAGCTACCTGCGCATCGTACCGGCGCACGGCTGCATCGAGGTGGGCCACATCAACTTTTCGCCGGCACTGCAGCGCACCCCCATCGCCACCGAGGCGATGTACCTGATGATGCGCTACGTCTTCACCCTCGGCTACCGCCGCTACGAGTGGAAGTGTGATGCGCTCAACGCGCCGTCGCGTGCTGCAGCGCAGCGACTCGGCTTCTCGTTCGAGGGTGTCTTCCGGAACGCGATCGTGTACAAGGGCCGCAACCGCGACACGGCGTGGTATGCCGTCACCGACACGGAGTGGCCGGTGGTGCGCGCGGCCTTCGAGCAGTGGCTGGCGCCTGCGAACTTCGATGCGCACGGGTCGCAGCGGGTACAGCTGCGCTGGCTGACGTCGCCGTTGCTGCGCGCCGTCGGCTGACGGGTCACTGCCGCGCCCTGGCGCAAGTCGCAGGCACCGCGGAGGTCGTGCGGTGCCGAGCCGGCGATCCGCTATCTTTCCACCATCTGCGCTGGCTGTGACCGCTGGCGCCTCTTCTCTTCGTGTCGCCATGACTGACTTCCAGAACTACATCGCTGGCCGGTGGGAGGCCCCGTCCACGGGTGCCTGGTTCGAGAACCGCAATCCCGCCGATCGCACCGATCTCGTCGGTCGCTTCCCCCGGTCGTCGGCCGAGGACGTGAACCGGGCCGTCATCAGTGCTCAGCGTGGGTTTGCCGCGTGGAAAGCCGTGCCGGCACCGGCGCGTGGCGATGTGCTGCGTCGCGTCGGCGACCTGCTCACTGCGCGCAAGGAGGAGCTCGCCGACCTCATGACCCGCGAGATGGGCAAGCCGCTGGCCGAGACCCGGGGCGACGTGCAGGAGGGGATCGACACGGCGTATTACGCCGGCACGATGGGCCGTCAGCTCTTCGGGCACACCGTTCCGAGCGAGCTGGCAAACAAGTGGGCAATGAGCTTCCGGCGTCCGATCGGGGTGTGCGGGTTGGTGACGCCATTCAACTTCCCGCTCGCGATCCCGACCTGGAAGAGCTTTCCCGCGCTGCTCTGCGGCAACGCCGTCATCTTCAAGCCGGCCGAGGACGTGCCGCACACGGTGGCGGTGCTGGTGGAAATTCTGCTCGAGGCCGGGGTGCATCCCGAGGCGGTTCAGCTCGTGCATGGACTGGGCGAGGAGGTCGGCGCTGCGCTCGTCTCCCACGCGGACGTGCCCGTGAACTCGTTTACCGGGTCGACCGAAACGGGATCGCTCGTTGGAGAGACCTGCGGGCGGATGCACAAACGTCTGTCGCTGGAGATGGGCGGCAAGAATGCCCAGATCGTGCTCGATGACGCGAACCTCGATCTGGCGCTGGAGGGGGTGCTGTGGGGGGCGTTTGGCACCACGGGGCAGCGGTGCACGGCGACGTCGCGGTTGATCCTGCAGGCTGGGATTCACGACCGGTTCGTCGATCGTCTCGTGGCCGCGGCCTCGGCGCTCCGGCTCGGTGACGGACGAAAGGCGGGCACGGATGTGGGCCCGGTCATCAACGAGGCGTCGCTGGACAAGATCGAGCGATATGTGGGGATCGGCCGGAGTGCCGGCCACGCGTTGCTCACCGGCGGAGCGCGGGCCAGCGGGGCGGGGCTCGACGACGGCTACTTCTACCAGCCCACGATCTTTGCCGGCGTGCGGCAGGGCGACCGTCTCGAACAGGAAGAGATCTTCGGACCGGTGCTGAGCGTGATCAAGGTCGCCGACGCCGACGAGGCGTTCCGGGTGAACAACGGTGTGAAGTACGGACTCTCGTCGTCGCTGTACACGCAGGACGTGAATCTGGCCTTCCGGGCGCTGACGGAGCTGGACAACGGCATCACCTACGTGAACGCACCCACCATCGGGGCGGAGGCGCACATGCCGTTTGGTGGCGTGAAGCAGACCGGGAACGGCCACCGCGAAGGAGGGTGGGAGGTGTATGACTTCTACTCGGAGACGAAGGTCGCCTACATCGACTATTCCGGCCGGCTGCAGCGCGCACAGATCGACAACTACTGACCGTGCGGGCGGGCGGCCGCTGCTGCAGGATTTCGCGGTGCGCTGCGATACTTTGGTGTGCAGGCGTCGACCTGACCGGCGAGGTTGTAGCGGGTCGTCCGCATCGATCGCCATCCCCGCGCCTTGCGGCCCGTCGCGGGGCCTGATTGCTTTTCGGCAGGAGTCGCCGCGACGGACCATCCGTGCGCGGTGGTTCGCGCCGGCACACGCTCGCTCAACGTTCCGTTGGCAGACATGGACCTGCAGAGCTCAAGTCAGACACCACCCCGCGCGATCTCCGAGACGGAGCGTCGCGACGCACTGCGCAAGGTGAATCGTCGCGGCCTCGCCTGGGCCTGGGAGTGGGCCAAGTCGTTCAGCGTCACGGTGCTGGTGATTCTCATCGTGCGCACCTTCCTGCTCGACATCTTCCGGATCCCGAGCAGCAGCATGGAAGGGACGCTGCTCGTCGGCGACATTCTGTTCGTGAACAAGCTCGCCTACGGCGCCGACGTTCCGTTCGCCGCGCGGCGCCTGCCGGCGATGCACGAGCCGACCCGTGGCGAGCTGATCGTCTTCAAGTGGCCGGTCGATCACTCCAAGGCGTTCGTCAAGCGCCTCGTCGGCATGCCCGGCGACACGATCGCGATGCGTCAGGGTCGCCTGATCGTGAATGGCCTGGCGCAGCAGGAGCGCTTCACGCGCCGCACGCCCGGCGCGTCCGACCCGATGGTGGTGGAATTCGACTGGCTCCGGCGCGCACTGCTCCCGGCGGCGCACGCCTCCGCCGGTGCGCACCCCACGCGCAATACCTGGGGCCCGCTCGTCGTCCCGCGACACCATTTCTTCATGCTCGGCGACAATCGCGACAACTCCTCGGACAGCCGCTACTGGGGATTCGTCTCCGATACGCTGCTGCTGGGCCAGCCGCTGCTCGTCTATTACAGCATCGCGCCCGACTCGACGAACCCAGGCTCGTGGCTCTCGCGCGTGCGATGGCACCGCATCGGCGAAATGGTGCGGTGAGACAGCGCGGATCATGGTGTCGTTGGCAGGTGGTGGGGGAGCGGGTGCGGGTGCGGGTGCGGGTGCGGGTGCTCTGACTGGTGCTGGTCGCGCGGCGGGACTCCCCACGCCGCGCAACGCTGTCCCTCGTGGTGGAAGGAGTGGCTCGAATGGCGGCGTCGCATCGGTCCCGGCTCGCATCGGATGAAGGCTCACTCGACCAGTACCTGAAGGAGATCAGTCGCTATCCGCTCATCACCCGCGAGCGGGAGGCGGAGCTCGCGCGCGGCATCCGGGTCGGCGACCGCGAATCGCTCCATACTCTCGTGCGATCGAACCTGCGCTTCGTCGTTTCGGTGGCGAAGCGGTACCAGAACCAGGGCGTCTCTCTGGCCGACCTGATCAACGAGGGCAACCTCGGCCTGCTGCGCGCTGCCCAGAAGTTCGACGAGACCAAGGAGATCAAGTTCATCTCCTACGCCGTCTGGTGGATCCGGCAGGCGATTCTCCAGGCGCTGGCGGAGCAGAGCCGCATCGTCCGCGTCCCGCTCAACCGCGCCGGGGCGCTGCATCGCATCGGCAAGCGGGCCTCGGCCATGGTGCAGGAACTCGGTCGCGAGGCGACGCATGACGAGATCGCCAAGGACATGTCGCTGCCGCTGGACGAGGTGTCACTGACGATGGGCATCGCGCAGGGCTACATCTCGCTCGACGCCCCGGTGACGCCGGGTGAGGAGAACCGGCTCAGCGACTACCTCGCCGACACCGAGCACGCCTCCCCCGAGGAGGAGATGTTCGAGAAGGCGATGCTCGAGGCCGTCGCGGGATCGCTGGGCCGGCTCAAGGAACGCGAGGCACGGATCCTCAAGATGTATTTCGGCCTCGAGGAGCTGGAGCCGCTCACGCTCGAGGAGATCGGCCTGACGCTCGGCATCACGCGTGAGCGGGTGCGGCAGATCAAGGAGAAAGCGCTCAGTCGTCTGCGTCACGTGAGCACCGCGCGCGCGCTCGAGAGCTTCTACGTCTCCTGAGGCTCGCTCCTCGTCGCGCGTCGTGTGCGCGCGGCGAGTGGCGAGTGGCGTGCGGCGGGCGGCGAGTGGCGGGCGGCGGGCATTGAGCGTCACGGAGCGCGGGACTCGGGTGGCGCCTGACGGCCGAAATCGGAGGCCGCCGGTGTTCTGGGACCCTGCGCCACGATCGAGCGACGGATGGCCCGTGTCGGAGTGAAGAAGGTCAGCAGCGCATCGCCGTCCCCGGTGCGGATCCAGCCCTCGTCGCCAGGCCGGCATCGGGGCCGGAGAACTCGGTACCGGCGCTGGGGTGCGGCGGCACGAACGACACGCCCGGCGGCAGGTGGGGCTGTACCTGCGCCACCACCGCCGATTTCACCGAGCCGGTGTCCGGCAATACCGTGCCGGGTTCGAGGTACGGTGCGAGTGCGGCCGCTGCCGCCGTGCCGCCGTGCCGCTGGCCCCGACCGGGACACTCAGGATCACGCGTCACGCGCCATGCAGCGCTTCGGCCGCGTCGCCTGGCGCCACGTCGGTGAGACCGGGCTCGCGCACGGGCACGCGCACGAGCACGCGCACGCGATGCAGGACGGCCTCGAAGGTATCGAGCGCGACGATCGCGCCTGAGGCATGCGTGGCGCGGGCTGCGAGCGCAATGGAGGCTGTGATGAGGCCCATGCTCACCAGCACGACCCTGTCGGTGATCGGTGACGCGTCGATCGGGAGCATGAGGACGGGGCGGTGTGGGCGGACACCCTGTGGGGCGCAGACCATGCTCGATCGTGGATCCGCGACGTCTGGCGACGTCTGGCGACGTCAGGCAGGCGTCCCCCGCCGGCCCCCGGCTCGTTCTCACTATCTTTCGCCGCAGCCGCAGCCGCAGCCGCAGCCGCAGCTGCAGGGCGCACGCCGCTCGTCCTACCACGACCCGGACCACGATCATGGCCGATACCAACTCGTTCGACGTCACCACCAGCGTCGACCTGCAGGAAGTGGACAACGCCGTCAATCAGGCGCAGAAGGAGGCGGCGCAGCGCTACGACTTCAAGGGCGCGCTCGTCGAGATCACCTTCAAGCGTGGCGAGAACACGGTCGAGCTCAAGACCGACAGCGACATGCGCATGGAGGCGCTGCTCGACATGCTGAACGCGAAACTGATCAAGCGCGGCGTGCCGGTGAAGAATCTCGACATCGGCGACGTGAAGCCCATGGGCGGCGACACGCTCATGCGCACGATCGGCCTCAAGATGAGCCTCGACGGCGACACGGCGAAGAAGGTCGCTGCCGCGATCAAGGCCGCGAAATTCAAGAAGGTGCAGGCGGCGATTCAGGGCGAGCAGGTACGCGTCACGTCGCCGTCGCGCGACGACCTGCAGCAGGCGATGGCGCTGCTGCGGAAAGAAGACTTCGGCGTCGAGTTGCAGTTCGGCAACTACCGGTGACCCGCACGGCGACGCCGCGACTCACGCCGGAGGGCATCGCGCGCGCCGCCGAGGGCATCGCGCCGGTGTTCCGCAACACGCCGGTGGTGCGGCACGACGACCTCGATGCATGGCTCGGTACGCAGGTGCACTGCAAGGTGGAGTCGCTCGGCCCGCTGCGGTCGTTCAAGGGGCGGGGCGGGGACTGGTTCATGCGCCAGCGTGCGTCGCGCGAGCCCGTGTGCGCCGCGTCGGCCGGCAACTTCGGGCAGGCGCTGGCGTGGGCGGCGCGCGAGGCGGGGGTGCACTGCACGATGTTCGCGTCGGTGCACGCGAGTCCGCTCAAGATCGCGCGGATGCGGGCACTCGGCGCGAACGTCTTCCTGCGCGGCGGGGACTTCGACGCCGCGAAGGATGCAGCACGCGCATTTTCGGCGAGCGAAGGCATCGAGTTCGTGGAGGATGGACGCGCGCTGGCAATCAGCGAAGGCGCTGGCAGCATCGCCGTGGAGCTGGCCGCTGTCGTCGAACTGGACACGCTGCTGGTGCCGCTCGGCAACGGCGCGCTGCTGGCGGGCGTCGCGACCTGGATGAAGTCCGTCGCGCCGGCCACGCGCGTCGTCGGTGTGGTGGCCGAAGGGGCACCGGCGATGCTGCACGCGCTCACCGGCATCCAGGTGGACCAGCATGCATCCGTGCAGACGATCGCCGACGGCATCGCGGTGCGCGTGCCCGTGCCCGAGGCAGTGGAAGACTTGCGCGGCCTGCCCGATGATCTCGTGGCCGTGCGCGAGGACGCGATTCACGCGGCGATGCGCGGGCTGCTCTCGCACCTGGGTCTCGTGATCGAGCCCGCCGGTGCCGTCGGCATCGCCGCGCTGCTCTCGGCGCCGCATTTTACGTACGGTGAGCGCGTCGGCACGATCCTCTGTGGTGGGAACGTGTCGGTGGAGCAGATGACGTCGTGGGGGGTGCTGCGGCCGGCGGTCGGGTGACCCTTGCGCCGCCGTGAGCGGGCTGATGCATCGCATCATGCGATCGCGCGGCACGGCCGGACGTCGCAGGCCATGGGCCCGAATTCCGCACCGTGGGTCCTCATCGGTATATCGTCGGAGCGCTGCCGTGTGCGACCGTGAGCCGACCGCGGCGATGATTCGTGCGACGGCGCTTTCCCGGTCCGAAGCGACCGTTGAACTCCAGTCGGCCTGAGCGGCACCTGGAACCAACAAGACGCTGCGACAAAGTCTCCTCCCAACGGCCATCCCAGCACGCCTGGAAGCACTGCCGAGTCGTCCACGTAAACGCGATCGGAGGAGTTCCGCTGAACCCGGCGACGAGAATCGCAGAGCTCAACGGACTCCGACTCTTCGACTCAGCGGATCAGCTCACTTCCACGATTGTGA
>Ga0105046_10015013_pt1 | contig 11919 bp, 6 predicted proteins | sample MAT03_FD_78385 | JGI IMG/M metagenome (GOLD analysis project Ga0105046, IMG submission 78385) | Freshwater microbial communities from Lake Fryxell liftoff mats and glacier meltwater in Antarctica - MAT-03 (megahit assembly) | ecosystem: Environmental > Aquatic > Freshwater > Ice > Liftoff...
GGATTCGCCTGCGGATTCCGTGCTTTCCGGACGGAAAAAAGCAGCGCCGGCAGGTGCTGAACCAGCCAAACCGGGCGGTAACAGCGGCCTGTTTCTTTACGTTGCAGCAGCGGTGATCTTCGCGGTTGGCTTGCTTGTTACGTATTACATCTTGAAACCATGATTGAAGCCAGATTTTCGCTGACCCGTCGTCTTTTACACTTTGGAATCGCTGCATGTTTGGGATTTGGCGCCCTGGCACAGGCAAGCCCCGTGTTCGGCGCGGCAACCAACTGGTCGATTAATCTCGATGACCTTGGCCAGAAAGGACCGCTTCGCATTATGGGGCCGGTCAATGAGCAGGATTTCTTTTTCCCGCTTCCTGTGCGCCAATTTGATCCAGCTACAACAAACCTTTCTTTGGGACTTCGCGCTTCTGTCCGGATTGCCACGGAATGCACGGTGGAAATTTTTGCCAATGATGTCCTGGTTGGACAACGCTTGATCAATCCAGGGGAGGTGATCAGGCTTGACGTCGGTCTCGCCCCGATTCGCCCGGAAACCTTGGAAGGGGATTTTCTAAAGATCACCGTGCGAATCGCCCTGCGCAGGGCAAATGCCACGGAGTTCGACCGTTGTGAAGATCTTATCACTCGTGAGCTTTGGGTGGAAGTCCTGGAATCATCCATGCTCACCACCATCTTCGACGACCAAAATCCAGACTGGCTATCAGTCAGTCGATTACCCGTTACCATGCAACGGAGGCTCGACTTTGATCTTGCTCAGACCTCGACGGCCGTGCAACGCGATCTTGCGTTGAAAGCGCTGAGTTGGGCCTTTTACGTGACCAAACGTCCGCACGCCCTCAATGAAGAGGGGCAATTGCTGCTTTCACCTGGCGGTGTAGATCGTTTTCTGGTGCTGCCTTCGAGCAGTGAGACAGATGCCGGTATTCGTGTGGAAGCCACCGGCTTGGATCGCACCATTCGACTGCAAGCCGCAACTTTGGAACAGTCGCTGGAAATTTGGCGTGTGTTGAAAGAGTTGAGCCAATCCCGGATGCCGGGTGCCCGCTACACTTTGCTGGAAGCACCCGGCACATTTCCTGCCATGGAGCATCGCGAGAGTTATCGCATCGTGCAATTGGAACCAACCTTCACCGAATTCGCCGCTGGAATTGGTGATATCACCCGCGAGTTTGGTTTCGATACCGCACTGTTTGGACCGGGCGACATGGATCTCCAATTGAAAGTAGAGGGCCGCCACTCACCGGTGATTCGCTCGGGGAGCGCCCTGATGTTTGTATATCTAAATGACCGCCTCATCCATACCCAGGAATTGAAAGTGGATTCCAATGTGATTGATTTGGATATCTTGCTCCGGCGAGACCAGTTGCAGGAGGAGAATTTGGTGCGTTTCACGGTCGCCTACTTCCCAACAGAAGGGGAATGCAAAAATCCACTATTCTATTTTGGCTATCAATTGCATGACAGCAGCACGATTTCCCTGGTCAACGAAGGCGCGGCATACGGCAAAATTTTCGATCTCGTTCGAATGGCTCGCCGTTTCTTCGGGCGCGAACGTTTTTATGTGGCCGTTCCCGGATCAAGCAGTCTGGACGTGTGGAAAACGGCGGCGTATGCAGTGGCTTGGATTCAACGTCTGAATACGCGGCGTTTAATCCAACCGGAATACTTTGAGGGCGCTTTGCCGCCCTCGGATTCTCCGAGTTTGATCTTCAGCATGGATGAAGCGCTTGAGCGGGATTTGACCGGATGGCGTATTCTCCCGCTCGTCCGGCAAAACGGGGAATTTAAGCTCGAGAGTTTGTCTGGAGAACAAATCTACGCATTGGAAAACAGTGCCACGGTCGGATTCCTTCAGGCTGCTTACAATCGCAATGGCAAGCCGGTGATGTTTGCGGATAGCTGGGGTTCTAACGGTGATGCCTCGCTGCTGCGAGTCGTCCGTCAAATGGCTTCCCTTCCGTGGATGGGTCAAGGGGATCTGGTGATCGGGGACGGGCTTACTCCATCCTACAGTTTTGAGACCCGCGATTTGGTCATCAGCTCTGGCGACACCACCATCGTGCCACGTGGGCAGGAGTGGAAATCAGCCCGGTTCTGGGTTTTGATTCCAGTTTGGATTGCGGTTAGCGTCCTGATGATCTGGATTCTCAAGCAAGCTGTGCAACGCGCCAAATCGTGAGGAGAATGTGGACCTCGTTGATTACCTCTTTCAGGAGAAAATCCTCTCCTACGACCAACACGAGCAGATAGCTGAACTTTCCCGTCGATGGGGCGTGCCGGCACATCCCATCCTGCGCACAATGCGCCTGGTGCCGGATGAAACCTATCTTTCGGCATATGCAAGGGTCTTTCAGATCCCACGCGCCAACGTCGCGGAATTGACCTGGAATGAGGAACTTTTTCGACGCATGGAATGGTTCGATTGGCGCAAAATGCTCGCTTTGCCTGCGAGGGAAGCCGATGGCACGGAAGTGATCGTCGCGCCGGATCCGATCAATGTTCCACGCGCCATGAAAAACCTTGGCGTTCCTTTTAAAATCATTCTCGAAGAAGAATGGGTGGAGTTGACGAAACAATTTCTGGGGAAACGTTTCCTGGATGAAGCTGTTAACGGGCTTGCCCGCCGTTTTCCGGAATCCTCTGCGAAACAAACCTTCACCCCGGCACAGGTTGTTTTTATGTGGGGGCTGGCCTCCGCCATCCTCCTCGGTCTGGTCGTCGAACCAGGCTGGACCGTGGTGGTGGTAAACACCGTTATCAACGTCTTCTATTTTGTCTGTGTCGCTTTCAAATCGGTGCTCACGCTCGCGGGAGCCAATCGTAATACTTCACACAAAGTCGATGATGATGAAGTGCGTGCCCTTGTGGAAACGGACCTGCCGATGTTCACTGTGCTGGTTCCCGTTTACAAAGAACCTAAGGTCATTCCGCATCTCGTGCGGCAACTCGCCGCTCTTGATTATCCGGTCGTGAAGCTCGACGTGAAAGTGCTTCTTGAAGAAGATGACGATGCCACAATTGAAGCCTTCCGAAGCTCGAATCCTCCACCGAATTTCCATGCGGTAATCATTCCTTCCGCCCCGCCGAAAACCAAGCCCAAAGCCTGTAACTACGGGCTCAATCTGGCGCTGGGTTCCTATCTTACTATTTACGATGCCGAGGATTTACCGGAGAGCGATCAAATTAAAAAAGTGATCGCAGCCTTCAAAAAACTCCCGGCCAGCACGGCGGTCATCCAGGGAGCATTAAATTATTTTAACTGGCCTGAAAACTTCCTGACCAAGATGTTCACGCTCGAATATTCGAACTGGTTTGATTATACATTGCCGGGGATGGAGGCGCTGAAAATGCCGATCCCCCTTGGAGGTACGAGCAACCATTTCCGCACCGACCGTTTGATTGAGCTTGGCGCCTGGGATCCTTTTAATGTCACGGAAGACGCCGATCTCGGCGTGCGGGCCACGGCCCGCGGTTACACGGTTTCGACCATTGACTCGACCACATACGAAGAAGCCAATCGCGCTTATGGCAACTGGATCCGCCAACGCTCGCGTTGGATTAAAGGCTACATGCAAACGTTCCTGGTCAACATGCGAAATCCGGCGCGTTTGATTAAACAGATTGGGTTCAAGGCCTTTTTTGGGTTCGTCATGTTTATTGGCGGCACCCCGTTTATCTTTCTGATGAATCCGCTGCTCTGGGGGATCTTTGTGATCTGGTTGGTGACGCGGGCGGATGTTTTTACCGACTGGTTTCCTTCGTGGCTCCTTTTCCTTACTTTTTTCAACCTCCTCATCGGAAATTTCATGGCGGTTTACGTCTGTATTCTTGCCGTATTCAAACGAAAGACGTATCCCCTTTCTGTCTATGCGTTATTAAACCCATTGTACTGGATGATGCACGCCTATGCCTCTTACAAGGCCCTCTATCAACTCCTCGTAAAGCCGTTTTATTGGGAAAAAACCGAACATGGATTGTCCACCATGGCTCCGGTTGGAAGTGCTTCACGAGTGCCGGGAGCGACACGTTAGATCATGGAGGCAAGGCTTCGTTGGTTTTTGTTCATTGCCATTACCTTCACCTTTGGGCTGATGGGGTGGTGGTTGAATGACTCCTGGCAATTCATGTCAGAGGAAGGCGCTTTTCTCTCCAGTCGCGCTTTGATTGCGGGTCGTGGCGATCCGGTTTCACTGGAAAATATCGGCCTCGTTTATCCGCCGCTGGCTTTCTATATGGCGGTTCCGCTTACATGGCTTTGGATCTTTCATCCAGCAGTCTGGCTCTCGGCGATCTGGGCAGGCGGGTTCACCTTCTGGTTGATGCGGGAATTCACTCAATTTCCATTTCGCGAGAAATGGCTCGGTTTCGTTGCACTTCTCCTACCCCTTCAACCAGGCGTGTTTCACAGCGCAGCCACCGGCGGAACTCTCATCGTTTTCATGACGATCTTCACGGTCGGTCTATTTCTCACCGCCCGATTCGCATTGGATCAGGAGGTATTGGAAACAGCTCGCATCCGCGGATCGATGTCGGCATGGATCAATAGCGCCGAATACATGAATGAACGCGTCCGCTATCTCTGGAGTGCCGCGCTTTGCTTTGGGCTGGCTGGATTTTGCCGCTTCGATCTTCTGCTTGGGCTGGCTGTTCTACTTCCCATGACTCCGCTGCTGCTCATTCCATCGGATCGTGGTGATTTCTGGAAAATTATCACCCTATCACTTCTGCTATTCCTTCCATTGATTGCAACGCAATTTATCTGGGGTTATCTGACCTGGGTTTTCACCGGCGATTTCTTTTATGCGTTGAAACATCCCTCTACCTACTTCAGGCAGGTATCCTCCGAATTGCTCACTCATCCACTATTACTTGGCTTGCAGGGGAAACCGCTGGAATCCATCGGCTATGTCGGTGTGTCGATGTTCATTAGTTTTCCGATTTTTGCCTATCTCCTGATTCGGATTCGCAATTTTGCAGTGACCATTCTTTTCCTCACCCCTGTGGTGGTGGAGGGACTGGGTGCGGCATACGGCATGTCGGTAATGAATCGCAGCTACCTTTCATTCGCCGGGATTCTTTCCATCGTGCTGTTTCTGCTTTGTATGATCTATCGTCGTTTCACCCGGCTGGAATCTTATCTCGTTCCGGTCGCGTTAATGGTTTGCACCTTCTTTAGCTGGCAATATTTTTCGCAATCCCCATTCAGCGAAGAGAGGATTTGGAAACAAATGATTGAAGGCGATCATGCTTCCGTGCGGCGCTTTTTGCCTGAAAGGGAACTTGCCGAACACATCGAGGCGGGTGGATTTTCGGAAGGTGGTGTGTTGCTCGATGAACAACAGGCTTACGCCATGATCACGCTCTCGAACCATCCCCGTCAATTCACGCTTCCATATCAAAAACGTTATGTGGTGGCGCTGCAAAATCCGGCACTTATCGTTGAAGCGGTCGGCTTTCGCGTGCCTTCCATTGCTCCCGGCACGAGAGATCGTGTCTCCGAGCGTTGGGCACTCCTCGATAATCGCAGCACCGGAGCATTTGAACTCGAACAGGAATTTGGTCCATGGCGCTTTTATCGACGCACGCTCGGCGCTACTCCCGAGCAAATCACTGCAACACGCTAGTTATCGTTTTGCTGCTCATCTGTAGCATACCAAGCCTTAACGCGCAGATCCCGGCGACCGGCAGCGAATTTCGCGCGGTGTTTCAAAAGGGTGCTGTGTTTTCTCATAATCACAGCGAAGAAAGCGGGTATGGCGGCCAAACGGCGGCAACTTCGCTCATTGCGCTGCGGGAGATCGGTGCTGATTGGGTCTCGATCGTGCCTGTCGGATATAGCTTTAACATTCGGCACCCGGCCATTTTCGGCTACCGCGGTGAAGATTTGACCCTGACCCGTGAACGCCTCATTAAAACCATTCAGGATGCGAAAGCCGCCGGATTTCAGGTGTTGCTGAATCCACAACTTTGGATCGGAGTGCATTGGGGTGTTGGTGAGTGGCGCGGCTTTGTGCGTATGGATTCGGACGAATCCTGGCAGGAATGGTTCGCCCAATACCGGGAATTTATTCGGTATTTCGCTGAAATCGCGCAGGAAACGGAAGTGTCACTTTTTTGTGTGGGGAGTGAGCTGGAAGGAACTGTCCGCGGTCACGAAACAGAGTGGCGGGAAATCATCGCAGTGGTTCGCTCAATCTATCATGGGCCATGCACCTACTCCGCAAACTGGGGGGAAGAATGGGAGCAAGTGCCATTTTGGGATCTTTTGGAATATGCGGGAATATCGGCCTACTACCCGGTCGGAGATGGCGATAAGGCCGCGCGAATGGCGCATTTGCTTCCCGTGGTGGAGCGGTTACGCGGATTTCATGAACGCACCGGAAAGCCAATCCTCTTTTTGGAATCCGGATTTCAAAGCCGACCCGGCAGCGGCGTGTCACCCAGTGAATGGAAATGGAATGCGGATGAACCTGTCGATGTTGAGGAGCAGCGTTTAAACTATGAGGTTTGGTTTGAGACGTTCTGGCCGCAGCCGTGGTTTTATGGGGTCTATTGGTGGCAATGGTTCGCTGATCCTGAGTATGATGCAGGTCAACAAAGCGGATACGCTTTTCGAAATAAACCAGCCATGCAATTAGTGCGTGATTGGTTTACCCGACCATCGCCGCGATAGTTTCCAGGGCTTCGCTACTTCAAAAATCGAACCATAAGGGGACTGTGCATATGTTAGTAAGGCGTTGGATTCATGGAGTTTGTTATAGTTGCTGGCAATTCCTCACGTTGCGGCCACGATAAAACTAGGTGACACTATGTGTGGATGAGGGTAAAACCCCAATGAATCACCTTTCCATTTCGTCTTTATTTTTGGAACTGCCACTTTAACAAGCATCAAAACATATGCCCTCATCATTCACAAATAGCCTTCGAAAATTAGCATCAGCCACCATGTTGGCCATGGTAATCATACCCACATCAGCCATCCAATCCCAGACCTTGTGGCAGGCAGGCACGGGAGATTGGTTTACCGCTGGTAATTGGACTTTAGGAGTTCCGACCGCTGCAGATGATTTTCAAATTAACAACGGCGGCACCGCACAAATTCTGGCCGCCGGGGCGCTTGGTGATGAAGGGCGACTTGGCGTTGCCGCCTTACAAAGCGGCACGCTTCAGATTGGTGCGACAGGCACACTCACGAGTGCGAATTTCTTTGTTGGCGACGCGGGTACCGGGACGCTTTCGATTTCAGCAGGAGGGATCTTAAACGCGGTCTCAACTTCCGTCGGTCAGGCAGCGTTAAGTAATGGAACCGCGACGGTGAGCGGAACGAATTCGGCGTTGAATAATTCCTTCTCCATATTTGTGGGTAATGGAGGCATGGGTAATTTAACCATCAGTGCAGGTGGAGTGGTGACCGTGGTGAATCAGAGTTCAGTGGGGAATTTGGCTGGCGGTATAGGCGGTGCCACGGTCACTGGCGCGAATTCGACATGGAATACCACACAAGGTTTGTATGTGGGTGTTTCGGGCTCGGGCACGTTGAATATTGCCAATGGCGGTGCAGCGACCAGTTTGTTCGGAGTAATGGGGGATCTCGCCACCGGTTTTGGTTCGACGACTGTGACGGGTGTCGGATCTAGTTGGGCCACCAGCGCGAATTTTTTCGTTGGAAATTCTGGAACTGGCGCTTTGCTGGTTGAGAATGGCGGCTTAGTGGAGAACACCGGGATTGGTTACATCGGGACCTTTGCGACGGGCCTCGGTTCGGTTACAGTTCGTGGTGCAAATGCGGCCTGGACCAATACCAATGCCGTTGTGGTGGGCTTCTCTGGAGGCGCAAATCTGGCGATTGAGTCTGGTGGTTTGGTCACGAATACGGTGGGCGTTATCGCATTTGCCAATACCAGCAATGGAGTAGCGGTAGTTACGGGTGCGAATTCACTTTGGCTCAATTCCGGTGCTCTAGCCGTCGGACTGAGCGGCCAAGGTCTGCTGCGCATCTCAAATGGGGGAACGGTAGTAACCACGAACGTGTCGGTTGGCACGAACGCCCTGTCCACAGGAACAATCGAACTGGACGGCACAAACGGCGCACGCGGGGTGCTGGCCACTGCTCAAGTTGCGGCTGGTGCCGGCACTGCCATGGTTGATTTTGATGGCGGAATTTTCCAGGCCTCCGTCAATCAAACGGAATTGTTGGCAGGATTTGCTCCCGGTGCTGTGACGCTTTCAGGAGGAGGTGCTTTCATCAATAGCAATGCTTTCAATGTTGGAACGGCTCAAGCCTTGGTCGGGCCGGGTTCGCTAAACAAAATTGGGGCAGGCATTCTCACGCTTTCCGGAGCGAGCACCTACACCGGTGGCACCTTCATTGAGCAGGGAACGCTGCTCGTCGTGGATGGCGGTGATTTCAATGGCAGCGTTTTCAATAATGCGACGCTTCAAGTGACCCGCGCCACACCTTGGATCATCGATGGTGCAATCAGTGGTGTCGGCAATTACATTCAAGATGGCACGAGCAATACCTTCTTCATCGCTCAAAATACCTACACAGGCGGCACTAACATTCTCGGTGGAGCGCTTTATCTACAACAAAATGGCAGTCTTGTCGGGAACGTGCTCAACAACACCCAACTCATCAATCAACGTACAACTCCATGGACTTATTCGGGTGTGATGACCGGTACAGGCCAGTTTATTCAGGACGGATCGAGCAACACGATTCTCGCCGGTCAACTTCAAAATACCGGAGGCGTTCGCATCAACAGCGGGAGTGTGCAGATGGTAGATAATTCGGCCATCACCGGTCCGATTGTCAACAACGCGCTTCTCAATGTAAATCGCACTCAAGATTATACGTTCAACCAGGTCATCAGCGGCACGGGCCAGTTCATTCAAGATGGCACAAGCAACACGATCTTCGTTGCGGAAAACACTTACACCGGACCCACGACGATTAATAACGGTAAAGTCACGGTAAACGGGTCCATCGCGGGCCTTGTGAACGTCAATAGCGCCGGCACCCTCGGTGGTGGCGGTGTGATTGGTGGTGATATGAACAACAGCGGTATTATTAATCCTGGAAACAGCCCTGGCCTCCTCACCATCAATGGAAATCTGAATCTGAATTCCGGCGGCATTTTACAAATTGAAATTGATGGATTCAGCCTTGGTCAGTTTGACCAGTTGCAAGTTGGCGGTGTTGCCACGCTTAGCGGCACATTGTTTATTACCCTGCCGAACAATCTGAATCTGCAAAATGGCCAACGGGTGGCCTTCTTGCAAGCCGGTGACGGTATTGAAGGCACATTCGATTCTATCAACAGCAACTTCCCCGGTGCGCTGAGATTCTCCGTGGTCATCGGTGCGCCTGGAGCCGACTTCGGTGCGAATCCCATCACCCCGACCAATCCGGAGATCGCGGAGATCGTGGTGGCCCCAATTCCGTATGCTGATTTCGCCTTCACCCCGAACCAACGCGCGATTGCAAATGTGTTGGATGCGGAAAGGTTTTTCAATCTGGGTGGACCCTTCGCCGTCTTCCTCAATTTCTGGGATACCATTCCAACTGGCCAGCTGCCCTTCCTGCTTGATCAATTGGCTCCCACACAAATCAGCGCAGGTGTTCGAACCACGCTGAATTTGGGACAAAACGCGCAGCTGAGATTTTCGAACCGCATGTCGGTGCTTCGTTGGACCGGTGTGCAAACATTGGAAGCCGAATATGGCGCGAAAGATAGTCCTGTCATGTTAGAAGTGGATGCCAAACGTTTTGGACTCTGGTTTGAAGGCGGCGGTGCATTCTCCGACTTCGGCGGGATCGCCGGCACACGTGGTTATTATATTCAGAGTGGTGTGGCCACTGCAGGTCTCGACTACGCAGTCGCCCCCGGACTTACTCTTGGACTCTTCGCAGGATATCAGGGTGCGGAAACAGACATCGACGGCAACGGTGGTGAGATCGAAGTCAACGGAGGTGGAGGAGCCGCCTACTTGCTCTATCAAAATGCACCGACCGGTCTGTTCGTTCAGGGGATGGTTGGAGCTAACGCAAATAGTTACGATACGCATCGGAATTTCCTTCTCCCCGGCTTCGGAATCGCCAGCGCCCGTGGTGACACGGACGGTATTGAATTCAACACAAACGGTGCCATCGGTTGGCAGAAGTCGCTTGGCGGGCTTAATCTCACCGCCGAAGCGGCAGTCCGTTATTCCTATGTCGAACTCGATAGTTTTAACGAACGCGGTGCATTTCCCTTCAACGTCGCTTATGCCAAACAAACGGGTGAAAGCCTCCAGTCGATCCTGAGCTTGCGCGCCAACTACCCACTAAAAGTGGCCGGACGCACGCTGGTCCCCGAAGTCCGCGCTGGCTGGCGTCACGAATTCCTGAATCAGGACTTGGTCACCAACGGGCGTTTCACTGCAGGGCTCGGCACACCATTTGGAGTCGCCACGAATGGTCCCGGCACGGATACAGCCGATCTCGGCGTGGGAGCCACGTATTTCTTTACGGATGACGTGAGTCTCACGCTTAACTACGACGCACAATTGGCAAACCGTTACACCAGCCACAACGTAACCGCGCTCGTTCGTTGGATGTGGTGATTTGACGCTTATTCCCGCTTGGCAGCGCGGCACTTTGCGCATAAATCATTCTGATGGGAAGACAATGGCTCCATGCCAAGCGGGCCGTGGCCTCGCTTAAAAAATCACAAGCCACTGGTAAATTTGTAAAAGAAATCATGGTCGCCGCGAAATCCGGCGGTCCGGATCCTGAGGGAAACGCGCGCCTGTTTGCGGCGATTGAAAAAGCTCGAAGGGAAAGTGTTTCCCGCGATGCCATTGAGCGCGCGATCAAAAAAGGTGCAGGCACGGGCGATGAAAAACTGGTGCTCGAACACGTCGTCTTCGAAGGCTACGCTCCGCATAAGATTCCGGTCATCGTGGAAGTGTTGACCGACAATAACAATCGCACTGCCCCGGAAATTCGGGTGCTATTTAAGCGCGGCCAACTCGGCACCGCCGGCAGCAATAAATTTCTGTTCGACCATGTAGGTCTGGTGGAAGCGCATCACACAGACGCCTCACTTGATTTGGAGGGTGCTGCAATCGAAGCCGGAGCCAACGAGGTGGAAACCCTCACGCACCAACAAAATGACGATATTCCTGCTGACCGCACCGGAGCGCGTTTCATTTTGGAACGCACCGTCGTGCATGAGGTCTCGCAATGGTTGCGGGCCAACGGATGGACGGTCATTACCAGCGAACTCGGCTACGTGCCCAAACAATGCCCCGACCTCGACGAAGAAAGCCTTACTGAAGTTGGAGAATTTTTGCACGCACTGGAAGATCACGACGATGTGCACCGCGTTTGGGCTGCTCTAAAATAGTGCCGCACAAGTCAATAAGCCGGGTCGGCACGCACACGTTTAGTCTGTTTGACTAACCTGGATCTCGTCTTGCATTTCCTTTCGATTTTATTTAGAGCGTATCAGACATGAATATTCCACTGCTTAAAACCACCGCCTGCGCATCTGTTCTTGCTCTTACCGCTGCTTGCACTCCTACGGAACAAGCCACTGTTGGCGGGGCGGGTGCCGGCATTCTTGCTGGATCCATCGCAAGTGCCGCAGGCCTTGGAGCCACTGAGTCCGCCTTGATTGGTCTTGGCGTTGGCACCGTCACCGCCGTTACCATTTATGTGATCGCTAAACATCAGGCGACTGAACGTCAGCGTCAAATCGCTGAAGCCCGCGCGGAAAAAGTCTATGCGGGCCTTCCAGCCGAGCAAAAGAAACAGGTGCAAAAGAAACGCTACATCGCGGTTGACACACCAAAAGACAGCCGATTCGAAGGTCAGAAAGCCGTCATGGTTTATGACACCCAGAATCAAAAACTGGTGGGGAACAAC
>Ga0105046_10015018_pt1 | contig 11916 bp, 7 predicted proteins | sample MAT03_FD_78385 | JGI IMG/M metagenome (GOLD analysis project Ga0105046, IMG submission 78385) | Freshwater microbial communities from Lake Fryxell liftoff mats and glacier meltwater in Antarctica - MAT-03 (megahit assembly) | ecosystem: Environmental > Aquatic > Freshwater > Ice > Liftoff...
CACGACACACTCCAACCCGCCCCCCATCGGCGGGAGCGCTCCCGCCTGTTCGCCGACCCGGCTGCGGCTGGTGATTTGCACCGGCTGACCGGCCACGATTCCCCGCAACCCCTCGCCGGGTCGCTCGGCGATTTCGCTGACTTCCTGAAACTCGATCTGCGCGGCGGTCGCCGCACCGAGAATGGCGCGGGCGAGCGGATGTTTGGAGTACCGTTCGACACTGGCGGCGAGCGTCAGAACTTTTTCGGGGGCAAGACCGGGAGCGCACACTTGATCGGTGAGCCGTGGTTCGCCGTAGGTCAGCGTGCCGGTCTTGTCGAAGATGACGGTGCGGCAACCATCAATCTGTTCCAGCACGACCGGTTTCTTGATGATGATGGCGCGTTTGGCACAGAGCGAAATGGCGCCGATGATGGCCACGGGAATCCCAATCAACAACGGACAAGGCGTCGCGACCACGAGCACCGCGAGGAACCGGCTCGGTTCACCGCTGAACGCCCACGCCGCCGCCGCCACCGCCACGGCGACCGGGGTGTAAATCGCGCCCAGTTGGTCCCCGAGCCGGCGCAACCGGGGACGTTGCTGTTCCGAGGCGCGCATGACTTCCATGATTTTGGCGTACCGGGAATCCACGGGCAGTTTCGTCGCGCGAATCGCCAGCATCGCTTCGCCGTTGATCGCGCCGGAGAGCACGTCGGAGCCGGGCGTCTTGGACATCTGGTAGGGTTCGCCGGTGAGGTATGATTCGTCCATCACGCCGCGACCTTCGACCACGACGCCGTCCACGGGACAGATGTCATGGGGATACACCACCAACGTGTCGCCGACCGCAATCGCGGCCAAGGGCACGTCCGTGACTTCGGTGCCGAGTTTGCGATGCGCCACCGCCGGCATGCGTTTGGCCAGTGCGCGCAACACCGAGGAGGCGCTGCGCACCGCATAGTTTTCCAAGGCCGTCCCGCCGGACAACATCAAGACGACCAGCGTGCCGGCGAGGTACTCGCCCAACAGGACGGCGGTCACGATCGAGATTCCCGCGAGCAGATCCGAGCCAAACTCGCGGTGGAAAAGTTTGCGCAACAATTCGTACACGAGCGGGACGCCGCCCAACGCCAGCGCGATGAACAACGGGACGTGAGACACCGCCGGGCCGGTGTGCGCGACAAAACGCAGCAGGAGCGACACGAGAATCGCCGTCAGCGCGAGAATCGCGATGCCGGCATACTTGCGACTAACGACGACTACTTCTGGTTCCTTTGGCATGGTCAATTTTCCACGACCGCGCGGAACCCGAAACGGAACTACCCTTCATCGGTCGCGGCGTCAAAAAATTTCACAACATCGGTGCCGTCAGTTTCTTCCATGAACTTCATGGCAGTGCGGGGATGCTGGTTGAGATAGCCGGTGACGAGATAGGGAATGGCGTAGCCCCAACGAAGTTTGGCGCGCATCGGTTCGACGTGGTGCTGCACGCAGTGGAGGACCGGGCGTAGATTGAATTTCGGGTTGTGGAGAAAACTGAGCAGCAACTCCATCGGACAGTTGCCGGCGCCGCGCCCGAGGCCGGCGATGCTGGCGTCGAGCATGTTCGCGCCGAGGATGATCGCCTCGATGGTGTTGGCGAAGGCGAGCTGCATATTGTTGTGGGTGTGAATCCCAATTTCTTTGCCCGCCGGCTTGGCGAACTTGAGGAACTTGTGCATGAGATATTGCACTTGTTCGCTGTAGAGCGTGCCGAAGCTGTCCACGACGTACAGCGTGCCGACCGGCGAGGCGACCAGCGCTTCGAGGGCGTTGTCGAGTTCCACTTCGGGGACAGTGGAGACGGCCATGATGTTGATCGTGGTTTCGTACCCTTTGTCATGAGCGTCCTTGATCATGTCGAGGGCGCTGGGGATTTGGTGGATGTAGGCCGCCACGCGGACCATGCCCACGACGCTCTGCGATTTGGGCAAAATGTCGGTGTGATAATCGGTGCGTTCGGCATCGGCCATAACGGAGATTTTCACGGCGGTTTGGTTGTCGCCGACCACCCGGCGCAGGTCGTCTTCATCGCAGAATTTCCACGCGCCATGTTCGCTGCGGCTGGCGAATTGTTTCGAGGCCTTGTACCCCATCTCCATGTAGTCCACGCCGGCTGCGACATTGGCTTGGTAAATGTGCCGGACGAAATCGTGATCGAACTGGTGATCGTTCATCAACCCACCGTCGCGGATGGTACAATCCATGACTTTGATTTCGGGGCGGTAGCCGATCCAACCTTTGAGGCCGGTGGCGGGGGATTCTTTTGACATGCGCAGTTCCTCCAGCAAGGGTCGTCACGTTACGCAGGGGCGTGAGGGATGCAAAGCTATTTCGGCGCGGTGCACCAGTAGATGACCAGACTGGAGACGGCGATCACCGTGAGCGCGATCACGCACAACCAAAACCACAGCATCCGGCTCGTAAGCATCCCGCCAGAACTTTAGCACTGCCGGTGCCATGACCGCCTTTATGGTGCGGGCGCGTCAGGCGAGGAGCCGGCCACACGCGGAATCGCGCACTCCCTTGCGCGGAATCACGCAACCCATCGCGTGTGACCGACGGCAAATCCTGACTGACTTGAAAATCGCTTTCCGGCCCGCAAAATGCCAACGTGAAGAAAGACAGTTGGACCACGTCCAACAGTCCAACCAACCAGGAAAGGATGGATCGAAATGAAACCGATGATCTTGGCAGTCACATTCCTCGTAGCTACAGCGGTTGTCGTGCGGGCCGATGCTGATGCAATCGCGAAGGGCAAGAAACTCGTGGAGGACAGCAAGCCCAAATGTTCGATGTGTCATCAGATTGACGGCAAAGGCGGCAAGATGAGCAAACCGATGGAGGAACTCGCTGCCGACCACCCCGATGAGTTTCTGAAAGGGTCATTGCTCGACCCGAAGAAAACCCTCAAGCCCGACACAAAAATGCCGGCCTACAAATACACGGATGACGAAGTCGCCGCTGTCATCGCGTACATGAAGAGTCTGAAGAAGTAATTTCGCCGGCCTCTCGGCCCCAAGCCCTCGCGTCACGTCTACCGGCGCGAGGGCTTTTGCATTGACGGGCAACCGTTTGGAGCAGTATGAGGCTCGCATGCCCTCGGCCATTTCTCGGCATTCTGGGGAGTTCCTCCATCATTCTGGCCGGCGACAAATTCCCGCGCGTGAAACCGCGCAATCCCCTGCGCGAATCCACGCAAGCCGGTGGCCAGTCGCTGCGGGCTCCGTTCTGTTCAGAGCACTACCCCTTTCACGAGCAACGGGTTACACAGCGCCACGAATCAGTGGCATACCCGGTGCATATGTGGAGAACCGGAGGAAATCAATATGCGCGCGACACTTCTTATGAAACGCTTCGGTGCGGTACTCACAGCCGGACTGGTCATCCTGTTTGCCCCAACGACTCAGGCCGCCAAACCGGCGGCTGCTCAATTGGGCCCCATCTGGATCACGGCCAATCCCACTTCCGGCGGGACGCTTTCGTATCAGGTCAACCTGAACGTCACCAGCCCCGGGACGCTGACCGTCCAAGCAACGGTGCGCAGCGCGACGAAAGGCAAGAAGTGGAAAGCCACCTTCCCCGTTTTCAACAGCGAGCAGTCCGTCGGTTTGCCCACCGTGGATGCCAGCCTCGCCGGCATTTCCATCCCCATCCCCACCAACTTCGTCGGCAACGCCTCGCTCCGTTTCCGGGTGCGTTTCAACAAGCGCGTGATTGGCAAACCGGCCCTGCTTTTTTTGGTGAGCGCCCCCTCGCCCACGCCGGCCGCGCCGCAGACCGCTTGGCACGATGTCGGTTTCGGCACCAATGTGCTGCTCAACGCCGAAGCTGTGAACACCAACGGCCTCACCGGCCCGCTCACTTACACGTGGAGCATCTTGGATACGGACGTGCGCACGAATGCGACGTTCAGTTCTGCATCCGCCGAGACACCGCTGTTCGCCACACTGCCGATTACGCAATTCACCAACACCTTGGAAATCACCAGCGGCAGCACCACCAATGTTTTGGAGCCGGTTGATCTCGATAAGGAATTCGATCTCGCCACCTATCCCTTCTTCATCGGCTTCAACCCGGAACAAATTGCAAAGAGCACGTATCACCTCCAAGTCGTCGTTACCGACGCCGCCGCTGTCGCGCGCACGGGAGCGGTGGTGGTCGTTTCGAGCAGCGTCTCCCCCGCTCAGCCGTCCATCCCGGTCGGCGAACGCCAGTATTTCACCGCCGAACCCAACGGCACTAACGCCTCAACATTTGCATGGACGCTCGTGGCCAAGCCGGTCGGTTCCACCGCCTTGCTCGAAAGCGGCAACACGCGTACTCCCGCGCTGCGCCCCGATGTCGAAGGCGACTACGCGCTCCAACTCATCGTCCGCGGCGGCGGCGAGACCAACACCTCCTTCGTCACCGTTCACGGCGCGACCTACGTCGGTGTAAGCGCCTGTGCGAGTTGCCACGGCCCGAGTCAACCGCTCGGTCTGAAAGACATTCACACTCCCTGGTCGCAGACCGCCCACGGCACCATCTTCCAACGCGCCATCAACGGCGTGGCGTCTAATCCCCCGCCCCTCGGCAGCCAGACCGTCGGTTACAATGAATCGCCCGCCGCCACCAACGGTAACTTCCACGCCATCGCCCAACAGCTCGGCTGGACGTACCCCACCAGCCTCAACGGCGGCAACTATCTCACCGTACCCGGCGCGCTCCGCGAAGTCGCCAACGTCTCCTGCGAAAGCTGTCACGGCCCGGGCAGCCAGCATCCCGGCGAGGAATCCGCCAGCCTCGACGTCGCGATCTGCGCTACCTGTCACCAAGACGGCAACCAATTCAATCAGGCCAAACAATGGCGCCTTGGGCCGCATGGCGCGGACGATGGCTTCTTGGTCTCTTCCGAAGAAGAGGCGAGTGTGCCGAGCTGCACCAAATGCCATTCGCCGACGAGCTTTGTGGATCATCTCAAAGGCAAACCGCTCACCCGACTCGAAGCCGGCCGTCTCACCTGCCAAGGTTGTCATGACCCGCACAACCTGGCCGGCTATCCCGCCGCCGCCAAACAGGTGCGCATCTATGACACCACCACCCTCGACGACGCGCAAAACCCGACCAACCCGCCCGTCTTAACCGGCCAAGGCACTTCGGCGCTGTGTATGTACTGTCACAATGGCCGGCGCAGCCCGCCGCCCACATTTGCCGCCTCCACGGGCGTGCCCCACGGCGGCAGCACAGCCACGGATGTGCTGCTCGGCATCCGCGCCTCAACCAACGTGCAAGTCATCGTCAGCGGTGTCACCAACACCATCGCGACCGTTACCTTGGTCAACTCCGCCCACGCCGGCACCGCTAAATGCGTGGACTGTCACATGCACAAAGGCAGCGACACGGTGGGTGACCACACGTTCAGCATGACGGATCGTCTCACCGAGGCCGGCAACGTGGCCGCTTGCGCCGCCTGTCACGACGGCGTGGACCCTGTCACCAGTCTTGATCACATCTCGGTCGTCCGCAGCGGCTTCCCCGGCGCCGGCGACTACAACGGCAACGGTGTCGTCGAGGGCGTCCAGACCGAAGTCGCCGGCATCCAGCAACAATTGCGCGACAAGATGCTGGCGACCGGGATGGTTGGCTTCGGTCGCTCGGCGCGTTATTCCACGGATCCGTTGCTTCGCGCTGTGCAACGGAATGCGGCGTGGAATGACTACCTCGTCTATCGCGATCTCAGTCATGGCATCCACAACACCGCGTTCGCCGTGCGGCTCCTCCAATGGAGCTACACCGTGTTGAGCACCAATACCGGCGGCAACGCCTACTCGGTGGACTTCCCGAACGCCGATCTTCGATAACGGACTGAACCACGAAACAGGAGAGGTGCCCAGTGAGAATCACGGCGAGCAAAACGATGGTGACGATGCTGGCGATCGGCGCCGCAGCCGGCGCAGCGTTCCTCATCTCCTGCGCCACGATCGACCGGGTCGTCGTCGCTCCGCCCATGATTCCCGGCGCGAAATATGTGGGCATGGATTCCTGCGCGGTCTGTCACGAGAAGGAAGTCCAAGACTTCAAAGTCACCGCCCACGCCCGCATCCACATCGAAGGCGATGCCGACCGCGTCGGCACCCAGGGCTGCGAAGCCTGCCACGGACCGGGCAGCTTGCATGCGGATGCCGGCGGCGGCAAAGGCAAGTTCATCCTGTCTGGCAAAGAAGCGGATTCCTGCTTCCAGTGCCACCTCGATAAACGCGCCGAATTCAAACTCCCCCATCATCACCCGGTCACCGAAGGCCGGATGACCTGCACCGCCTGCCATAACCCGCACGGTCAGGATATCAACTTGGCGAAAGGCACGCTCGTCGGTCGCGTCAACGAAAGCTGCGCCCAATGCCATCGCGAACAAGCCCGGCCCCGCGTCTTCGAACATGAAGCCATGCGCGAAGGCTGCATCACCTGCCACAACGTCCACGGTTCCATCAACCCGAAGATGTTGACCGAGCGCGACAACAATCTCTGTCTCAAATGTCACGCGCAAATCGCCCTCCCCAATACCCAAGGCCAAACTTCCATCGGCAAGTTCGACCACACGCCCTTCCTCCGCCAGGGAACTTGCTCCAGCGCCGGCTGTCACACCGCCGTGCATGGATCGGACACTAACCCTCACCTGCGTTATTGAAGGAGCCATCGCGATGAAACGCACCTACCCCACCCTGCTCCTCCTCGGCCTCGCCGGCGCCTTCCTCGCGTTCGGCGCGACCGGTCGAGCGGAAGACGCCCCGGCTTCCACCGGCCCCGAGATCACCGTCACCCCGACCGCGCAATGGATCAGCGTGGACGGCAACCGCCAACTCTTTCGCGAACAAGAAGGCGTCCGGCACGGTTGGAGCGGCGGCGCCGATGAAATCACCCTGCACCACAACTTCAGCGAGGAAACTTCCCTCGATGTCGCCGGCCGCGCCATTTTCGACGAGCGCGATTATCAACTCCAACTGGCGCTCACCAAAACCGATGTCGGTTTCCTCCGCGCCGGCTTCAGTCAATACCGTAAGTACTACGACAACACCGGCGGCTACTTCGCGCCCTTCAGCCCGGCCACATTCCGCCTGTCGGACAACCTCGGCATGGACATCGGCCGCATCTACTTTGAAGCCGGCCTGACGTTGCCTGACGTGCCGAAAATCACCATCGGTTACGAACGCCAATACCGCGACGGCAACAAATCGCTCCTCCAATGGGGCAGCGTGGTGCAAGGCACGGACATCGCCAAAATCTATCCCTCCGCCAAAGAGATTGACGAGCACACCGACATTCTCACCTTGAGCATCGAACACGAAATCAGAAAGGTCGCCATCCGGAACTACTTCCGCTATGAGCGATTCGAGAGCGACACCCGCCGCGCCAACACCGCCGTCAACCTCAACACCGCCACCCGTCAAACCGTCACCATCCGCGAGAACTACGACTCCGACAATTTCATCAACACCTTCCACCTGAGCAGCCATCTGAACGAGAAAGTGTTCTGGTCGCTCGGCTACCTCTTCACCACCCTCGACGGGGCCGGCAGTCTCAACATCGCCACGCCGCCGCCCCTCGGTCCCTTCGACCGCAACTGGCTCACCCGCGCCCTCGACACCTCGCTGGATTCCCACGTCCTCAACCTCAACGCCATGTTCGGCCCCTACGCCGGCCTCGTCTTCTACGCCGGCTTGCAGACCGAACAGACGGAAACGCGCGGCCTCACCGACGCGCTTTTCACCACCGGCCTCAATCCCGCCTCCACCAATCTCCTGCGTTCGAGCAATGACAAACGCAGCCTCAGCGAAACCCTCGGCGTTCGCTACACCAAAATCCCCTACACCACGCTCTACGCGGAAGGCCGATGGACCCAGCAAGACATTGATCTCACCGAACGCGAAACCGAGAATAGCCTGGCCGGGTTCGCGCGCGTGACCGACACCACCGTTTCCCGCCAAGACTATCGTGTCGGCTTCAACACCGCCCCCATCGCCCGCGTCAACCTCGCCGGCCGCTACCGGCACCGCATCGTGGCCAACGATTACGACCACACCACCGATACCGACAACGGCTACTCCGCCTTCATCACCGCCCAGGATTTCACCACCGACGAAGTCATGGCCAAACTCACCCTCCGCCCCTGCGCGCAATTCAGCGTCGCCCTCACCTACCAACTCGTGGCCACCGACATTGACACCGGCCACAACGGCGCGCTGCCGATCGCCCCGCAAGGCACCCGGCAAAGCGGCAACTACGACGCCCACATTTACAGCCTCAGCGCCACCGTCACCCCGCTTACCCGCCTCTACCTGACCGGCTACCTCTCGTTCCAAGACACGCGCACCACCGCCTTCGACAACGCCTCGCCCGCCGTCGTCGCCTACGAAGGCAACGTGTACACCGTCATGGGCACCGCCGGCTACGCCCTCAACGAAAAAACCGATCTCACCCTCGAATACACCTACTCCCGCGCCGACAGCTTCGCCAACTCCCCCGCCGCCGGCCTCCCCCTCGGCGTGGACTACCAACGCCACGCCATCCTCGCCGGCCTCAGCCGCAAGATCCGCGACAACATCACCGCCCGCCTCCGCTACGGTTTCTACGAGTACAACGAAACCAGCAGCGGCGGCTTCCGCGACTACACCGCCCACCTCGTCAGCACCACGTGGACGATGCGGTTCTAAACCGCCCGGCCTCGCGGATAAGATAAGTTTCCCATCCGGCCCTCGTTTCGATAACATTCCGCCACATGCTCGCGCTGCTGATCCCAACTGGGTCGGATCATGATCGCTCCCGCGTCCCGGTGGCGACGCTCACCCTCATCGCCCTCAACGTCGTCATCTATTTCGTCGCCAATGCGCTCGACTACGAACAGATCATTCGCCGGTTTGGCTTTGTCGCGGCGCATCCGCAACTCCATCAGTTTTTCACCCACATGTTCCTCCACGCCGGGTGGCCGCGCGGAGTGGAAGCGGAATGGACGGCCTACATCAACAGCGTGCTCCATATCGGCGGCAACATGGCGTACCTCTGGTTTGCCGGCAGCGACCTCGAAGACACCCTCGGCTCGCTCAAATTCCTGATCGTGTACTTCGTGGGCGGCATCGCCTCCGCACTCCTGTTTTGGGCGACTGCGGTGGCCGGTCACTTTCCGAATCTGGACGAACCGGCGGTAGGCGCTTCGGGGGCCGTGTCCGCCTTGCTCGGACTCTATCTCGTGCGGTTTCCACGATTCAAGATTCGCCTCTGGTTCGGCGCGTTCATTCCGATTCCACTGATCATGCGGCAAGGCGTCGCGCGCATCAGCTCGTGGTTCTTCATCGGGTTTTGGATTGGCCTACAACTCGTGTTCGGCATCCACGCGCTGGGCGCCGGCGGGGCGGAGGTGGCATATTGGGGACACATCGGCGGGTTTCTGCTCGGGTTGGCGTACGGCTTGAGCACGCACCAATGGCGCGCCGGCCAGCAGGAATATCTCTTCAAGGAAGCCGAACATCTCTTCTACAAACAGAAATGGTTCCCCGCCATGGAAGCCTATCAGACGCTCGCCCGACGCTATCCGCGATTCGTCGAGGCGTATCTCAAATGGGCGCTCTGCTGGGAATGCACCGGCAACCTCCCACGCGCCGAGAAAGTGCTGCTCGACGCCGCCCACGCCTGTCGTGAACAAGGTTGGCAGGCAGAAGCCGACCGGCTGCGCGTGGAACTCGAACAGCTCGGCGCGCTCCCGGCACCGGTCAAAACCGAAACACCGCCGGCACCGGCGGCGCCAAATCTCATGTTCCGCCGGGAATTCAAATGGAAGGACAAACACCGATGAGCGAAGAACCGGCTGAATACATCATCCCGTGCAGTCTCCACCCGGCCGAACGTGCCACGCACAATTGTATGCACTGCGCCAAACCGCTCTGCATGCTCTGCGTCCGCGAACGCGGTTACTACTGCAGCGACGCCTGCAAAACCGCCGTGCAAGCCACCGTACCGAGCGCGCCGCGCGATCCCAGCCTCGACAAAGTCGAAGCCCAAGTGGAACGCAGCGTCGCCGTTGCCGGCACTCTTTTCCGTAACTTCATCAAACTCAGCATCGTGCTCGTCGTCCTCGCGGCCGGGTACTACACGGTCCGCATTCTCTTGGCGCCCAAAGGCCAGGTCACCTCTACTTTCAGCATCTCATCGGAAATGGGCACGTTCCGCGCGGAGATCGCCGGCCCGAACGTGGTCATCGTCCAAGCCAACGCCGAACTCTTCCGTCTCAACCTCACCACCCAGCAAAAGGAATGGAGCCGGGACCTCGCGGCACTCGACGATCACTCCCGCTTTGTCACTCTCCACGACGGCAACGCGTTGGTTCAGTCGCGCTCGCAACGGCTCGCCTTCGACGCGCAAACCGGCCAGCAACAGTGGACTGCCCCCACGCAACCCGGCACGCTCTGGGGTGCGCACCTCGTCACCATCCAACGCGTCGCCACCAAGTCGCCCACGCCGGCGCACGAGGACGACGACGATGAAATCACGGCGGGCGACCCGGAACAGTTCACCGCCCGGCAGCTTCTCGGTCTGGCGCGTGGTGAATCCTCGCCCCAGCCGCCGGCAGAGTTTGTGATCCGCTTTCAACCGGTACGTGACGGCGCAACGCCCCAAGAAATCAAACTCACTCTCGCCGGCAACCCCAGCACCTTTATCGTCGGCGACCAGCTCGCCGTTGCCGGCGGCCGACAGCTCGCGCTCTTCGACAGCGCCGCCCAACTCGTCCGTCAAATCACCCTCCCCGCCGACATTCTCCAAGTCGTCCGGGGCGGCAACACGCTTGCCGTTGCCACCGACAGCGGAGTGGTTGCACTGGATGCCCAGACCGGCCGCGAACGCTGGGCGCGCACCGATCTTGCCGCCACTCAAATCGCGGCCGGCCCAGACGACGCGGTGTATGTTCAATTCACACTCGCCCCCGCCGAAGCGAAGCAAAAAGCCGGCACCTACCGCAACGCGACAGTTACGACCGGCGGCTCCGGCAGTTCGCTCTCCCAAGTGAGCGTCTTGCTCAAACTCGACGCGCGCGATGGCCAGACGAGATGGGGCGTGCGGAATATCGGCGAACACATCCTCTTCGCCGGTAACAAGGTGTTCGTGGCCGACGCCACCGAGCAGGTTGATCTCCTCGCCTCGGCCGGCCTGTTCCAAGGCTACTACAGCGTCCGCCAACTCAATCCACGCAACGGCGCCGATGTCTGGTCGTACGTCGCCAAAGGAATTCTCTTCGATGCGCGAATCATGGCGGAGTCCCCGTTCCTGATCACCGCCACCGATCCGCCCACCGGCCGACGCAACCCCACCTGCGTCTATGAATTGCAGACCATCACCGGCAAATGACCGGTCGTGTCAGAATTTGAAGTTCCACTCCGCGGACTGGTATCTGGCGGTGGGGATTTCGACGGGAAGAATCGGCTGCGTCACTGTCGCGCCCCACGCGGCGGCGATTCCCGCTTTCAGATCGTCCCGGGTCACGGCGATATTGGTGACGAAGGCCGTGTGCCGGCGAGCTTGGCGATAATCTGGCTGCTTGCTCGGCATCTGGAGGTATTTCTCGATGAGCGCCAAATCGAAGTTCAGCAGAAACGTGCCATGAAAAAGAATGCACCGGCGTTTCCGACGCTGGGCATTGCCGGAAAATTTCTGACCGGCCACGATCAAGTCGGTGTGACCGGCTATGGCAACCGGTTGACGCAGCAATTTTTCCAAAGTGGCGCGGTTGCGTTCCATGATGAACTGGTTCGTCTCGGTGACATTTTCACTGGGAGCCGGCATGGCGAGCGCGTAATTAAAGCAGCCCGGTCCTTGGAGCACCGTCCCCCCACCGCTGCACCGCCGGTGAATCGGCAGGTCATCCGCCCG